>Ga0206106_100530_pt1 | contig 23288 bp, 23 predicted proteins | sample 1B1ome_FD_148677 | JGI IMG/M metagenome (GOLD analysis project Ga0206106, IMG submission 148677) | Enriched microbial communities from leaf-cutter ant dump, University of Wisconsin, Madison, United States - 1B110A | ecosystem: Environmental > Terrestrial > Nest > Insects nest > Nest dump | place... | reverse complement strand
GAGTAGCCTAGCACGTAGAGGTAGCCGCCCACGCTGGTCAGGCCGGCTGGGAGCGGGTGGGAGTAGCCTCGCACGTAGAGGTAGCCGCCCACGCTGGTCAGGCCCGCTGGGAGCGGGTGGGAGTAGCCTTCCACGTCGAGGTAGCCGCCCACGCTGGTCAGGCCCGCTGGGAGCGGGTGGGAGTAGCCTTCCACGTCGAGGTTGCCGCCCACGCTGGTCAGGCCCGCTGGGAGCGGGTGAAGCGGCGGAATACTCCCAAGGGCATAAAATTCAAGGCTGGCGATCTTGGATTTGACCTCTTCCGAGAGGTCAAATCGCGCCAGAATAAACCACCAGACATCCGCAAAGTTCGCCCCGGAGAAATAGCCCTTCCCTGTAAACATCCGGACGGCGTGTTCGTTGGGGTTGGAAACAAGCTTTTCAAGATTCCCGTAGAGAAGATCAATAGCCTTGCGCTGCTTTTCGTTGATGGTTCCGCGAGCCACCGATTCGGCTCCAGGGTATTCACCGCGTCCGTTCCATTCGACCTCAACGAAACGAGGTTCGCGAAGATCGGCCATTTGATCGTTTTCCTTCCAGCCTGCCTCTTCGACCATCCGGGAATGGCTGTTGTGCGGTGCGTGGAAAATGGTGCCGTCAATGCGGCAGATTGATGAGAAGAAATCACACATGGATTTTGTTTTTCTGGCTGTTGAGTTAGATGTGTTCGTGCTTTGAGCGAAGCGGGCTGTGTTTGGGGTGAATCTGACGCAGATGATCAATGACGCGCCGCCGATCAGACTCGATGGCGGACATCCACGCGCGATGGGCGTGTTGCCTTCCTGAACAGAACCCCAAGGCATAGAGCAGTAATCCGAAGAGGAGTACGGCCAAGAGAGCAGCCAACGCAAAGAAGGGGAGAGCGGAAAGAGGGATGGTCATTCTTCATCCTCTGGCTCTGGGCGGACGCGCCGAAGCAACCCCTTCGGGCGATATACGACAACCCTGCCTCTCCCTTGCTCAATAAGGATTGCATCAGGGATTTGAGAGAGCCAACTTGACAGGAGGTCGCCTTCGCCTTGATAAAATGGGGTTGAAACCGGCGCATGCGTTCCATCAACATGTTCAGAGTCAATCAATCCGAGAGATTTCGCCTCGTGAAACCCGTAACATTCAAAGGTATGGACCCTTCCCCGAAGTTCGATTTGATGAGGCATTAAATTACCTCCTTCAGCATTTCGGATGCGGATACGTCGAACGATCCACGCTGGCCCATAATGCGAAGCGTGATTCCACACTCCAGCCACTTTTCGATGTAGCCACCAACAAGATTCTGTTTCCAACCATCAGCCCCGACAACCTTGGCGACGATCACTTTTGACTGGTGATGGAATTCAATGATCTTGCAGGAGGGAACAACGAAAGACAATTTAGCCTGATCAATCCAAGGGTTCTCTCTGGCCCATTGGCTAAGGGATTTGGCATTTTCGATGCCGCGGGCTGCGTCGTTGATGATTTGTTCGGTGGATGTCATGATTGATGCGCCTCCTTCCGCTGGCGGTCTTTGTATTCCCACAGGTCGGACACGCGAAATTCGATGTCGTGGCCAGCGCCGGGGTAGTGAGAGAGCAGCCCCGTGTCACATAGGGCGCGGAGCTTCGCCCTCGTCATATTCATGATCTGCGATGCTTCGCGAAGACCGACGTAGCGGTGGCCTTGTGCTGCCTTGTTGCACTCGCTGGCGATCTGACCGGCAAGCGTTTGGGCGAAGTCCTTCGGAAGCTCCAGCCCGATGTAGATTTGAGGGTTTTGCATTGGTTTGATGCGGGTTTGTTGCGTTGGGGTATTTATAGACCCGGTTTTCGAAGATTTTTGCTGGTGCGCGATTTACGCGCGAAATACGCTGAAGAGTGCGCGATTTACGCGCGGTTTTCCCGTTGACGCCTATTCCAGAAGCCGAAGCTCTTCGCTGGTGAGCGTCTCCACGGGATTGCCGACCCTAACCAAGAGAAGCGCGAGTTTGACTTGATCGCGGCTGTATCCCGGCTTGAGTCCACGCTTGTGAAAAAACCGCTCGCCCTTCAGTAGACGCCCCTCCACCAGCCGCCACGTTTCATCCGTGGCGAGCCGGGAGAGGATTGCATACTGTGCGTCAGACGATGACATGAGGGCGTAGGGGAGCCTTGTTGCCCGGATCGGGCGGTTCACGAGGAGGGGTTTACTTCGAGGTGGCGACCCAATCAGAGAGACGGGCGAGCCGAATCACAACAGGGCGGGTATTTTCGATTACGATCTCACCGGCGCTGGCCAGGTCGGCGATGAATCCATCCCGCTGGCGTTGGTTCATCCGTTGAGTCTTGCGGGTGATGCGTCTCTTGTAGATTCCCTTTGGCCCGGCTTTCGATACGATTTCAAGGATTCGATTCCGCATCTTCTCCGCTGCCGTTTTCTGGACGAGTGCAGTCCTTTCCTCTTCCGGGTTGACCGCGGTCACCTTGACCATCTGACAAGCAACATGGGCCGCCGCATCGCCAGAGACGCCTTTTCGCCGCAGCTTTTGCATGAGGGCGAAGAGGTCTTTTACCTGCGGGCTTTCCACCACACTCTTTGTCGGCTCGGGAAGGGCCGCTTGCGGGGCTTGATACTGGCCAGTGGAGCAGATCGACGGAAGAACCTCCTCTGTCACCCATCGCCGGAAGGCTTTCGCTTCGGGCTTGCGGGACTTGAAAATCAGGTGGTAAAGGCCGGACTCGGTGACGGCAAGCATTTGCTGGCTTCCACCAAGGGTATCGGCTTTAGCTATACCCTTTTCATCCTCATCCAGCCCCTTGAGGGCGTCCGAAGGATTCGCGATCTCCAACACCCGGCAGACGTCCGCCGCCACGAAGAGCGGGGATGCCGGGGTTCCGTACACCCGCACGGGGGTTCCCGCGAAGTCTTGAAGGGTGAGAAGGGTGGTCATTTCAGGATTCCTTTCTCGATAAGAATAGGCACAATGAAAAATGCGGCGATCATGCCGATTAACCAGCCGATCAGAAAATGAATGAGTGCTACGACATCCTTTCGCGCCTTTTCCTTTTGATACTTGGTGCGGCTATCAGCCTCTTCTCCGCGTTCCTCGCCGCCTACCTGACGCACCGATTTGCCTTGCACCGGGAGCGGACCAGCCGGAGAGAAGACACCCGACATCGACTGTTGGTGGAAATCGAGAGGCAGCGGTTTTTTCTCGATGGTGAGTTCCGCTTCCGGGAGATTGAGTTTATCCGCCAAAGCCGAAGGCCGCTCGCTGATGCCATTTATGGATTCCTTGCTCACTTGGGGGAGGGTGGCGGCTTCGACTTGCGCGAAGCATGGGGAAAGTATTGCAAAGCAAAGGAGGAAGACTTTCTCCCGGGAAACAGGGCGGTTTCGGCGATCAACGCTTTCTTCTCTGGACGCCCTGCATCTTATCGAGACCAGCTCTCCATACTCCTTGATAAGGTTGAAACGGCAGCTAGAGTGGCGTGACGCGCTCATCCCTGCCCTCCTTCCGCTTCGGCGATAACGTCCCGCGCAATATCTGCAAAGTATCGGCAGAGGACGGCTTCGCCCATGACGGCCCCGTTGTTTCCGCTGTCGTGCGCTGCCAAGATAGATTTCAGCGTCTCCAGCAGAGTCGGCGCGGTGGCGATCAGGCGGGCATTGGCCTCCTGAACCCCGCCGATCTCCGCGCAGTGGAGCCCACAGATGGTGAGGATCGAGCGGGGGTTCCCAAAGGGGCCGGAGTCGTTGCTCGTCGTGACTTCGATGAATAACGCCGCTGTCTCGGGATCGGGGTGGCGGCGAATTGCTTTCCACGGTCCTGGTGTGTGCTGTGCGCTCATGCCACACCCCCTTTCATCCGGCTCGCGACAACGTTGTTGATGAAACCGAACACCCCGGATGGGTCGTCCCCGTGGAGGTGCCTCACTTTGATGGGCTCTGTCACTTTGGCGGCCTTCGAGGCTCGGCGGTCTGCGAGGGCGGTTGCGCTGGCCATTGTGGCGTTCGCCTTGGACGCGCGACGGCTGGCGACGGAGCGGACGATCTCGCTTGCGGCCTTGGTCGCCGCGTCCGGGGATGCGCCGAGGGCTTTGAACTCACGGGCGAGCCGGAGGGCTTCCTGCCCAGGGGCATTTATGGTGCTGCCTCCGCTGGCCAGCTTCTTCTTCGCTTCGGAGAACGCCGCCACCAATGCCGCCTTGAAGGCGATGACCGGCGCGGTGTTTCGGGTGAGGGTGATGAGGAAGGTCGCTTGGTCTTCGGTGAGGAGGGCTGAGCTTGAGTTCTGTTTTCCGCCCGCCGTCTGCAAGGGTGCGATTTGAAATCGCACCCTTCCGAAGGTGGACTCGATGGTAACAGCGTGCTCGTTCAGGAGGCGGTAAAGACTCCGGTGTTCGACCCCGCAGCGATCCGCGATGACGCGGGTATCGACGAGCGGGGTATCGTGGTCGATATGGATTGGAACGATGGTGTTGGTTTTCATATAGTTAACGGTTGTTATTGGTTTTCGGGCAAAGCTCCGCCTTGGCGAAGCCGGGTGGCTTTTGTTAGGGGTTAGGGTCTATGAAGCGAGATATGGAATTGATTAGGCTTTTGTTGCTTCGGAGTGAGTCCGGTGAGGTTCCGCCCGAACTAGAAAAGTATGGTGTCCACCAGATTGTCTATCATGTTGCTTTGATGAAGGACGCGGGTTTGGTTGAGGCGGTAATAAGTGATGATGGCAACAGCCAGCCTGAGAAATCCGTGATCATCCGTCTGACGTGGGCTGGTCATGACTTTCTTGATTCCACCAAAAGCCCGGCAGTTTGGAAGAAGACGAGGGAAACGATCTTGGATGCAGGTGTTTCATGGACGTTTTCCGTTTTGATGGACTTCCTCAAGGTTGAGGCGTCTCGTGCGCTTGGGCTGCGATGACCCCTTCAAGGTCCAAGGCGGCGTTGAGGTAGCAGGTTCCGCCATGCCGGATAAATCGCTGACCAAATTCGGTTTCTTCCTTTTCTGCCTCTTCGTATTTCCACTTGGCACACTTTTTCCACTTGACGACGAGAGCGTTAAGTTGAGCCAGAAGGTCTTCGTTCAAGCGGCCCCCTTCCTTTTGCGCTTCACCGGACCGAAGAGGTCGGCTTTGATGGCGGCGATGACGCGAGGAAACCGCCACGGCTCTTTCAAGGCCGCTGTGACCGTTCCGGCGGGGTAGCTGATCCTGATGGCGATCGCCTTGAGGGTTTCACCGTTGAGGGCGATCTGGGCCTTGACCCTTCGACGGAAGCGCTCCGCCTCGATTTGCTTCTGTTCAGTGAGCATCGTTTTCGGTAAGATTTTTTTCATGAGAGTTTCTGTATCAGCTTCACTTTTTCATGTAGGAGGTTGCTGATGAAGAAAAGTAGTACCAAAAGTGTTGTTTCTGCAATGAAAAAAGTAAACCCGATCGAAAATTTTTCGGAGCGGGTGAAATCTGTTCGCTCGAAATTGGGGTTAACCCAGGAGCAAATGGCTGTCGCTCTGGGAATTACGAAGGGTTACGTTTGGTCGATCGAAAAGGGAGAGAAGCGCCCGAGCCAAAAAGTGGTATCAAAACTGGATGAGCTGGAGTCTCACTCTGAACCGGTTGCGTTTTCTTCCCCTCGCTCTCTCCTGAAAGCCACCCGCGAGGCGAAAGGGATGAGCCAAAAAGACCTGGCCCGAGCTACGGGCTACGGGATCGGGTACATCCAGGCGCTCGAAGACGCCGGAGCCCGGCTTTCAGAAAAATTCGCCCGAAAGGTGGCCGAGGTGCTGGACATTCAGCCGGAAGACCTGATGCGAGGTTCGGACCAAGTGCCATCGCTCGGCGTTGGGGAGGGAACGGTCGGCTCCATCCCGAATGTCATCACGACCGACGGAATTAAAGCGCGGAACATCCCGCTCATTTCCATGGCCCAGGCGGGAGAGTTGATCGACCACACGGATCAGATTTACGACTACGAGAGCATCGTTGCCTACGATGTTCGCGACCCCAAAGCGATCGCCGTTCGGATTCGGGGAGATTCCATGTCGCCGGAGTTTCCGGAAGGGGTGGTTGTTGTTGTTTGCCCGACCTATGAGGCGCACACCGGCGATTACGTGATCGCCCGATTAAAAGAGGGTGGCGTCGTCTTCAAGAAGCTGGAGCGAGTGGGAGCGACGCTCCGCTTTATCTCCAGCAACCCAGCCTACGATATGATTTCCGTCGAAGCCCGCGAAGTCGCTTGGTGCTACCCTGTCGATCAGGTCATCCGGAAACTGCGGTGATCCCCCTGCTTCCATGAAAATTAAATTATGGATAATAATAGCGATTTTAATCGCTCTGCCGTGCGTGGCGAAAGAAGAAACAGACATCAAGGGTCGGGTGTTCATCGTTACCCGATCAATGCACACACTGAGATTGCCGCTGGTGGATGTTCGACTTTATAAAAAAGAAGATATTGAAAAGTTTATTGCAGGTAGAAAAAGCGAAGTTGAACAGATAAGAGAAAAGCTGAAATGGGCTTTAACGGCATCAGAAGTTCGGGTAAATTCCGCGAAGGAAATCAATGAGGATGCACGGCGTGCGAAAAATGAGATTGATGCCAAGCTTTCGGAATTAATTGATCAGAAATCAGTCGAAGAGGTTTTGGAGATAAGAAGCAAAGCTTCCGACCTAGCAAATAAAACCTTGGAAAACTTAGATGAAAAAGAATCCGATCACAATCAAATTCAAGAGCTAATCGACTATTCCAATTCGGGCTTAATCTTGATTCATGGTGCGCCTGAACCAATAAGCACGTCGAAAACCAACATAGACGGGGAATTCTCATTCAACGCAGCCCCCGGAGAGTATGCTCTCATGGCAACCGCCATTCGTGATACAGGAAGCGATCTGGAGGCCTATTTGTGGGTCGTGGGCATAGACGACTCCCGGCAAGTCGAACTCTCGAATGCCAATTGGAGTACATCGGGATCGAAGAAATCGCTCGTTCATTCCGGCATGAGTGAAGGAGATGCCCTATCGGCCATTGGTAAATCGGAGGGAGTAAAATCACTTGAAGAGAAAGCTCTTCCTTTGCTGGCAAGGATTGAAAGATATGTTGCGAAGATGAAAGAGGTCGAGGATGAAAAGCGGAAGCAGATGCTTGCAAAGCAAGAAGATGAAAGGCAACAAAGGTTGATCTTGTATAGGCGGAATCCTCAACTCGCGCAAAAGGATGCCGTTTCGATATTGCCTGAGATCGCCGTCAAGGGCTCTCCTCAAAATACCGAATTCACCGAACGGGCTTCTCGATACCGCGAAGAGAAGCCTGATTTCTTCGCCGAACCAGATTGGCCTGTGAGACTAGTGGAAGAGATCAAACTCGATCAGGCTCCGATTGGGGCTGTCACGGATTAAAGCGCGGTCAGCCCGGCGACGCATGATTTAATTCAGGGTTTCCCTGATGATCCAAGGATTGAAGATGGTCGATCCGGCCCGTAGTCTGAGGGGATGAAACTGATTTTCTCCGCAATCATCATCGCGTCCCTGATTGCATCAGCTTTTGCTGGAGAGAAGATCGCCCCGATACGAAGCCTTGCGTTGAAATCAAAGACTCTCTCTACGCGAAAGACTAATTCCAGCAACTGGAAAACAGATTATGGCAGCTACGATAGGGATACGAGTAGGCAGAAGTCAATTGAATACACTGTCCGAAATTTTAGCAAAGACCCTGCCCCGGAAGTTATTGTAACAACGTACTGGCTCGTCACATACGCATGGGATAAGGAGTTGAGTCTTTACCAGAAGGATGTCCAGAAATACGACATAGAGCCTGGAACCACCGTGGAAGCAGAAATCCTTTCGCCCGAGACCAGGCAGAATGAAATGAAGCTCGTTGCCATCGGAGAGCACTGGAAGGAAGGAGCGAGGATGGAGGGGTATGTCGTCGCTATCAAGTACCAGGGAGAATTCGGAGAGACCTTCGCTTCGACAAGCAAACTGCGGGATTTGGCAAGGAATCCAGAAAAGCTGGAGAAGATGAAAGCTGAGACCAAATCGGAGCCACCTCCCTCACGATAGCCCCTATGGAGCTTATCGAACAACCCCAGAAAGAAGACCATGAGTCAACCATCATCCATTCTTGAAGTGCTCCTCACGGGGATGCAGGACGCCCTGAATCAAGCCGAGAGCCTCCACCGAGACGGCTGGCGTTTAGGCGAAGACGCTTCCGAAATCCACCGCGACAATGTGACACACCGCGCTGACCCGATCATCGGGAAAATGATGCAGGCCATCGAGATCGGGCGGGCTATCGAGAGGGCGGACCCCTCCGGAACCTGACAGATCACCCCGGAACAACCGAAAACCACGCCGTCGCCTCATCCTCGTGGACGGCCTCCAGGTAATGCCGTTTGATCATGGCCGGTGAGTTCCCCATCTCAAGGCTCGTCTGGTCGATGGACTTGGTCTGCGCCACACGATACGAGCCGTAGGAGTGCCGTAGGGCGTTGTGCCGCCACTGGACCCCAGCGGCCTGCGCCGCCCGCCGGTATGCCTCGTCAGGTTTTTCCAGGGTGATTATCGCGCCACTCTTGTCCTTGCACCCCTGAAGCCATTCCCGAAGATTCGGATGGATCGGAATAAGTCGCCGGTCGCCGGTCTTGCTAACGCTGTCAACTCCGCCGTCGCCGTCATCCACAGTGGAAACGTCGATGACTCCGCGATCCCAGAGAAAATGCGCCCACTGTAGCCGGGTGATCTCCCCGTGGCTTCGTACTCCAGCAAAAGCGCAAATGGCAATGGCTGGCCGGACATGATCCGGAGCCGAGTCCAGAATAACCTTGATCTCTTTTGGGGTGAAAATCTCGATCTTTGCCTTTTTCCGAATCTTTGGAGCCTTAACCCGCTCGGCTTCGGTTTGAAGGTCTCGGGGGAGGTATCCCCCATCCCTGGCCCACCTCCAGACCGTTACAATGGCGTCCCGCATGTTTTTTCGGGTGCGATCAGAGCCGCCTTGGGCATCAACGAAGGCGCGGATTTCCTGCTCCGTGATGGATTGGATATTGCGGTCGGTGAAAAAATCCGCGATCCGGGTTAATCTCCATGAGATTCGGACAATATATGTTTCCGATACATTTTTCGCCAGAAGCCCGCGCTTAAACTCATTAACCACATCCCTTACCGGTGCGCTCTTCCCTCCGTGGCGGGCAAGGTAGTAGTTGACCGCCTCGGATAAGGGGGTCGCTCCCAGTCGCCCCCGGACATCCGCCCATTCCTGCACGGCCTGTACCATTGGGACTCCACCGCAAAGCGCCTTTACTCGCTCGTATTCCGCCGCTGTGGCCGGATCGAGCATCAATGATCCATGAATGCCTGCGTTAAGATTCTTGGCCGTCTCCTCGGCGATCAGGGCCGCCTGAGCTTCATCGGACACTGTGCGGCGTTTGATAACCCCGAATTGACTCCATCGGATTTGATACCGATCCGCGCCGGAGATGAAAACACGGTAGATGGTGACGATTGCGGACCCCTCGCGAATGACGAGGGGATACTCCTTCGGGCGACGGACTCTTTTGGGTGGCATCCCTCTATTGTGCGACCGTGCAAATAATTTTCAAATCCAATCGAAAAACGAGGTGTTTTCTATGGAGGCGGGGGCGGGAATCGAACCCGCGAATAGGGGTTTTGCAGACCCCGGCCTTACCACTTGGCTACCCCGCCCCTTGAAAAATCGGGCCTCTGTGTGGAAGGAGTGGACGAATTTGCCCAAGGTTCCCTGCAAATGCAATCGCTTTTGTGGGGGCCGCCCTGATTTTCCGCCGTCGCCGCCGCAAAAGAAGGGCGTGCATGATCCCCTGAAGCGTTCTAGGATGACCGGAAAACCATGGTTTCCCGTCCCCGTTCCGCCGCCGCATTTGCCGCCGCCCTTGAGGTGATTCCCGGGGGGGTGAACTCCCCCGTCCGCGCGTTTCGCTCCGTGGGAGGGCAGCCGTTTCTGGTGGACCGGGCGCGAGGGGCGCGGATTTGGGACATCGACGGCCATGAAATGATCGACTACGTCGGCACGTGGGGCCCGGCCATTCTGGGGCACGCCCCGGAGGTGGTGCTCCGGGCGCTCGCCGAGCATGCCCCGCGCGGCGTGAGCTTCGGCGCGCCCCATGAACTCGAAACCGCGATGGCCCGGCTGATCACGCGCTGGATGCCCTCCATTGAGAAAGTACGGATGGTCAATTCCGGCACGGAGGCGACCATGGCGGCGCTCCGGCTCGCCCGCGGCTACACGGGACGCGACAAGGTGGTGAAATTCGAGGGGTGTTACCACGGGCATGTCGATTCGCTTCTGGTCCGGGCGGGCAGCGGCCTGCTCACCCACGGCGTGCCGGACAGCGCCGGAGTGCCCGCCGCGCTGGCGAACCTCACCCTCACCCTCCCCTACAACGACCCCGGCGCGCTCCGGGAGCTTTTCCGCGAGCACGGGGAGACCATCGCCGCCGTCATCATCGAGCCGATCCCGGGAAACGCCGGGCTCTTCCTGCCGCTGCCCGGGTATCTGGAGACGCTCCGCGAGCTTTGCACGGAGCACGGCACGGTGCTCATTTTCGATGAAGTGATGACCGGCTTCCGGGTGGCCCGGGGCGGGGCGCAGGAGCGCTACGGGATCACGCCGGACCTCACCGCGCTGGGCAAGATCATCGGCGGGGGCCTTCCGGTGGGCGCGTTCGGCGGGCGCGCGGAGATCATGAACCGCCTTTCACCGGACGGGCCGGTTTACCAGGCCGGGACGCTCTCGGGCAATCCGCTTGCCATGGCGGCGGGCCTTGCCCAGCTCCGGGAACTGGAGCGGGTGGATGGCTGGAGCCGTCTGGAAACCCTCGGAGCCCTGCTGGAGGAGCGCATCCGCGCCGCGCTGCGCCGGCTCGGGCGCGATCAGACGTTTCACCGGGCGGGTTCCATGTTCTGCCTCTTTTTTGCGGGCGGGCCGATCCGCAACCTCGACGACGCCCGGCGGGCCGACCGGCAGGCGTTCATCCGGTTTTTCCGGTACGCGCTTGATCACGGGGTTTACTTTGCCCCCTCTCCCTTCGAAGCCGGGTTTCTCTCCCTCGCCCATACCGAAACGGATATCGAAACGACGGCGGAGGTCGTGGAGAAAGCGCTTGCCTCGCTCTCCGGGTAGGCGGCCCGGTCGCGTCCTGTCGCGCTTCTTTTCCTCGCAAATCTCCCTTGCCTCGCCCCCCGCTTTCCGGTATAAGAGCAAAACCACATCGGATCACGTATCGCGGTCATTCCCTTGTTCCGCGCCGATGATCCTCCGCCTCCCACGGGCTGAATTTCAATCAGCGGGTATAGCTTAGTGGTAAAGCCCCAGTCTTCCAAACTGGATATGCGGGTTCGATTCCCGCTACCCGCTCCACTCCTCAACCTCAGGCACTTACGACGCAAAAGTGCTTGGTGTCCCCCGAATTGGGAACAAAAATGGGAACCGGACCACCCGTGTCTGCTTTTTTCGGGCGCGAAAAAAAGCCGCCCCGACACTCGCCGGGGCGGCTCTATTTTCCGGGGTTACGGCTGGCCTTCGGGTGGCGGCGCTTTCTGGCTGTGCCATGCCGCGAGACGGGCGGTCAGGACGGGGCTGACGGTTTGGAGCCGTTCGGCGAGTTCGAGCGAATCGGCGAAGGGATGGGAGACCGTCTCGACACCGAGCTTGCCGGTGTCAAGGCCGTCAAGGTCGCTCAGGCGCTCCATGCCCCGAAGGAGCACGGGAATGGTTTTGAGCGCGAGAGATGTTACGGAACTCCTCAACCTCTATTTGCCCCGGAGAACGGTTGCTGAGGATGAAGTCTTGCGGCAAATTGTGACCCGTCATCGCAAACGCCTATACGATGTCGATGGACGATCCCGTACGAGGCGAAATTCAACTACGACCGGCGCAGGCGCAGGCCGTAGAACGCGGCTCCGCCGAAGAGCAGGAGCGCGTAGGTGCCCGGCTCGGGGACGACTTCGAGTTGCAGGCTGCCCTGCTTGAAGTAAGCGAACTTGCCTTCGCCGAGGTAGTAGGCGTTCTCGAAGCCCCAGTTTTGCAGGCTGAGGTTGGAGAAATCCGTACCGGTGCCATCGATGAGGGTGTAGGTGCCGAGCCCGACGCTTTCGTCCAGGCCGAGGATGTCGGCCACGCCGAAGGCCGATGCGAAGGAGACTTGGCCCGTCACCGTGAGAGTGAGGGAGACGTTGAAGTCGAGCGTTGCGCCTTCAAGGAAGGTCAGGTCGCCATTGAGAACGCCGCCTCCGCCGATGGAGGAACCGGCGGCGATGTAGGTGTCGCTGGCCGTTACGAGTCCCTCGATCCGCAGGGCGTTACCGCTGTTGCCCGTTGCGCCGACGAAGATTTCGTTGGCGCTCAGGGTGCCGTCGATGGTCAGCGTATTATGATCGGAACCGGCGTTCTTGCCGATAAAGACCGCCTTGCCGTCGGCGGTGACGATGCCGGTATCTCCGGCGGAAAGGGTGACGCTGTTTTGGTCGGTCGTTTCGCCGATGGTCCAATCTCCCCGGGAATCGAAGCTCAACCCCGCGATCAGGCGACTGGCGTTGCCTTCGTCCAATGTGGTGAAGCTGCTCACGCTGCCCAAATAGGCTTTGCCGGAGTGGGCCACCACGCCTTTGCCATAGAATGCTCCAATCACAAAATTATCGCCATCGACGCTTACGGAAATGCCAAAGTAATTATCCGCCGCGCCGTCAGAGGCGGTGAGCTTTACGTCTTGGGTTTTGGTGCTGCCTGCTTGGTCAAGATTACGAAACAGATACGCTGAGCCGGAAGCGCTTCCCTTGTCACTGTTCCACGCGGCCCCGACCAGCGCCGTGTTGCCAGAGAGGCTTACGGAACGGCCAAACCAATCACTCGACGCGCCGTCAGAAGCGGTGAGCTTTATGTCCTGAGTCTTGGTGCTGCCTGCCTGGTCAAGATTGCGGAAGACGTATGCCGAACCGGAATTGCTTCCCTTGGCATCGTCTAAGTAGGCTCCGACAAGCGCCGTGTTGCCAGAGAGACTTACGGAAGTGCCAAAGTAATCCTCCGCCGCGCCGTCGGAGGCGGTGAGCTTTACGTCTTGGGTTTTGGTGCTGCCTGCTTGGTCAAGATTGCGGAAGACGTACGCCGAGCCGGAAGCGCTTCCCTTGTCATCGTCTCCATAAGCCCCAATAAGCGCGGTGTTGCCAGAGAGGCTTACGGAATAGCCAAACGCATCATCCGCCGCGCCGTCAGAGGCGGTGAGCTTTACGTCTTGGGTTTTGGTGCTGCCTGCTTGGTCAAGATTACGAAACACATACGCTGAGCCGGAAGCGCTTCCCTTGTCACTGTTCCACACGGCCCCGACCAGCGCCGTGTTGCCAGAGAGGCTTACGGAATGGCCAAACCAATCACTCGACGCGCCGTCAGAAGCGGTGAGCTTTATGTCCTGAGTCTTGGTGCTGCCTGCCTGGTCAAGATTGCGGAAGACGTATGCCGAACCGGAATTGCTTCCCTTGGCATCGTCTAAGTGGGCTCCGACAAGCGCCGTGTTGCCAGAGAGACTTACGGAAGTGCCAAACTCATCATCCGCCGCGCCGTCAGAAGCGGTGAGCTTTACGTCTTGGGTTTTGGTGCTGCCTGCTTGGTCAAGATTGCGGAAGACGTACGCCGAGCCGGAAGCGCTTCCCTTGTCATCGTCTAAGCGGGCCCCAATAAGCGCGGTGTTGCCAGAGAGGCTTACGGAACCGCCAAAGTAATCATAATATGCTCCATCAGAAGCTTCCAGCTCCGTGGCCCGGGCATTGGAAAGCGGCAGAAACGCAGCGGTGGCGCAGCAGATCAGGGGGAGAAGGAAGCGGTGTTTGCGGCTCATGATGTGAAGGGAGTTTGTTGAGGGAGCGGCGCGTTTTCATTTTTGTTTGCGGCGCAGGCGCAGGCCGTAGAACGCGGCACCGCCAAGGAGCAGGAGCGCGTAGGTGCCCGGCTCGGGGACGACGACTTCCAGTTGCAGGCTGCCCTGCTTGAAGTAAGCGTATTTGCCATTGCCGAGGTAATAGGCGTTCTTCGAACCCCAGTTTTGCAGGCTGAGGTTGGAGAAATCCGTACCGGTGCCGTCGATGAGGGTGTAGGTGCCGAGTTCGACGCTTTCGTCCAGGCCGAGGATGTCGGCCACGCCGAAGGCCGACGCGAACGTGACTTCGCCCGTCACCGTGAGCGTGAGGGCGGCGTTGAAGTCCAGCGTGGCTCCTTCCATGAAGGCCAGGTTGCCATCGAGCGTGCCACCGCCCCCAACGGAAGCACCGGCGGTAACAACGACCTCGCTCGCCGTCAACGTGCCGCCAATTTCCAACGTGTTTCCGATGTTTCCCTCCGCCCCGACGGTCAATGGGCCGTCGATCACGATCGTGTTGTTGAAAATGAGTTGCCCCGTGACCGTGAGGGTGAGCAGGGTGTCGAAGTCGAACTCGGCTCCCTCAAGGTAAGTCAGGTTGCCATCAAGGATGCCGTTGCCGCCGACGAACGAACCGGCGGCCACGAAGACGTTGTCCGCGGTCACGGTGCCGCCAATTTGCAATGCATTGCCGCTATTGCCCGCCGCCCCGACAAAGACCTCGTTGGCGATCAACGTGCCGTCGATCGTGAGCGTGTTGTTGTCGGAACCGGCGGTCTTGCCGATGAAGACAGCCTTGCCGTCGTCGGTCACGACGCCGGTGTCTCCGGCGGAAAGGGTGACGCTGTTATGGTCGGTCGTTTCGCCGATGGTCCAGTCTCCGCGGGATTCAAAGCTCAGCCCCGCGATGGTGCGGCTGGCGTTGCCTTCATTCAGCGTGGTGAAGCTGCTCACGCTGCCGAAGTAGGCTTTGCCGGAACCAGCCACCACGCCGTCGCCAGAGGATGCTCCAATCACAAAATTATCGCCATCGATGCTTACGGAACGGCCAAACCCAGCACCCGCCGCGCCGTCAGAAGCGGTGAGCTTTACGTCCTGGGTCTTGGTGCTGCCTGCTTGGTCAAGATTGCGAAACAGATACGCTGAGCCGGAATTGCTTCCCTTGTCATCGTCTCCACGAGCCCCGACCAACGCCGTGTTGCCAGAGAGGCCTACGGAAGTGCCAAAGTAATCATACGCCGCGCCGTCAGAAGCGGTGAGCTTTACGTCCTGGGTCTTGGTGCTGCCTGCTTGGCCAAGATTGCGGAACAGATACGCTGAGCCGGAATCGTTTCCCTTGTCATCGTCTCCCCCAGCCCCGACCAACGCCGTGTTGTCAGAGAGGCTTACGGAAATGCCAAACCCAGCACCCGCCGCGCCGTCTGAGGCGGTGAGCTTTACGTCCTGGGTCTTGATACTGCCTGCCTGGTCAAGATTGCGGAACACATACGCTGAGCCGGAAGCGTCTCCCTTGTCATCATCTTGGCCAGCCCCGACCAGCGCCATGTTGCCAGAGAGGCTTACGGACCTGCCAAATTGATCAACCTCCGCGCCGTCAGAAGCAGTGAGCTTTACGTCCTGAGTCTTGGTACTGCCTGCTTGGTCAAGATTGCGGAACAGATACGCTGAGCCGGAAAAACTTTGCGCGCCATTGCCATAGGAAGCCCCGACCAGCGCCGTATTGCCAGAGAGGCTTACGGAAATGCCAAATTGATCAACCGCCGCGCCGTCGGAAGCGATGAGCCTTACGTCCTGAGTCTCAGTACCGCCTGCTTTGTCAAGATTGCGAAACACATACGCTGCGGAATCATCGTCTCCCTCAGCCCCGACCAACGCCGTGTTGCCAGAGAGGCTTACGGACCTGCCAAAGTAATCGTACTCCATGCCGTCTGAGGCGGTGAGCTTTACGTCTTGGGTCTTGGTGTTACCTGCTTGGTGAAGATTACGAAACACGTATGCCGAGCCGGAATAGCTTCCCTTGTCATCATCTTGGCCAGCCCCAACCAGCGCCATGTTGCCAGAGAGGCTTACGGAATAGCCAAACGTATCATACGCCACACCGTCAGAAGCCTCCAACTCCGTGGCTCTAATGGTGGATAAGGGCAAGAGCGCGGTGGCGGCGCAGCAGGTGAACGGCAGAAGAAAGCGGTGTCTCCGGGGGGAGGTGCGTAGGATGGCGGTTTTCATGGAATGTTTCGGGTGATTTAGCAGCGAGGGGAGGTATTGCGCATCGGGGGATTTACCTATTTTCATCCCAAATTGTGAAATCATTGGGTTCGCTTCACGCGCCGGTCTTGCGGTCGTGGCGCGAGAGGGCGAGCCGGGCGGCTTCCCGGAGGTCGGCGGAGCTTTCAATGGAAAGTTTGTTTTTGATGTTCTCTATATGGGAGCCGACGGTCTTGATGCTGAGGGAGAGCAACCGGGCGATCTCTTTGCGGGTGTAGCCCTTGCCGATGAGGCAAAAGGCTTCCTGTTCGCGGGTGGTGAGCACGGTTCCATGCGTCCGGGGAAGGGCGCCCGCCAAACCGGACGACTCGCCCCTGGCCTCGACGGCCAGGCTGCGAACCAGCTTTCGCACGTGGGATTCCATCCGCTCCAGGCTATGCCGGGCGTTGGAGCCGAAGGTTTTCATCGCCTCAATCTCATTGAGCAGACCAGCCAGGCAATCTTTGTAAGCCGGTTGGGCGGGATGGTTTTTCATAAGCATCAGGGAAGTCGGGCGGCCATGCCCCCGGGATGTCCGTTTGGATGCCGGAACCATAGTCGCCAGCTTTGGCGACATTCCACCCCCGAAACTACTCAAATCGGGGCGGGCAACGAGCGGGGCTGGCGCAACTGTGGCGTCTCTTTTTTTTCGCGGGAGTGCCCCGGAGTGCGGCGCGGGAGCGCCTGGGGCAGCTTCAAATCGGCCGAAGGCCGCAAGACTACCGGGGCGGGTGCGTTTTCAGGGCGGCCATGGCGCGCAGAAATTGCGGCATGTTTTCGCAGCCGGCGCGTTCCCGCAGTTCCGCCAGGTGGCGGTCCAGCGTATCGCGCCGCCATTGCAGGCGGGCGGCGATTTCCGCGCGGGATTGCCCACGGATCAGCGCCGCCATGATCTGGCCATCCTTTTCACCCAGGAGGGGAAGCGTCTCCAGTTCCGAACCGGAGGCGATGGAAGCGGAGAGCGATTGCCAGATCGAGTCAAGCCGCCGCTTCTCCTCGATCCGCCGGCTGAGGCTGGCGATCCGCATCCCTGCGAGGTGCAGGAGCTGGACATCGCGGTCGGTGAAGTCCTTCTGCCTGCGGTTCCAGCTCAGGATCAGGATCGAATCGTCCAGCCGGGCGACATTGTAGGCGATCTGGTGGTGGCAATCGAGGTGGCGGTAGACCTCGCGAAAGAGCGGGTTGGACCGGAACGCGCGGTAAGATTGATAGTCGCTCATCCGCTGCGGACGCTCCCACCCGCTGTCCGCGCCGACGGCGACGATGACGGGGTGGTGATGAATGGTGGCGTTGAGCGATTCCTGATAGTGGACGAGCCCGTCGCGAAAGGCGGTATCGTTGGTTTCGAACCCGAGAATTTCATCCACCGCGGGGGTCCAGCGGTTCCACAACATGCAATCCGCCGGGAGGATGGCCGTCATTTCCTCGACGAAATGCCTGCCAAGGGTGTCCAGATCATCGGTCTTCTGGAGGCGACCGGTCATGCGATTGATCAGGCGCAAGTCCCGCTGGGTGATGTCGGAGAATCTGGGGGGGTGAATCACGACAGGTCGGGGCGGTCCGTATCGGGGAGCTCGAAGAGAAGCTGGGCACGGCGCCTGACTCCCAGCTTCCGATACAGACGGGCAAGGTGGTTTTCCACCGTCCGCAGGGCGCACCCGCAGATGATGGCGATTTCGGGGGAGGTTTTGCCTTGTTGAACCCAGGAGAGAATTTCCGTCTCGCGGCGGGTGAGGGGGGCGGGCGGGTTGGCCCCGGATGAGCCGCCCGTTCCGGCGGAACGCCAGACCCGGAGGTCATCCCCTTTGGTAAGAACTTCAACCCGTTCATCGGCCTGCCACTGCTCCACGAGGTTTTTCCACCGGGAGACATCGACGTTCCGTTCCGCAAACCAGCGCCGCGCGGCCGGGCCAAGGAAAGGTGGGCGGGCGGCGAGGCGCAGCGCAACACACCAGCCCAAGGCATCCAGGATCTCCGCCCAGGCGATGAGGTTCGCGGTCATCGAGCGGCACCGCCTGACCATGCGCCGCTCCACCGCGACCAAAGAGGAACGACGCGGAAGGTCCAACCCGGAAGAGAGGGGTGGCGGATGTTCCATGGTGCCCATCTTTATACAAAGGGGACAACCATCAACAACCTCAATCCGACCGATCGGTAAAAAAGGCAGGATTCCGGCACCGCCGCCTCCCCTCCGGAGAACTCAAGGCGTTTTTCAAGTTTCAGACACCGGACCAGCGACCCCGGACCGGCATTCGGGCCGGACCTCTCCCGCGCCCGGGCGTCCGGCTTTTCCCTCCCTCACCACGCCGAAGGCCCCTCGGATGCCGCCCCGCGGTTGCTCAGCATCGGGGCTTCCTGCGGCGCTTCCACCGGCTCCACCGGGGAGGGGAGCAGCAGTTGCCACAGGGGCGTGCGCCGCAGGATGATCTGGGCGTCCACGGAAGTCCCCAGCATGAGCGGCTGCGGAGTATGCTCCACCTTCACCTTCACGCGGTAGGTGCGCACGGGCGTGCCCGGGTCGCGCTGCTCGGATTCGATCGCCGCCCGGGTCACCACCCCTTCGATATACCCGTGGCGCAGCGAATCAAACGCCGGAGAGGTCATCCGCACCCGCTGGCCGACGCGGATGCGGTGGTACTCCCGCTCCGTGGCCAGCAGCCGGATGCTCCGCTCCTGCCCGTGGGCAACGTGAAAGAGATCCTCCCCGCGCGTCACCCGCTCCCCGGGCATCCGGCGGGTGATCAGCGTCACCTGCCCCGCACCGGGAGCGCGGATCACGTGGCGCTCCAGCTCGGCCTGGAGCGTCGTCCGCTCCACTTCCAGAATGCGCAGGTTCTCCTCCGCCGCTCGGACTTCCGCCCGGGCTTCGTTGAGGATCGTCTCCTCAAGCCCCTGCTCCACGATCTCTTCCTTGCGCTCCACACGCTGAAGCTCCGCCGCCGCCAGCGCCGCCGCCAGCCGCGCCGTCTCAATGTAATGCTTGCTCACCGCCCCCAGCGTGCCGAGCGAGTCGATCCGCTGAAGGTCCACCGCTGTCTGCTCCTTCTTCTTGCGCGCCACCTCCAGATCCTCGGCCAGATGCCAGAACTCCTTGGGCAACGGCAGCTTGAGCACGGTCTGAAGCCGTTTGCGCCGCAGATCAAGCTCCGCCCGGGCCTGACGGATGCGGGCTTCCGCCATTTTCAGGTCGCCCTGCACTTTCACGGCGTCCAGCTCCCCGAGCACCTGCCCGGCCACCACCCTTTCGCCTTCATGAACGGCGATCGTCGTCAGCAGCCCGTCCATGGGCGAGCGCAGGTAGCTCTCCTCCTCCGCATGGACCACCCCCCCGGCGTTCACCTTCTCATCCACCGGGATGAAGACAAGCAGCAGCCCCATTCCGGCCACGGTGCTCAGGCCGAAAAGGACGATCCGCAAACGGATCCGCTGGAGACGGGACTGGATGTTTTCAGTTTGTGCAGGCATGGCTGGTTTCCTCGATGGTTTTGGGTTGAAAAAGCTCGCTGTAAGGCCCCTTGCGGGCCATCAGTTCCTCGTGGGTGCCGCTCTCAAGGATGCGGCCGCCGGAAAGCATGACGATGCGGTCCGCCTTCACGATGGTGGAGAGCCGGTGGGCCACGATGAAGACGGTCTTGCCTTCCATGAGCACGTCGAGCGACGCCTGGATGAGCGCCTCGCTGTGGTTGTCGAGGGCGCTCGTCGCCTCGTCGAAGATGAGGATGCGCGGGTTCTTGAGGATCGTGCGCGCAATGGCGAGCCGCTGGCGCTGCCCGCCCGAAAGCGTCACCCCGCCCTGCCCGATGTATCCCTTGAACTTGCCGGGAATCGCCTCGATGAACTCCAGCGCGTTGGCGAGCCGGGCGGCTTCGTGCACTTCTTCGTCGCTCGCCTCCGGCCGCCCGTAGCGGATGTTCTCTTCCACGGAACCGGAAAAGAGGTAGTTCTCCTGCAAGACGATGCCGAGTTGCTGCCGGTAGTGGGAGTAGTTGAGCCGCCGCAGGTCCACCCCGTCGATGAAGATGCCCCCCTCCTTCACATCATAGAAACGGGTGAGCAGGCTCATGAGCGTTGATTTGCCGCTGCCGCTGTGACCCACCAGCGCGACCACTTCGCCCGGCCGAACATCGAGGTTGAAATTCCGGATCACCGGCTCCTTGTCGCCAAAGGCGAAGGTGACGTCGCGGAATTCCACACGCCCGTGCACCGGCTCCAGCGTCACCGGTTCGTCGTCCTCCCGGATTTTGGGCCGGGTGTCGAGAAGCATCAGGATGCGCTCGAAGCCGGTGCGGGCGTTGTTCCAGGTGAGCAGCAGGTTCGAGAGGCTCTCGATCGGCGCGAAGATCATCCAGAGGTAGGTGTTGTAGGCGACGAAACTGCCGATCGACATCGTTCCGCCGAAGACCGACTGCCCGGCCCCGATCCAGACCAGCGAGCAGGTGGCGATCGAGAGCAGCCCGAGGCCGATCCGCATCCGGATGCCCATGAGCGGAAGCTCAAACTCGCTCTGGAAGTTTTCCTTGATCTGGAGGACGAACCGGCGGCGTTCGTGGTCCTCCTGCGCGAATGATTTCACGACGCGGATGCCCGCGAACGTCTCGCCGAGCGATCCCGCCAGCCGGGACTGGCGCTCCTTCACCTCGTGCCCCTTCTGCCGGAGCTGCTTGCGGTAGGAATGGATGATGAGGAAGTAAAACGGGAGGATCGCCAGGCAGAAGAGGGTGAGCTTCCAGTTCAGGAAGGTCATGATGATCAGGCCGATCAACAGGCCCACCGCGCTGTTGGCGATGGTGGAAAAGGCGGTGTTGATGAACTGCTGGATCGTCGCCGCGTCATGGATCACCCGGTTGACGAGGCTCGCCGTCCGCTCGTTTTCGTAGAAGGAAAGGTGGAGGAGTTGCAGGTGGTGAAAGAGGGTGCGGCGGATGTCGAAGACGGTGCGCTGGCCGACGTAGTTGATGAGAAAATCGTGCCCGTAGCCGATCACCATCCGCAGCGCCTGAAGGACGAAAAAGCCGATGGAGAGCGCCAGCAGCATCCCGAAATTGCGCCCGGGCAGCGCCTCGTCGATGATCAGCTTGGTAAAGAGCGGCATCAGCATCATCAGCACCACGGTGATCAGGTTGCCGAAGGCCGCCGCCATGATCATGGAACGGTAGCGCCCCAGAAAGCCCCAGAAGCGGCTGATCACCCGCCGCGGGATGCGCCGCCGGGACGGTTCCGGGTGGGAGGCCGGGTGCGGTGAGAACGACGAGGCGGTGGTTTTCATGGGAAAGGCGGGCAAAACAATGAATCAAGGCACGGGAACCCGGGGGCCGGCTCCTGAGATCAGGGCGGCCCGGCGCGCGCGTCGATTACGGACGGACGGCGCGAATCAGAGAAGGGCGACCACCGGGAATCATGGCGGCGCAGGGTTCATGCTTCACGAAAGCCGGAATGGCCGTGAAGTGGCGATGGGGGGCTCCGTTGCGGAAGCCACACCCCGAAAAAGGATCATGGGCAAACATGCTGGCCTTCGATTCATGCCCGGGCCGGATGCGATGAGGCGGGGTCCTCGGGCTTTTCCCGCCGGTTCCGGGCAGCATCCACTGCGGAACGGATCGGAAAAAACACCGGGTTTCCCCATTCACCACGGTCCCCCCCTCCGGAGCCGGGCAATCCAATTCGGCAAACATTGGATTGATTGTTTTTACAACCCCGCAGAATACCCGCACCGGAAAGAAAAAGTCAAACGACTTTTCGAAAGAAAAAGCGTTTCACCCCATGATTGCTTGATTTGACGGGGAAAAGAGGGCGGGCGGGCCGGGGAGCCTAAACGTTGAAACGGAATTCCATCACGTCGCCATCCTTGACGACGTATTCCTTCCCCTCGACGCGGAGCTTGCCCGCTTCGCGCGCCCTCGCGTAGGAGCCGAGGCTCACGAGGTCGTCGAAGTGGATCGTCTCCGCGGCGATGAACCCGCGCTCGAAATCCGAATGAATCACCCCGGCGGCGGCGGGGGCCTTATCCCCGGCGCGGATCGTCCAGGCGCGGGTTTCCTGCTCGCCGGTGGTCAGGTAAGTGCGCAGCCCGAGCAGGTGATAGACCGCCCGGATGAGCGAGCCGACGCCGCTTTCGCTCACGCCGAGATCGGCGAGATACTCCCGGGCCTCTTCTTCGGGCAGGTCCACCAGTTCGCTCTCGATCTGGGCGCTGATGACGATCGCTTCCGTGGCGAGGTGGTTTTTCACGTACTCGCGCACGGCGTTCACGTAGCGCACGGAAGGGTGGGCGTCGTCCGCGGAGGCCGCGCTCACGTGGGCGAGGTCTCCCTCCGCCACGTTGCAGGCGAAGAGCGTCGGTTTCGTGGTGAGGAGGGTGAAGCTTTTGGCGATCCTCGCCTCTTCGTCGCCGAGTTCGAGCGTGATGGCCGGTTTGCCCGCGTCGAGGTGCGGGAGGAGCTTCTCCACCAGGGCGAGTTCCGCCTTGGCCGTCTTGTCGCCGGAACGGGCGGTTTTCTGGAGGCGTTCGCTCCGTTTGGTGAGCGAAGCGAAATCGGCGAGGATCAGTTCCGTGTTGATCACCTCGATGTCGCGCACCGGGTCCACACTCCCCGCGACATGATGGACGTCGCCGTCGTCAAAGCAGCGGACCACCTGGACGATGGCGTCCACTTCGCGGATATGGCTCAGGAACTGGTTGCCGAGCCCCTCCCCCTGGCTCGCGCCACGCACCAGCCCGGCGATGTCCACGAATTCAATGGCGGCGGGGATGATTTTTTTCGATCCGCTGATTTTGGAAAGCGCGGCAAGCCGGGAATCGGGCACGGTCACCACCCCCTGGTTCGGGTCGATGGTGCAGAAGGGATAATTGGCCGCCTGAGCCTTGCGGGTGCGGGTGACGGCGTTGAAAAGGGTCGATTTACCGACGTTGGGAAGTCCGACGATGCCTGCGCTTAACATAAGGGGAGGCTACCGTAGGCGCTCCATCGGGAAAAGCAAGAGCGTTCCATGCCGCGGCGCCGGGTGCGGGGGCGCCTCTTCCCCGGTGGCACCGGAGCGGGAGGGAAGCCCCTCACGACCTCACGACCTCACGACCTCACGACCTCACGACCTCACGACCTCACGACCTCACGACCTCACGACCTCACGACCGCCCAAGGGATGCCATGAAATAACCGCCGGTGAGGTTCCGTACG
>Ga0206106_100525_pt1 | contig 23518 bp, 8 predicted proteins | sample 1B1ome_FD_148677 | JGI IMG/M metagenome (GOLD analysis project Ga0206106, IMG submission 148677) | Enriched microbial communities from leaf-cutter ant dump, University of Wisconsin, Madison, United States - 1B110A | ecosystem: Environmental > Terrestrial > Nest > Insects nest > Nest dump | place... | reverse complement strand
ATTGGTTTTTGCATTTCCGCTATAAGTTACGGTGGCACCGGCGGGCAGTCCGGATACGGCAAGAGATTTGGGCTTACCGTCATAAGTAAAGACAGAATCTCTTAAGATAATACCGGACAAATTGGCTTTTTCAATCACTAAATCTACGGTATCAGAAGCCGCCAGGTAATTGGCGGTGGCAGCAGCCGAAATGATAACGGGATAGGTACCTGTGGCACTGTAGCCCTGTTGGGGAGAGTAAGAGAGAGCTGCCTCTGTATGATTCAGCGTGGCCACCACGTTTTTGACCGTTCCGTCATAAATGTGCTTCTGGGTTGGAGCAGAAGTAATCACGGCTGCTGCTTTATTGATTTTTAAGGTAGCTGTAAGGGTAGAATCCTGGTAATTTTCCCGTTTTACGGTAGCTTTGACGCTATAGGTTCCTGCATTAATTTTCCCGTTACCTTCATAGACTACGGTGGCATCTGCGGGTAGGCCGGATACGGTGAGTGATTTTGCCGTACCGTCATAGGTAAATGTAGAGTCGCGGAAGGCGAGACCACTGATTCCGGCTTTTTCAATGACCAGGTTGACGGTATCCGCAGTTTTAAGATAATTCCCTGTTTCGGCAGCAGAGATAATGACGGGATGGGTCCCCGCCTCCGTATACCCCTGCTGCGGCGAGTAGGTTAGGGTAGTTTCACTGTGATTCAGAGAAGCGGCTACGTTTTTCACCGTACTATCATACACATGCTTCTGGATTGGAGCAGCGGTGATGGTGGCTGCTGCTTTACGAATGGTCAGGGTAGCGGTGAGGGTAGAATCCTGGTAGTTCGTGCGTTTTACGATGGCCGTTACAGTGTAAATTCCCGCATGGGTTTTCGCATTACCGGTATAGGTGGCTGCGGCGCCGGCGGGCAGTCCGCTTACCGCCAGTGATTTGGCGGTGCCGTCATAAGTAAAGACAGAATCACGCAGGGTAATACCTGACATGTTGGCTTTTTCAATCACTAAATCTACGGTATCAGAAGCAGCCAGGTAATTGGCGGTAGCAGCAGCCGAAATGATAACGCGGTAGGTACCAGTGGCACTGTAACCCTGTTTGGGCGAGTAGCTCAAGGCGGCTTCGGTATGGTTCAAAAAGGCCACCACATTTTTCACTGCTTCGTCATAAATGTGCTTCTGGGTTGGAGCAGCGGTAATTACGGCGGCAGTTTTATTGATTTTTAAGGTAGCTGTAAGGGTAGAATCCTGGTAATTTTCCCGTTTTACGGTAGCTTTGACGCTATAGGTTCCGGTATTAATCTTCCCGTTGCCTTCATAGACTACGGTGGCATCTGCGGGTAGTCCTGTTACGGTGAGTGATTTTGCTGTACCGTCATAAGTAAATGTAGAGTCTCGGAAGGCGATACCACTGATTCCGGCATTTTCAATGACCAGGCTAACGGTATCAGCAGCCTTGAGATAATTACCTGTTTCGGCGGCAGAGATAATGACGCGATAGTTCCCTGCCTTCGTATACCCCTGCTGCGGCGAGTAGGTTAGGGTAGTTTCACTGTGATTCAGAGAAGCGGTTACATTTTTCACCGTGCCATTATACACGTGCTTCTGGGTTTGAGCGGCGATGATAACGGCAGCAGCTTTGTTGATTTTTAAGGTAGCGGTTAAAGTAGAATCACGGTAATTCGGGCGTTTTACGACGGCTGTTACCGTGTAGGTTCCCGCATTAACCCTGGCGTTGCCGGTGTAGCTTACGGTAGCATCTGCGGGTAGCCCGCTGGTGGCCAGTGATTTCGGGCTGCCGTCATAGGTAAATGTAGAGTCGCGGAAGGCGAGACCACTGATTCCGGCATTTTCAATGACCAGGTTGACGGTATCAGCAGTTTTAAGATAATTCCCTGTTTCGGCAGCAGAGATAATGATGGAATAGGTTCCGGCAGCACTGTACCCCTGCTGCGGCGAGTAGGTTAGGGTAGTTTCACTGTGATTCAGAGAAGCGGCTACGTTTTTCACCGTGCCATTATACACGTGCTTCTGAGTTGGAGCAGCGGTGATGACGGCTGCTGCTTTATGAATGGTCAGGGTGGCGGTGAGCAGGGAGTCCTGGTAGTCTTCCCGTTTTACGGTAGCGGTTACGGTGTAAATCCCGGCATTGGTTTTTGCATTTCCGCTATACGCTACGGTGGCACCGGCGGGCAGTCCGCTTACCGCCAGTGATTTTGGGGTGCCGTCATAGGTAAATACCGAATCACGCAGGGTAATGCCTGACATGTTGGCTTTCTCAATGACGAGGTTTACCGTGTCTAAAGCAGCGAGATAATTGGCAGTTTCTTCTGCAGAGATGATTACCGGATACGTACCAGTGGCACTGTAACCCTGTTTGGGCGAGTAGCTCAGGGCGGCTTCGGTATGGTTCAAAAAGGCCACCACATTTTTGACTGTTCCGTCATAAGTTTGTTTCTGGGTTGGAGCAGCGGTAATAACAGCGGCCGCTTTATTGATTTTTAAGGTAGCTGTAAGGGTAGAGTCCTGGTAATTTTCCCGTTTTACGGTAGCTTTGACGCTATAGGTTCCTGCATTAATTTTCCCGTTACCTTCATAGACTACGGTGGCATCTGCGGGTAGCCCGGATACGGTGAGTGATTTTGCTGTACCGTCATAGGTAAAGGTAGAGTCGCGGAAGGCAATACCGGCAAGAGTGGCATTTTCAATGACCAGGTTAACGGTATCAGCAGCTTTGAAGTAATTACCTGTTTCGGCGGCAGAGATAATGATGCGATAGTTCCCTGCCTTCGTATACCCCTGCTGCGGCGAGTAGGTGAGGGTAGTTTCGGTATGATTCAGCGTAGCCACCGCGTTTTTGACCGTACCGTCATACATGTGTTTCTGGGTCGGGGCAGCGGTAATGAGGGCGGCAGCTTTATTGATTATCAGTGTGGCGGTTAACAATGAATCACGGTAATTGGTATGGGAAACGGTAGCTTTGACGGTATAGGTTCCGGCATTAATTTTTCCGTTGCCTTCATACACTACGGTGGCATCTGCGGGTAGTCCTGTTACGGTGAGTGATTTTGCCGTACCGTCATAGGTAAAGGAAGAATCCCGGAAAGTAATGCCGGTGATTCCGGTTTTTTCAATGACCAGGCTAACGGTATCAGCAGTTTTGAGATAATTACCTGTTTCGGCAGCAGAGATAATGACAGAATAAGTTCCCCCCTCCGTATACCCCTGCTGTGGCGAGTAGGTCAGGGTAGCTTCGGTATGATTCAGTGAAGCTACTACGGTTTTCACCGTACCATCATACACATGTTTCTGGATTGGAGCAGCGGTGATGGTGGCTGCTGCTTTATGAATGGTCAGGGTAGCGGAGAGCAGGGAATCCTGGTAGTTTTCCCGTTTTACGGTAGCGGTTACGGTGTAAATCCCGGCATTGGTTTTTGCATTGCCGCTATATGCCACGGTGGCACCGGCGGGCAGCCCGGATATGGCCAGAGATTTGGGCTTACCGTCATAAGTAAAGACAGAATCTCTTAAGATAATGCCGGATAAATTGGCTTTTTCAATCACTAAATCTACGGTATCAGAAGCCGCCAGGTAATTGGCGGTGGCAGCAGCAGAAATAATGATGGGGTAGGTGCCTGTGGCACTGTAGCCCTGCTTGGGAGAGTAAGCGAGGTCAGCCTCTGTATGATTCAGAGTGGCCACCACATTTTTCACTGCTCCGTCATAAATGTGCTTCTGGGTTGGAGCGGCAGTAATCACGGCTGCCGCTTTATTGATTTTCAAGGTAGCGGTTAACAATGAATCGCGGTAATTGGTACGGGAAACGGTAGCTTTGACGGTATAGGTTCCTGCATTAATTTTCCCGTTGCCTTCATACACCGCGGTGGCATTTGCGGGTAGTCCGGATACAGTAAGTGATTTCGCCGTACCGTCATAGGTAAAGGTAGAATCCCGGAAGGTGATTCCGGCAAAAGCGGCGTTTTCAATGACCAGGCTAACGGTATCAGACGCAGCGAGATAGTTACCGGTTTCAGCAGCAGAAATAATGATGGGGTAGGTTCCGGCAGCACTGTAACCCTGCTTTGGTGTATAAGACATGGTGGTTTCACTGTGATTCAGAGAAGCGGCTACATTTTTCACCGTACCGTTATACACGTGCTTCTGGGTTTGAACGGCGGTGATGACGGCTGCTGCTTTATGAATGGTCAGGGTAGCGGAGAGCAGGGAATCCTGGTAATTTTCCCGTTTTACGGTAGCGGTTACGGTGTAAGTCCCGGCATTGGTTTTTGCATTTCCGCTATAGGTTACGGTGGCACCGGCGGGCAGCCCCGACACGGCCAGCGATTTGGGCTTACCGTCATAGGTAAAGACAGAATCTCTTAAGATAATACCGGACAAATTGGCTTTTTCAATCACTAAATCTACGGTATCAGTAGCCGCCTGGTAGTTAGTGGTGGTGGCAGCCGAAATGATAACGCGGTAGGTACCTGTGGCACTGTAGCCCTGCCGGGGAGAGTAGGAGAGGTCAGTTTCTGTATGATTCAGAGTAGCCACCACGTTTTTCACCGTACCGTCATACACGTACTTCTGTATTGGAGCAGTGGTGATGACGGCTGGCGCTTTATTGATTTTTAGCGTGGCCGTAAGGGTAGAATCCTGGTAATTGATACGGGAAACGGTAGCTTTTACACTATAGGTTCCTGCATTAATTTTCCCGTTACCTTCATAAACCACTGTGGCATCTGCCGGTAGTCCGGATACGGCCAGTGATTTTGCCGTGCCGTCATACGTAAAAACAGAATCCCGGAAAGTAATGCCTGATAATTTTGCTTTTTCAATGATCAGTTGAACGGTATCCGTCACCGCCAGGTAATTGGCGGTTTCGGCGGCTGAAATAAAGACCTGGTAGGTGCCCGGAGCGGTATACCCCTGCTGCGGCGAAAAAGTCAGGGTGGTATCGCTATGATTGAGTGCAGCCGTTACGTTTTTTACGGTGCCGTCATATACGTATTTCTGAACAGGAGTGGCCGTGATTTCAGCGGGCGCCTTATGAATGGTGAGGGTGGCACTGAGCCAGAGTTCATTGTAGCCCGCTTTCTGAAGCGATGCGCCCACGGTATAGGTGCCGGCATCGGTTCTTTGATTGCCGGTATATTGTACGGTAGTGCCGGCAGGGAGGGTGCCTCTGACGGTCAGTGATTTGGGTGTGCCGTCATAGGTGAAGGCGGTGTCGTTCAGGCTTATGCCGGCAAACTCATCATTTTCAATGGACAGAATTATCGTTTTTGAGGCAGCCAGGTAATTGTTTGTTTCAGGAACAGACACCGTGATGGGATAAACGCCCGCATCGGTATAGCCTTGTTGCGGAGAATATGTAAGAGCTGCGCCATTATGATTCAGAGAGGCAGTTATATTTTTTGCGGTTCCGTCGTAAACGAAATCCTGGATGTCTTGTGCGGTAATAATGCTCTCGGCTTTGTTAATCGTTAATGTCGCAATTTTCACTACCGACTCGCAATCTACTCCTGAAACCATAGGTATGATCGTCGCAGTAACGGTATAAATTCCGACATTTGTTGCCGTGTTTCCTGAAGTAGCCTGGTTCGCCGAATCTGTAATTTCGTAAGTAACCGCCACATCCTGAATCAGGTTCTGAACACTCAGACTGTGCGGGTTTCCGTCATAAGTAATAGTTTGGTTTTCAAAAGTTACATCGCTGTAACTCATCGGAATACATTGATATTCATAAGCTCCCATATCAATATTCCTGCTACCGGCAAAATCAAAAACACGCGGATTATTGGCTACATCTTTTGAATTTGCACCTAAACCTGGGTAAAACTGATTATTTCCTGCATCAATCGCCGGAGAATTTGCTGATAGCCTGAAATTACGGGCCGGGGAATTAACAAAATCCGGATTGATATTGATCTTGTTTCCATCTGCTGCATTTCCGGTATCATACCCCTGCGTAGTCGTATTTTTAAGGGTAAGATTCACCGTTCCTGCATTTTCAATATCAGCACCTCCAATCGTTATATTGTAATCTTTACGGTTATTCCATAGAATACTGTTCTTAATCACCGGAGAAGAATTATTGTTACGCATTCCTGCACCCAACATAGCCGCATCAGGATTACGCAGAAAATTTTCAGCGAGTGTAACGTTGGTAAGTACCGGGTTGGAATATTCCGTATTGTACATCCCACCGCCCATAACAACCTGACCGCCGTTCGGGTTAAGAATCGCATCAATACCGTTATGATTAATAATCACATTGGTAAGCTCCGGGCTGGAATTTTGATTGTACATTCCGCCACCGGTAAGTGTAGCCCTGTTGGAGTAAATGACGACATTCCTGAAAACCGGCGATGCATACACGTTGCGGACACCACCGCCATTGGTATATTTTCCGTTCACAATCATAAACCCGTCCAGAACCGCTGTATTGTCCATCGCCGTTGCAGCATTAAAAACATTCCAGATCACAGGCCGTATTTGCTGGCCGTCCAATACCGTGCTTTGCGGGCTGTTGTTGGTTGGGTCGGGCATAATTCTTTTATGCGATAAATCGGTAATGCCATTACCCGGGTCGAAGCCGCCGTAGATCTCCACGCCGTTTTTCATAATAAAGCTGTGGGCTCCTACCTTATAGGTTCCTACTGCTACGAACACTTTTTGCACATTGTAGGAATGGATAGCATTATGGAGGTCGGCGGTGGCATTATCCCAATCCTGGCCGGTACCTTCTCCCATAGCTACCGGACGCACGTAAATGATGTGGTTTGCATCAGCGGCAAGCGGTGCATTGTAAGGGCTCTCGTATGCCCCGGCATCTACCTTGTGGATGATACGCTGACTGTCCGTGATGTCCCGGTCTATACTGCTGTGCAGATGGGTCTCGTTACCATAGCCGATGGCCGGGCTGGAGATACTTGGCAGAAGACCGTCGTCGGCGGTCATGATCTTACCGTCTGCTCCGGCTATATTGGATGTATTGGCAAACACGCCATCTGCCGAAGCCGAGGCAAAGGTATGGGTCAAGAAGATATGGCCCGGATTGCCTGTGTCATTGTAATTCTGCGGCATATTGCCAGCCAACAGGGAATTATAAAAATTCAGCCTGGCCGGAGAGCTTCCGGAAGCCTGCGAGGCCTCAAAAGCCCCTGCACCCGCTGCCGAAGAGGTATTGTTATAGGCCGTTATCTGGTAAAAATTAAGAGTGTAATCGTCTGAACCAGAAGCATTGTACATATTGACCGCCGCTCCACGCGAAGCCGTATTGCCATAAAACACACATTGCACAAAATCACTGCTGCCCTGGCTGTTAGCGTTCAGAAACAAGGCTCCTCCCCGGTCTGTGGCATGATTATTACGGAAAACACTGTTGGTAATCATATGGTTTCTTCCTCCCTCATACTGAAAAACCCCTCCTCCGATTCGTTTATTGGCATCCTGACCGTCGTTGGCATTGCCCCCCTCTATAATCAGGCCGTCCAGACGGGCTTCATCTGTGTGCAGGGTAAGCACATGATACGTATTGTCCGAGGCATCATCTGGCGTATTGATATCACCATTTAATATGGTGGGATTTTGCCCGATGTTCCGCTCCATGGTGCTGCTTTCCGTACCGGCAAATCCTCCGTATATTTTAATCGGAGCATTAACATAAAAGCTGTTATCCCTGCTGCCGGGCGTGGTGGTAGCGTATCCGGGACGACGGCTGGGGCGGTACGTTCCGGCTTTTATCCATACGTCTTTCGTGTCTGGGCCTGTTCCGGCGGCGGCTATGCCGTCGTGCAAATTATTGAAAGCAGTTGCCCAGCTCGTACCGTCGCCCCCTGCCGGGGCATCGGCTGCCACAAATACCGCAAAGTTTTCCGTTTCATACGCCCCCATGTCTATGGTGCTCATGTGGATACGCCGGTTGCCTCGGATATCGTAGGGTTCGGTATTGTAGCTGTTCAGCCCGGTATTGGCAGACGGGCTTCCTTTCCGGATGCTCAATGCCGGGCTGGCGGCAAACTGCGGGTCGGCATCAATATTATGCCCCAAATCCTGTATTCCTGAAAGACTCCAACTGCTGCTTCCTCCGCTGCCCTGGATGTTGCTATAGTCCGCCTGAAAAGTTCCGGAATTAGCAATTGAACCGGAATTGGAATAGACGATACCGTTATGCAGACGCACCGTGCCGTTATTGTATATCGCACCACCGTTCACGGCCGTGTTGGCTCCAAACGTGCAGTTTACCAACTTCACCTCCGTACTTTGCTGTACCGACAAGCCGCCACCCGACTGTGAAGCCGTATTGTTGTTGAATACACAATTGGTAAACTCCTGTATGGTATTCGGCAATGCTGTGTAGTTTTCCAGAAAAACCGCACCTCCATTGTTTGCCGTGTTTCCGTCAAACAAACAATTCTGTACATAGAGATAATTAGTATGGGTCGTATTTCGATAGTGGGTATAGATAGCCCCACCATTGCTCGTACCTGCATTATTGTTCAGGAATTTGCAGTTTCGGACAACTGTTTTGAAGTCCGTAGGTAAGGTAGTCTCCGTTGCCCCTATCCAGATACCGACCCCTCTTTCGCCTTCGGAGGAGTAACCATCGCGAATGGTAAAGCCCTCAAGATGAACATTATTACGGGTAATGACCATGATATGGCGGCTATTGTCGTTCAAGATACCTGCATCGCCAATTTCACCCGAAAGTATAGTCGGGTAAGCCTCCGGATTTCGAGCTGAAAAATCCGCACCGCCGGTAGGGAAACCGCCGTACAGTTTGGCGTTCTCGCCCGGCTCAAAACGGGCATCGCGGTCGCTCTCCGTAGTAGGCTTGTACGTACCCTGAGCCACATAAATGGCGGATACCTGGGGTACATTGAGGGCGTCTTTCAGGGATTTGAACGCATTGCCCCACGAGGTGCCGTCATTGGCTCCCGTGGCGGCTTCGTCTACGTAGACATACCGCTGGTTGCCGGGCGTGGAGCCATTGCACTGAACCACAAATGTTTTGGTGTAGACAGGGCTACTGTTTCCGTCCGAGTCTGTATAGTAATACTGCACGGGGCGGTGGCCGGCATCATTACAGTAAAAAGTGGTTGATGTAAAATGTAATTCAACATTTGCGGAACTCTTACAGCCGTCAAAAGGCACGGGAAAATTGGCGTCCGTAAGCGTGACGGGACCGTTGCTCACATCGATACGATAGGGCCGTTCCAAATCTCCGGGAGGGCCAAGCTCCATCTGCGGAACCGGCACAAAGGGGTCTCTTACCGTTACCATAATGAGGCCGTCCACACTGTTGCCCGCACCGTCTGTAGCGGTTACATACACCGGAATTGGGCCGGCTCCCGGCCGTGCCATATAGCATTCAAACTGGGTAAAGGGCTGCCCGTTTACCGTAGCGGTTACGGATGCGATGCCGTCATTGTCCCAGATGCCGTCATCTTTCATGAGGTAGGGTGCTATGGCGGTCGAAAAACTTACTACGGGGTTATAACCGTTAGGGGTTATGGCAGCGTTGCCCAGGTTTACGGTCATGGCCGTCATCCGTATTTCGGGCGGTGTAGTTTCGGATATGGTGCGGTACATGACATAACCGCTTTGGGGCGTATTGGTAGAATTATGCTGGTTTGTTCCGGTATTTTCTAACAATCGGGAAAATACGTTCCAACCCGGCATGCCCGGCCGCCGATTGTCTCTTGGATACGAACCTTGAGCAAAAGAACCCGTACCCCCGGCTCCGCTGGTAGGCAAAAGGGCTTCATTATCTGAATTTAAACTCCCGAAGAAATCTGTAGTACTTATACCTGCACCACCGCCTGTCCAGCCTGCTCCGCCCCTGCCGCCATTTTTTACAACACTTACCTGAGTGTTACCCCCTCCTATTATTTTAAATGTGGAACCAAATCCGCCACGTTCATAAGTTGTTGAACCCGAACTTTGATTGCTCCTCCATATAACGGTCGGTTTTCCGCCCTCCTGTCCCAGTTGTATGCCCTGTAAAAAACCATTTTCATACAGTACGTTGTATTCATTATGGACAATTCCGGTAGCGTTGCGAGCCATGAGGTCAACGGTGCAGCAATCAGGAGGATTCAGTCCATCAAACGCATCATTCCTCGTAACGCTTCCTCCTGCCATTTGCGTAAAGAGAAGAACATTATCCTTCCAAAAATTTAATCCAAGAAACGCATCAATCTGGTCATGATTCTGTGGCGGAAAACTTTGGTCGCTAAACCACGCCGAAGCTCCATGTACCCCCCGGAGAACGGTAGCAAAACCACCGCTGCCGCCGCCTGCCGATGCAATCAACCCTCCCGATATAAAATAACCTCCGCCCTGTTCATAATAGCCGGATAGCGTAGTCCTTGTCCTGTAAACATTCTGGAGCACCATATCCGGCATCAGCCATGCCAGAGCGGTGGAGCCGCCTCCGCCGGCCGCCACATAAAAACTCTGCCCGAACGTAACGCTTTCGCCTTTTTTACCGAAAGTGGCTATAAAGGGCTTACCATAATACGTATCGTTAGTGTAGCTTCTGAAATCAAGCGTAAAATTGAGGTCACCGCCTCGGCCACCATTGGCAAAGTGGTTATGCTCCGAGTTTTTGTACCATGCCGTACCGCCGTCGCCGCCTACTAATTTAAACTCTATAGCCTCTACGCCGTCGCCTTTCCGGGGCATCTTAAACAGGCGACTTTCCACGAGGTCGATGTTATTGGGCTGTGCCGGGTCTATCCGCACCCACTGCCCCTGGGTATTGGTAAGCTGCGTACCACCCACCTCGGTGAAATCGGGTATGCGGAGTTGGGCGTGAGCAGACAGAGTAGTTACGAGAACGATTACCAGAAATATCCGGGTAATCCGTATTTTTTCGAAGTAACAGGGATTGGGTTTGACGGTTCTGTTTACGAAGGTTCTTCCGGACAAAGAGGGGGCGCTGCACATACTGCCTTAAATTCAACAATTAATAATCAGGCATCAAACATACTACGCAGCAGTATTTTGTACGGAAAACTGCGCGTCACAAAAACGTCACAGATTTCATGTGTTGCCTCTCAAAATACTGATTTAAAGAAGTTTTTACGTTAAATGTCGGCCACCAGCGTTTCGGGTGTAACGGTGTCGTTCAGGTGAAGCTTCTTGCGGATCCGGTACCAGTTGGTGCGGATACTCTGGGGCGAAACCCCCAGGGCGGTGGCCATTTCGCGGGTGGTAAAGTTGAGTTTCACCAGGGAAACAAACCGGATCTCTGCGGCTGAGAAAACAGGGTATTTTACCTTGAGACGGGAGAGAAAACCACTGTGTACCCGTTCAAAAAGAAATTTAAACTGATGCCAGTCTTCTTCGGTGAGAATGGTAGACTGCTGAAGCTGCAGGCGAAGGTCGCTGTGCTGGTCGAGCTGCTGCTCCAGCTCTTCTATCAGCCTGTTTTTTTCCTGAATGCTTTCCGTGAACCTTTTCAGGTCGGCACGGGCGGCGTCCAGGTCGTGCGAGGCCCGCTGCAGCCTCAGGTCTTTGGCCAGCTGCCGTTTCTTTTGAATAAAGTAGGTGAGCGCCATGGCAATGCACAGCAGCAGTACCAGCAGCAGCAGCAGGTTTCTTTCGGCGGCTTTCTTTTCGCGCTCCAGGGCCATGGCTGCCTGCTGCAGCTCCAGGTTTTGCCGGTCTACCTTCTGCTGAGCCCGCAATACTTTCAGTGCGCTGAATTTTTCATTGTACCGGTTGAGTGCGGCTACGGAAGAGTCCACGTACCGGCGAGACATCTCCCGGTCGCCGGCGGCAGCGTACCATTTGCCCATCACCGGGTACAGCAGCCGCAGGCGTTCGGGCTGTCCGGCCTGCTCAATATAGTGCAGGGCCCGGGCAATGAAGGTTTTTGCCTTTGCCATCTCCCCCTTGTGGCGGTAGATGTCGGCCAGGGTGATGGCTGCCCCTGCAGCACAGCCGTTATCGTTTTCTTTCACCGCACCGTAGAAGTCTGTTTCCAGTAGAGGGATGGCCTGATCGTATTGATGAAGCAGGTAACGGTTAGTGCCCATATTCCCTGTGCTTATCCTCTTCCAGACCTGCGCTTCCGGGAAAGTGGTCAGGAGTACCTGGCCAAAGTAATGATCCGAGCTGTCCAGCTTATTCACCTGCTGATAGCATAAGCCCAGGGTATTCCTGGCGGCGTTAATGACCATGGTATTAAATGTATTCTCGGGCAGGGCAATCGCTTTTTTGAAGTAGGTGATGGCCTGGGGGTAATCCTGGAAGAAAAAATAAGCTTCCCCGATCTGCATGAGATCGCGGGCCATTTCGGGGTATTCGTCAGCGGCTACTCCGGCCAGCTCTTTGTCCAGCAGGATATACTGTTCAAAGGCCAGCTCGTAATTTTTCTCAATTTTCCAGTAAAATTCCGCCAGCGCCCGTAAAGAGCGGGCCCGGAGGAAGTCCGCATTCTCTTTCGTGGTCAGTTTCAGCTGTTGTGTGAGTTTTTCGAGTGACACCGCTTTGGGCTGGTGCTGGTAGAAGGTGTTCCAGAAGACCAGGAAAAAGTCAACGTTCAGCTCCAGTGCCCTGTCTTTGTGCCGGCGGGCAAAGTCTTTAATCTCCTCCGCCTTTTTAGCCCGCAAAGTGGAATCATTGATTTGGATTAAATCAGAATACATGGCATGGATACCGGTTACCCTCTTCCCATAGGGTTTGTGCAGCAAAGAATCGTACTGTGCGTGTGCAGGGCAGAAAAAAAGAATAAGCCCCACTATTCCGATGAACGTGAGCGGTTTTGCATTTCTGACGCGTCTGACAAACATGAGGGTTCTGCACAAAATCATCATCAAAGATAAGGCCGGAATTCCAATAGTGGGGCAGGGAATAACACTATTTCTGCGGGATGGTGTAATCTACCATCGTGCAAAATCCATCAGGGGTGCCCAATGCCCCCGGTCTGCCTGCCGAACGGCGTTAATATATATTTTCCGGGGATCTCTTTGGGCATAAAGAGGAGTGGCCCCCCAACTGAAAACCGGTAATCCGAATATCTTCTCCACCAAAACATCTGCCATTAACCGGCTATGGCGACCATTGCCATTCGGGAAACAATGGATAGAAACGATCCGGTGTTTAAACCGGATCGCTATTTCGTCAGGCGGGTATGTACCCTTCTCCAGCCAGTACCGGGTGTCATCCAGCAGCATTCTTAAAGCTACCGGAATTTCGTAAGCTCTTACTCCCAGGTTTTTTTCGGTAGTTCTGAAACGGCCAGCCCATTTCCAGACCCTGCCGAACATCTGTTTATGCAGCTCGCAGATAAAATCCATAGTAAGAATCTTTTCAGCTTTCAGCTTCCTGCCATACAGCCATGTCACAGCCTCCTCTATATTATTCTGCTCAAATTCGTCCAGTTCGGCTTTAGTGGAGACTGAGGCGATCTTCAGTCCTTCTTTTTCCTCTTCTTCCAAAGGGGTCTGCCCGCAAATATAATCCAGGGTTAATCCCATAGCGCTTTGGGCAATTTTTGAAGAATCTCCGCCTTCCTTTCTTCAAACGCTTCCGCCAGGCGGTGCGCCGAATTTTCCTGCCCCTCCAGCTTCATGCTTTGGGAGGTGCGGGTAACGATCTTCCGGGCCAGTTCTTCGGCTTTCCGCTCTATCAGGGCCTCCAGGGAGCCGTCTTTAGGGATCAGCGCATACACCAGCTTCATGTCCATTGCTTCTGCTGCTTCAGACAAGGATCGTAAGGTAATGCTTTGCCCTCTTTCCCGGATTTCCAAAGCCATAACGCTTTGCCGGCTGATCCCCAGCTTATTTCCTAACTGCTCCAGGGAAATCCCCAAAGAGGTACGAATCGCTTTTATCCAGCCACCCACTGGCGGTAAAGATCCTGTCAGGCGTTCAAATTCTGCTATTTTTCCTGACAATTGTTTTCTTTGCAATGCGGTAATTTTCATAAGTTGTCAACTTTTAGAATGACAAATATAATAAAAATAAATAGTATAAGTTAACAAAAATTATATTTTGTCAATTTATACTATTACTTATATAAATATTTTGTCATATTATATGATTACATAATCTTCTATATACACAAAATAAAAGAAGGAAGGCCCTCCTGCATGCAGGCGCCTTCCTTCTTTAACCATCCTGTGAAGATCTATTTCACCACCTGCATAACTCCATGCATGATCCTCCAGTGCCCGGGGAAAGTACACACAAACGGGTAATCTCCGGGTGTGGCAGGTACCTTAATGATCAGTTCCACCGTCTGCCCGGGGTTTACCAGCGGGGTACTGAACAGCACATCCGGAGTGCCGGGCACGTAGGCCAGGTCTGCGGCATTGGGCCTCCTGGCCATCTCATCAGCGGCGGCACCCACTTTTTCCAGTGTTCCCGGTTTGATCACCAGCAGGTTATGCTGCATATGGTCGGGATTTTGGAAGATGATCTTCAGCGTTTTGCCCGCTTTGACCGAAAACCGGGTTATGTCGTATTTCATTTCGCCTACCACGGCTTTGATGGTAACAGACTCATCCACGGTTACCGTGGCTGCCTCAGTATCAGCGGCCAGGTTAACCGCTATCAGGCGGGCGTTATTGATCTCTCCCGTGAAGGTGAACTCTTCCGGGTAATTGCCCACGCTGGGGGTGGCTGCTTCGTTTCTTAACCACCAGGGCTTGCGGTTGTGGCCCAGCCGTACATACCCTTCGGGCAGGTCAGGTAGTAAGGCTGCTGTTTTCCCTTTTGCGATCTCTTTTCCATCGAGCCACAGCGACATCACCCCGCCTGTCAGGAGAGAAGCCCTGACCGTAAAGTTTCCGGAGGCAAGTTCACCGGAGTTCAGAATTGTTTTCTTACCGTTCTGATTAACCTGGTAGTACAAGATTTTATCTTTTATCCAAACGGCCAGTCCGTTCCTGTGATCTCCATAAGAAACGATTACCCCTTCCATCGGTTTAAACCGGGGTTTTGTCACCTCTGCCACAAAGCTTAATTCTTTCCCGGTAAAATCCGGAAGCTGCCGGCGGCTCAGGATGCCGCCCCGTGAGGCTAATGGAACTACTTCCATTTTATTGCCGGCAAAAATCCGCTCAGCCAGTGAGCCGTCGGTATTCGACAGGTCAGGATGCCCTGCACTATGATGGTAGGCCTCCATAAACCCTTTGCGGTGCACATCTCCGGCAATCAGAAGGGCGTGCGAGATCCATTTGTCGCCGGAATTCTCTGCCTTTTGTACCGCCTCAAAGATAGCCTTCCCTATTTCATCCGAGGCGTTGACATCCGCCAGCAGAAGGAAAGCGGCCAGCCTTACCCGAAGGTCTCCGTCGTTCAGTACACCTGAGGAAAGCACGGCTTTCACTACCTCGGCATTCTGCACCGGCAAGGTTTGCAGGGCGGCGCGGCGCACCGCGGGCGCTTTGTGCCGCAGGGCCGCAATCACTACGTCCAGGCTTTTTTTATCGCTGCCGTCCAGGAGCCCCAGCCCGTGAAGGGTCCAGACCGCATGCAGAGCCGCGCCATTGGTGTTCAGCTCATCTACAGAATTATTTTCAATGAGCTTATACAGGCCTTTGGCAGCACTTTTATCGCCATTTTCCACCAGCAGGCGCTGGGCAGTGGTTCGCCAGAACATATTATCGCTTTTATAGGCTTTCAGCAGGGAAGAGGTGCTTCCGGGTTTGAGCCGGAAAGATTCGGAGGGTTTCCCCTTTTCATACACCAGCCGGTAGATCCGTCCCCGGGCGTTATCCCGGAGAGGATCAATGTATGCATTCCCTTTTCCGTTTTCAAAGCCTTCGGGCGTAGGGTTATGCTGAATGATAAAATTATACCAGTCGGCTATCCACAGGGAGCCGTCCGGGCCCACTTTGGCTTCCACAGGCCCGAACCAGTTATCTGAGCTGGCTACCATATTCCATCCGTCACCTTTCTCTCTGAAACCCGACCCTTTAGGCTCCAGGATGTGCTTATGCAGCAGCCGGCCCGTGGGCTCGCAGATAAAGGCTACCCGGTTCCAGTATTCTTTCGGGAAAGTACGGGCCGTATAGAGGTTATGCCCCGCGGCTGCGGTAAAGCCGCCGTGTACGTCCACCTGCCGGAGGTCTTTGGTCAGGGTATGCAGGTTATAGTGGGCATCCAGCTTCTCTATCCCCCTTTCCCTGAGCCGGGCTTTCTCATAATAGCGCTGTGGTATGGCAAAATGGTCACTGTGCTCATTATTGGCGGTAGACAGGAAGGTATCAAATTCTTCTGAAAAACCCAGTCCCCAGGTGTTGTTGCTGGTAGAGCCCAGATATTCGAGTCCTGAACCATCGGGGTTAAAGTGGTATACCCCCTGGCTGAATTTATGGGATACTCCGCCTGACTGTCCATCAAAGGCCGAATAACCTACCGTTCCCCAGATCTTATTGTCAAGCCCGTAGCGCAGATTGGAGGGGCCGGCGTGGGTGTCCTGGATACCCCAGCCGTCTATGATCACCTCTCTCACATCGGCTTTGTCGTCGCCATCGGTATCTTTCAGGAAGAGGAAATGTGGTGCCTGCGCTACCACCACTCCGCCGTTGGCAAACGCGAACGAGGTGGGAATATTCAGCTTGTCGGCGAAGGTGGTGAATTTGTCGGCTTTCCCGTCGCCGTCGGTGTCCTCGCAGATCAGGATGCGGTCATCGCCCACTCCCTGGTCATCCCTGACCGTATTGGGATAGTCTACCGTCTCAATAATCCACAGCCGGCCTTTGTGGTCCCAGTCCATAGCGATGGGCTTGCGGATGTCGGGCTCGCTGGCAAAGAGCTCCAGCCGGAAGCCCACAGGCACCTGGATCAGGGTTTGGGATTCTTCCGGGCTTAACGGCAGCTGGTACAGAGGGGCGGGATCCCGCTTTTCATAATTGGGCATCCGGGCTTCCTGGTATTGGGGCTGTGCTATGGTCAGGCCTTCGGTCTTCCTGACCGCTTCCTCCCCCACAGCCCACAGAATGCCGCTTTTTACCAGCTTCAGAAACCCGGGATTAAGGAAAGTTCTCTCATCATGCCCGAAAGCCGTATAAAAGACCCGCCCTTTTCCATGCTCCTTTACCCAGGTATAGGGTTCTCTATGGGTGCTGTCTACCCGTTCCATCAGCACATGGATATCTTCTTCAATATGGCTGTGCACATAGGTTTCATCCCATTCCGTAGTGAACTCCTGCACTCCTTTCAGTGCGGGGTGTTCGGGTTGGATGATCTCTGCTGAAAAAGATCCGCCTTCATGACTTTTGAACTGCCCGCCTATCAGGGCCACTACCTCCGGAGAGTTCCGGAAACAGTAGGAGGCCGAGTGAATGGGAATAAACCCTTTGCCGGAAGCTACAAAATTAAGCAGGGCTTCTTCCTGCTGCGGTGTGATGGAGTCATGATTGGCATATACGATCAGTCCGTCGTAGAGAGAAAACTCCTCTTTCAGCATATCGTCCGGATCGGTAGTGTAGGTAATATTAATACCATCCGTGAAATACTCTTTGCTCAGAATTCCGGCCAGCATTTCAGAATCGTGATGCTTACTTTCATGCCCCAGGAAAAGGAGCTCCAGGCGGCGTGGGCCGTCTGATTTTCGGGTGTTACAGTTCCAGAGGGCCACGGCTACAGCCAGTAGCGCGGCCCATTTGAATAGGTTTTTCATTTGTATAAGATTTTAGCTATTAGCTGTTAGTAATTAGCTGTTAGTAATTGGATTTATTCATTAAGGTCAGTGCCCCCCAACTTCTAAAAGCTAAAATCTAACGGCTAATAGCTGATTCATTTTGAGAGGGTAAATTCAGGTAAGCGGATAATTTCTCCGCCCTTCAGGGCCGATTCATGTGCCAGGATACCCACGCAGGTGATGTTGGCTGACTGCCGCTCATTCGGGAAAGGAGCACGGCCCTGGGTCAGAGCACTGATGAACTCATGCACCAGGTGCGGGTGCGATCCGCCGTGGCCCGCTCCCTGGGTAAAGGAGAGGTGCTGGTTATCCCCCTCGTCGTAAACGCCTCCGGTGGTAAACCGCCGGATCTCTTCCGGAAGAAGATGGGCGAAATCAGGGCACTCTACCTCTTCCGGAATCTCCGGCTCGGCTTTTTTGGCCGTGTGCACCACCAACGGCTCTCCTTCTATCAGCGGCCATTCCACGGCTTTTTTGGATCCGTACACTTCAAAGCTTTCGCGGTATTGCCGGGCCGTATCAAACAGCGACCGGTAAACATGGGCGCTCAGGTCGGAGTTCCTGAATTTAATGTGGGCTGTCTCTACTGCAAAGGGAGAATTATAGTAACCGTGCAGCTCTTCCCGTATGGTACCTGAACCGAAGCAGGAAACGTATTCGGCCTCACTGCGGGTCAGGCCCAGAACCGGGCCCACACAGTGGGTGGCATAATGCATAGGCGGCAGCCCCGGCCAGTAATTGGGCCAGCCGTCCATGTCCTGCTGGTGGCTTGCTTTGAGGAACTGAACTTTTCCCAGCTCGCCTTTTTCATACAGGTCTTTCATATACAGAAACTCGCGTGCATACACCACTGTTTCCATCATCATATACGTCAGGCCGGTCTCTTCTACCGCTTCCACGATCTGCCGGCATTCTTCTACAGTGGTAGCCATAGGTACCGTACATGCCACGTGCTTACCGGCGCGTAGTGCTTTGAGCGACTGTGCGGCGTGATCAGGTATGGGCGTATTAATATGTACGGCATCCACGTTGGGATCTTTCAAAAGCTCGTCATAATCCTGGTATCTTACCTCAATACCGAACTCGTCGCCTATCTTGTCCAGGCTTTCGCGGTTTCGCTGGCAGATGGCGTACATACGGGCATTGGGATGCCGTTGGTAAATGGGGATAAATTCGGCGCCGAAGCCTAATCCGACAATGGCTACATTAATTTGTTTCATCATAATTTCATAGTTAAAGTTTAAGTGCAGGGTACTCCCTGCCCGTTATAAAAACCGCTTGTTACCGGGTACCTGACCGGCTCCAGTTCTTCAGAAAGCGATACCCTTCTCTCCCGAAGGTGTCCTGGTCAGGTGCAAGGTCCCGCCAGATGCATACTGCACCGGCCAGCTCCTTATTTTCAGGGGTGAAGCTTTCTATAGACACTCCTCCGGTATATCCCGCCTGTTGAAGTCCCCGGTAGTAAGCCTCCCAGCTGGCATTGCCGGTGCCGGGTATGCCCCTGTAGTTTTCTGCCACCTGCATATGCAGCAGTTTGTCGCCTGCCCGCAGGATGGCCTGCTCCGGGTCAGGCTCTTCGATGTTCATGTGAAACATATCAAGGCAGATTCCGGCCGCAGGATGATCGATGGCGTTAATTAAATTCAGTACATCGTCTACGTTATTGACCAGGTCAGACTCAAAACGGTTCAGCGGTTCAAGGGCGATCCGGAGGCCCCTGCGTTGGGCCTCTTCACATACTATTCTGAGGTTGGTTACGGCTCGCGCCCATTCCGTCTGCCGCTGGGCCGGAGGCACCATCCGGGCTTTCCCTACCGCCGAATACATGGGGCCGGCAAAAAAACCGGTTTCCAGCTCCCCGCAGATGTCCAGGCAGGCACGGATATAGTCTAATCCGTCCTGCTGTATCTTTTCGTGGTCACTGGTCAGGTCCCTGCCTGAGCCGAATGCCCCGCAGACCGCCACTCCCAGCCCGTTTTTTTTCTGCTCCTTTTTAATGACGGATACATCGATCAGGCCGGGATCTTCCACGGCTATTTCGATATAATCATATCCCATTTGGGCCACTTTCCGGAACAGGCCGGCTGCTTCTTCGGTCCGGAACGGGGAGGTCCATAACCATGTGCTTACGCCCAGTTTAATTTCTAAAGCCATAATTACTCTTTTGTGTCTAAGGTTTTGATGGTGTATCCTCCTTTCCTGCGGAAGTAGAGATACAACAGAAGATAGGAGAGGAGCATGATGGCCGGAAACAGGACAATGTCCCGGAGCGCCAGCTTTTTCGATTCATCCTGCAGCTGCGTTACAGTAGCCTTTTCTTCAGGAGCTGCCGTTCCGAACTTTTCCACATCCAGTGATTTATATTCGCCGAAAAGGCTTGAGTTTTCCCGGGTGAAGTAGGTTTCATACAGCGCTGTATTATTTTGCTGATCATACAGGGCTACGTTATCATCGGTATGTTTGTCCTGCAGGAATCCCAGTATGCCGGCTCCCAGTACTCCGGCACTGATCATTCCCAGCCCGGCAATCACGTTCAGGGTCAGTGCCCCGCCTTTCGGAAACTGTTCAGATACCAGCCCGAGCATAAGAGGCCACAGAAAGGCCTTTCCCAGGGCATAAATGGTAGCAGCTATGAGTATGGCCACACCAATGGCATTAGAGAGGAAAAAAAGGCCGATACCCGCTATCAGGGAGCTGAGCGCCAGCAGCCCGAGTGCAGAAAGCCGGTGAACTATGGCCCCTGAAAAAAGCCGTAGTACCAGCATGATGGCCGAGGTATACACCAGCACCCAGCCGCCCTGCAATCCCAGTTGTTCCATCTCCACCTCCATGAGACTGGAGATCCAGCTGTCAGTGCCCAGCTCGGTGATGGCCAGGGGAATCATAATCAGAAGCAGGACAATAAATAAGGGTTGCCCCCAGCTTTTTACATAGATTCCGTAAGCGATAGAAATGACGAGGGTAATGATCAGGCTCAGGGAAGAGCTCCATCCAAAAACCTGGCCCAGCTGGAAAATGATCAGGGCTACGATCAGCAGGGCTCCCACTCCGCCCAGCTCCCGGAGCATTTCCATGTAGGAAACTCCTGCCTGCACCCGCTCATTGGCTGCAAACCGGCGTGTAAGCATGATACCGCCATAAGCAAGCGTAGGGATGAAGATCAGTGCTATTTTGAACTGCCATGCGGTTTCCGGACCCCACATTAAGGCCAGTAGCCCGCCCAGAACCAGCCCGCCCGGCCATCCGGCATGCAGTATAGAGAGCCATTTGGTCTTCTCTTTCGGAAACATGGTAGCCACTACCGGGTTAACCACGGCTTCCACTACCCCGTTTCCCAGCGCCATGAGGAAGGTACCTGCATACAGCATCCAGTATCCTGATGAAAAAATGGTTACCACAGCAGAGGTCACGTGCAGCAGAAAGGCAAAAACCATGGAGGTCTTATACCCCACTTTGTCTACGATAAGGCTGAAAAGAACAATGCTGATGGCAAAAGGCCATAAGCCTACGCCGGAAATCTCGCCCAGCTGGGTCTGGGTCAGCTGAAACTGTGTCCCCCAGTCCTGAAGCACAAAAGCCCTCAGCACAAAACCAAAAGAGGTAGCTACCAGTGAGGCTACACATCCATAAAAAAGCAACATGTCGGGTTTGTTTTCACCGGAAGGCCGGTGAATGGCATTTTCTCCTTCCATTGATGTATACGTTTTATTAACGGGTTGAATTATTATTACAAATTTAGAGGTTTAGCAGAGTGCTATTATTTCTCTTTTTTATCCAATAGTACCAGTATTATAACCTGTTTTTAGCTTGAAGTGAATTTATTGTGACATAAAAGTGGTATAAGTTTTATATATTATTATTTTTGATATTCCCGTGCAGGCTATATTCTCCATAAGATGAAGCATGAAGCGTTTGCGGGCAGAACATATTTATCCCGGGTAGCCGGGGGTAAAACGGAATAGTTGTAAAATCGTCAGGTATTGAAAGCAACATTTGCGAATCAGCAACTTTATGGTTTATTAATATTGATATCGATGAGATCCGGTGAAGTTTATGGCAGTACTAAAGCAAAGAGGGTAGCTATCCAGAAAGCGCCTATTGCTAACCACAGGTTATTTTACATACGCGAATTAAATGACAGGCACTTTGATGTTTCATGGCATTCGCACGATGAATATCAGTTATTTTTGGTACTTCGTGGTAATGGTACCCGGTTTATCGGAAATACCGTAAAATCATTTGAAGCAGGTGACCTGACCTTTCTGGGACCGCGCATCCCCCACTTATGGAAGAGTGGAGAAAATGATCCCGGCCAGGTAACAAAGTCTCAGAGCCAAGGCATAGTAGTGTACATTAATGCCGCTCAGTTAGAGAGTATGGCAGAAAACGAAGAATTCCGGCAATTGGCTATAATGTTGGATAAAGTGCGGCAGGGAATGGAGATTTACGGTGAAACACAGAAACGGATAGTGGAAAAAATGTTGGTTCTTCATCGTAATCACGGATTGAACAGCGTGATACAGCTATTGGAAATTTTTGAGACGCTTTCCATGACCAGGGAATATCATCTTCTGCAGGAGGAGGTGAGCAGCCGTAATGTTAAAGAGCTCGATACCAATCGGATCAATACGGTTTACAATTATGCGGCCAGCCATTTCCGGGAAAATATCACTCTGAAGGAAATGGCCGGGCTGGTCAGTATGGCACCCACTTCGTTTAGTCGTTTCTTTAAGCAAAAGACGAGTAAATCCTTTTCTTACTTTCTTATAGAATTACGTATAAAAAATGCCTGCAATCAATTAATTAATGACGAGACCAAGACCATTCTGAACATATGTTTTGACTGCGGATTCAATACGTTATCTAACTTTAACCGCCAATTCAAACTATTCACTGGCCTCAGTCCGAAAGAGTACCGAATGCGTTACTTTTATCCGTATAAGATTTAATTACAACCGTCTAATCCCTGGGCTAAATTAAATTCGGCTGCCTGAAACGATATTCGTACCGGAGTCATCGAAATGGGGAAAGGAGGGGTTGCTGACATGCTTACGAGGGTGCCTGATATTTCTCCCTTTAGTGAGTTGTCTTCGTTCCGCCTGAGTCTTATATGCAGAGATGAAGGAGCGGGGTCAGGGTTCCCGTCAGCATCTTCAGGGCTGGGTCCTACAAGAGTTTGTACCTTCCATAAGCCTGTAAACGACCATGTTTCCCCCTGTTTAAGCGTAAATTCGGTTTGTGTGCCCAACACCGGAATATGATGTGAAGGGATAAGGAGTGTTATCCCCTGGCCCCCTTCTTCTGTACCTAACTGGAGAAAGTAGAATCCTGTAGAGGGTTGGCGTGAGAAATGAGCAACTGATCCTTTTGTATTCAGCGCATTGGTAGAGAGTGTCCAGTGGCAAGCGCAGGAATTCGTCACACTCACCAGTAAGGTGTCAGAAGCCGATGCATCCGCTTTGGAGGTAGCGATAATGCTATAATCTCCGGGGAGGCCAGGTGCCTTGAAAACGCCGTCTGGCGAAATACTAACCGGATTAAGAGCTTCATCAAAGGCGCTCCAGTTTACTTCATTGGCCTTCCCTCCGTGTACAAGCGCCGAGTAATTCCGGGTGGAGCCCGTGGCCAGGCAACCAAAATCAAGAGAGTAGATCTCCACAGAGAGGCCTGTGCGAACGTTCAGGTAGGCCAAGGCGGGCTGGGCATCGGGTTTTCCCCTCAGGCACTCGCGGCTGGTATGCTCAGCTACTACCACATACGGGAAATCTTTTTCGTTTAGGGGGGTGTGGATCCGGTAGTTCCATGCCCCGGTAAAGCTGACTCCTGGATCTTCAAAACTGACCTGAGTTTCTGCTCCTTTTGCTGATTG
>Ga0206106_100521_pt1 | contig 24171 bp, 33 predicted proteins | sample 1B1ome_FD_148677 | JGI IMG/M metagenome (GOLD analysis project Ga0206106, IMG submission 148677) | Enriched microbial communities from leaf-cutter ant dump, University of Wisconsin, Madison, United States - 1B110A | ecosystem: Environmental > Terrestrial > Nest > Insects nest > Nest dump | place... | reverse complement strand
TTCCATGTTTTATAACAGCCATCGACTGCATTCATACTTGGGATACAAAAGCCCTAATCAATATGAGGCAGAAATATTGAAAAAAGTCGCTTAACTGAAGTGTCCGATTTTACTTGACCAGGTCAGACATCCTGATTGACCGTTTACAGGAACGTATCCCGGACGCTGGAGTCATTCGGTTGATCCGGGCGTATCTGAACAGCGGCATCATGGATGGCGGCGTAGTCGTTGAACGGCGCGAGGGCACGCCGCAAGGCGGACCGCTCTCGCCGCTGTTGGCCAACGTGCTGCTCGATGAAGTGGACAAGGAGCTGGAGCACCGAGGCTACCACTTCGTTCGCTATGCCGATGACTGTAACGTTTACGTTCGCAGTCTGCGGGCGGGTGAACGGGTGATGAGACTGTTGCGACGGTTATACGCCCGACTTCGCTTGAAGGTCAACGAGACCAAAAGCGCCGTCGCCAGCGTGTTTGCCGGCCGTAAATTCCTTGGCTACAGCTTCTGGGTGGCCCCCAAAGGGGTAGTCAAGCGGCGGGTGGCGACTAAGGTGCTGACCACGTTCAAGCAACGTATACGGGAACTGACCCGCCGTTCAGGTGGACGCAGCATGCAACAGGTCGTGGACAGGTTGCGTTCCTATAGTTGGGCTGGAAAGGCTACTTCCTGCTGTCGCAAACACCTGGAGTCTGGCGAACGCTGGATGAGTGGATACAACACAGGATGCGAGCCATCCAGCTGAAACAATGGAAACGTGGAAAGACCATGTTCAGGGAATTGCGCGCAATGGGAGCGAACATCATGGTGGCCCGTCGTGTGGCGGCTAACAGTCGTCGGTGGTGGCGCAACAGTGGCAAGCTGCTGAACAGCGTACTGAATCTGGCTTGGTTCGACCGCTTGGGTCTGCCCCGACTCTGTTGACCTCAACTTCTCGAACCGCCCGGTGCGGATCCGCATGCCGGGTGGTGTGGCAGGGGCGCAGTTCATAAGAACTGCCCCCTATGCCGATTGCCATTTGCAAAGTCATTCAATCATCTTTAAAATATAGACTATAATCTATGTTTTGGTTGTAATATGTGGACAGTTATTACAACGGATCTGTTTGACGAATGGCTTGAACAGCAAGATGAATCAACACAAGAGAAAGTCTTAGCTGCACTGGTTGTACTTCAACAGCAAGGACCAGGTTTAGGTCGTCCCTTAGTCGATAGCGTCAATGACTCTAAATTTACCAATATGAAGGAACTACGAGTTCAGCATCGAGGTAAACCATTATGCATTCGATCCTTTACGACAGGCAATTGTGCTGTGTATTGGTGATAAGAGTGGTAAAAAGCGCTTTTATACAGAGATGCTAGCAATTGCTGATGAGCAATACAAAATTCATCTCTCAACTTTAGGAGAACAATCTGATGGCTAAGACCTTACAAGAATTATTAGCTAACCGCTCTCCAGAGAGCCAAGCTCGTATTCAACAAATGGCTGATGAGCTATTGCTAGAAAATCAGCTTTATTTGATTCGTGAAGAATTAGAGATTTCTCAAAAAGAATTGGCTAAAACCCTTGGTATCAAACAGCCTTCACTTTCAGCAATTGAAAATCGTGGGAATGATCTGAAAATTTCAACCATGAAAAAATATGTTGAAGCAATGGGCGGAAAGCTTCGCATTGATGTAGAGCTTCCGACAGGAAAACACATAGGATTCAATGTCTAATAATTAAAGTGGAAGTGACCTGATCGGGAATTTCCTACCAGTTGGAACTAGAGATTCTGGCCATGGTTGTTAAATCATTGCTCATGTTACCCACGAACTGCCGTGGGGTCAGGTAATTCAGGCTGGAATGCGGTCGAACCTCATTGTAATGACGGCGCCAATCCTCGATGATCACCTTGGCTTCCAGCCGATTACGGAACCATTCCATCGACAGGCATCCATCCCGGAACTTACCATTGAAGCTTTCATTGGTGCCGTTCTGCCAGGGTTTTCCGGGCTCAATCAGGGGTCGTCTCAGAAAACGGAAAATAAAGCACGCTAAGGAATGTGCTATCCAGCAGTGGTACGGTTTTTCTGGTATTGGTCGCTGTTTGAAGGGACATTCCGCCTGTTCTCGAAACCCGGCAGTCCTGGCGGCTCGATACGAGAGTAATTTTCGAGTATTTGGTAGGCAAGCTAGTATTGGCGCGGCATGCTTTCTCACGGGGGCTTCTCAAAAATGATCGTTTGTGAGAGTTTCCACTATGCTATCGGCTTAACGTACAATAATTTCCGAATTCTGAGACGACCCCTTGATGTCGGACTGCCTTACAAAAACATGGAAAATGTCATAGCTGCTGAGGTGGCTGGAATCGATGCGTGGATTGCAGATCTTATGATCGATTCTGCAGTTACTATGGCTACTAAGCCAGAGCAATCGGAATATCTCTGATTTTCGCTGTGTAGCTGGGTGTTTTGCGCTGCTGATTCATAGACCAGATTTTCTTACCAATGCCCGCACTGCCATAAATAATCGTTCCTCTGCCATATCGATCATTTAATTGGTCTATTGTCTGCATTAACTGATCGGTTTTATCTGACATCGAGGAGCCGAAATCCAGCTCGGTCTGTTGAACTGCCGTACTGGACAGATCCATCAGTATCACACCTGCTTTAATCAGATCATAACCAGGCTTATAGATCGTTCTAAGACCGCGTACAGCTGCCGATAGCAGGCTGTTTGTATCACAGGCAGGGCGTACCAAGGGCACAGTGATTGAGCGGGCATATTGCGGCCCTGGACGGTGTTTGCTGGTGTGGATAAAAACTAATATGCTTGAAGCTAGGCTTTGCTGTCTGCGTAGCTTTTCAGCCGCACGTGAAGTAAATTCGATAATAGCTTCAATAAGAGGGGCAATATCTCTTACCGGGTGTCCAAAAGTCCGGGTATGTGCAATTTCTTTTTTTTGTGCTGGAATCTCTTCGAGATCGATGCAACTTTGTCCGTGCAATTCCCGCCATGTGCGCTCCAGGACAACACTGAATCGTTTCCTGACGGTTGCAGGGTCAAGCTCTATGAAATCCTTTACGGTTCTGATGCCTTCTTCTTTGAGATGCTGACTGATACGACGGCCTATTCCCCAGACTTCACCAATATCGGTGACACTAAAAAGATACATCCGTTGTCGTTCAGTCAATTCAACCAGGTTACAAACTTGAGCAAGGCGGGGAGGGTAACTACCCGGTTTCCGGTCAGCACTTTTAGCGATGTGATTGGCTAGTTTGGCTAGTGTCTTGGTCTGGCCGATGCCGATACAGGTCGGAATACCTATCCATTGCAGAATCTTGGCTCTTGTTTCTTTGGCTCGCTGGGTTACGTTTGGGATTCCTTCCAGCCCGATGAAACATTCATCAATCGAGTAAATTTCCTGAGCATCGCCAAGCTCTGATGCCAGACTCATCATGCGGCTGCTCATATCGCCATACAAAGCAAAATTAGCTGATAATGAAATCAGTCCAGCAGATTTCTCCAGGTGTTTTATCTGAAACCAGGGATGCCCCATTTTGACACCCAATGCTTTCGCTTCTTCGCTCCTGGCAATGGCACAACCATCATTGTTGGAAAGTACAATTAACGGGACCTTCTGCAAGTGTGGCTGGAAAACACGTTCGCAGGAGCAATAAAAGTTATTTCCATCGATCAGGGCAAACAACTTCATGATTCAAGTAACCTGCCAACACAAATATTCTGCCAAAGTCCTGTTTACACCTGACAAAGTTTGTACATTCACCATATATTTCTATAATGGTCGTTTTAACATGTAGTAAATATTCTCTTCCTCGATTGACTCACGAATAACAAACGTCGTTGTCAGTTCCCAACCCATATTCCCTAACTCATTTAAGACCTCTGGCCCACTCAGATCTTTATATTTTTCATCTGCCCACGTCATTTGTTTCGTTCTCGAGTTATACGTACGAACCACGACGAAGTTCTCCCATTTTTGCATACTCATACCTTTCTATATTTAGAACTGTTTAATACAGGAAGTCACCACCCCCCATACTTCCAAGGTTTGACCATCCTTAAAATCTATATCTTTATAGTTTGGATTAGCAGCCTGCAGCTTGGTTATTTCACCCATCATATACAGACGTTTGCACGTAAATTCCCCGTCTACGCAGGCAATCACGACTTTTCCATGTTCCGCTGTAATAGCCCTGTCAACGACGACAATATCACCATCATCAATCCCAGCCATTGACATTGAATGACCCTTAATCCGCATCAGGAACGTTGCTTCCGGGTGTTGGATAAGCTCGTCACTTAAATCAATCCGCTTGAGCAAGAAATCTTCTGCAGGACTCGGAAATCCAGCACGGACACCAGAATACAGTGGAATCAGTATCGGTTCGCCGACCTGAACAGGAACGGGACGGTTATAGTCGAGTATTAACATAATGCTTCAGACACATCAGAATGTTTAACGTAGTGATTATGCTTGAATAGATATTTTTAGGCGACTAATTGATCGTAGGAGTCATATTTGCTGACTATTTATTAATCGCCGCTTTCTTTTCCTTACATCCAATGTCTTAAAGCAGTTATCCACAGAATCATCCAACGATTTAGGGGATAAGTATGCATTTGCATACAGAACATAATCGTAAGTGAATAAGTTTCCCTTGGTGCGCATAATTGATAGCCATACCCTGGACCTTCACCTTTCCCACTCGTTGTTACGCCAAACCTGATTCAAGGTTGTCTTTGCTATCCAAATTTTCTGCAAGATTTTCTGCGTGACGTAACGAAATTAACATTCGATTCAGATGATAGGCTTCTCGTCTCAGAAGTACGAGTTCCTCTTCTGTTTTTTCAATCAGCTCGATTTCCCATTCCTTTGCAAAAGGGGAGAGCTTTGCAAGTGAGTAGCTGTATCCGCTACCTCGATTGATATGAACATGAAAGCGCATAGGCTTCCCCTTCGTCTTCTTCACCCACTTTATGCCAGACCACTCCAGACGAATATTATTTCCGTTCCGGTAGCAGCGCAGGCTTAGCATGCTGCGGTTTTCCCAACCAGGGTTAGATCTTTCATACTGCAACACCTGCTGCCAGCGCTCATCGATGATCGCTTGTGCCAGTTCTGCTATTTCATCCAGGCCGTTCTCAATGGCTGCTCTGATACGTTCATGTCTTTCCATATCGATAATTTTTGATGGTTAAGACTAATTCTTAAGATTTCTTCTTCGAATTACTACAACTTACTTATTCGCTTTTCATCGTCTGAAAGCTACATGCGCAACTATTTATCAGAAAGCTACTAAAGAACAATAATTCATTTACATCAAGATAATCAAAGGCTTATGCAATAATTGAATTATCTGATTTATGAGAAGAGTGCCTGGTGAATATCTAGTAAACAAATAATTGCAGAACGAATAATTAGAACATTTGAAAGATATGGATATGTGTCCGAAACGTTCCATTTTTTGATCTCTTTCCCCCTTTTTTGGGGATAACTGCCTGCTATATTTAATCTGGCAAAAGATGAATATCAGAAGGATGTTTACAGTTGATAGACAAAAGATAGAGAAAAGATAGACAGTGTGTCGGTTTTGACTGATTACTCTGAAAGAAAAGCACAAATGATCGACAAACGATCGACAATTGCAATTTCTTGCGGAAAGGTTGATACGGATAGACAGAATATCGAGTTTTCTTTATCTCTCATCACTTGCAAAAACATTTATTTATTTTGCAGGGGGAATATTCGTTGAATATTGTAGGAATAGATATTGGCTACTCAAATCTGAAAATAGCCTTTGGGAACAGTGGTTCTGGTTCTCCCGTCACGGTTCTTCGCCCGGCCGGAGCGGCACCCGCAGACAGATTCGGTAAACGCCTTGACGGTAAATTACAGGAGGACTTCATTAATGTACTTGTAAACGGCAAGGAATATGTGGCTGGGGTGTCACCTGATAGAGCACAGGTATGGAATCGTTCACTGCACGAGGATTATTCTGCAACTGACTCCTATATGGCCTTATTTAAAGCAGGGTTATCTCTATCGGGGATGCGACAAATTGACGCACTTGTAACCGGCCTGCCCGTGTCACAATTCCTGGAAGATAAAAAAAAGAAATTCTTGGAAAGAGTAATGCAAGGTACTCATCTGATCAGTCCCGGAGTTACGATTGAGGTTTCCAATGTGAAGGTCGTTCCTCAGCCGATTGGTGGGTTCGTCGATTTTCTTTTTAATACCAGAGAAGATATCGAGGACGCTAATGTTCTCATCGTAGATCCGGGATTTTTCTCGGTTGATTGGGTTGTAGTCAATAACAATGAAATACGAGATCAATCGTCAGGAACCAGTCTCAATGCCTGTTCAGTCATGTTGGAAGAAGTCGCGAGAGAGATAAACCAGAAGTTCGATGCAAAAATCAATATTGAAAGTATTGAGAATGCCATCCGGAAAAACAAATCAAGTGTCATGGTCATGGGACAACGTGTTGAACTCTCATCGTTCCTGAAATCTGCCAGAGAGAAGATTGGTCCGGCAGTATCGGAATTGATCCAGCAGGCTGTACGAAAAGAGGGAAAAGATATTGACCTGGTTATCCTGGTTGGAGGAGGAGCTTATCTTTATTTCGATGTGATCAAGCAGGCATTTCCCAGACAGAAGGTTCTTGTCTCACAGGAATCAGTTTTTACAAATTGCAGGGGTTTCTGGGCTTATGGAGCATCCGGGCAATGAGGAATATAAAAGTGCTTGTAAGCATAGATTCAGGATCGAATCCTGATCTATATAAGGAGCTGATGAGAATACCAGTGCGATCCCGAGCTGGTCGGCTAAGAACGCTCGCTACAGTGGGTATAACTCATAACAGTAATAGTACCGATATGCGGTTGATTCAGGTTAGAAAAGATCTGTCTGAATCAGTTGATGAAGTAAACAGACAAGAGCAACAGCTGTCAGGATCGCTATTCACCGAGACAGAAGAAGAAAAAACAAGGAATGATAGGGCAATGCGGATCATTAATAAACTTTCTAAAAGTTTGTGATGGTTTCATGGTTGTTCACTTATTTTTTTTCTAAGTATTTCTAACGCTCTATCTATTCTTTGAATATGCAGAGAGTTTTGAACTTTTATGGACATCTCAGTAAGTATGTCATCACACACTTCATCCTGCAGGGGAGTCATTTCTTCACTAATGGCATGTAGTCGATGGATATACGGCCTTATCTTCTCCCGTTCTGCAAAAACCATATCACCCTCACCAGTTAATAACCAGTGTACGTTTAAACCAGTACTAGCCAGAGAGATGAGCGTGTTTCCTCCTGGCATGCTGGCATCAGCCTCACATTTTCTGATTATCGCAATTCCCAATCCTGAAATTTCAGCGAATTCAATCTGGTTCTTGCCAAGAGATCGTCTCCATTGCTTCAGTCTTTTGCCTATAGAAATATTTTTTTCGTTTGTCATATTGACTTTTTATCTGTTGAGATGTAGAAGATAATGAATATTATTAGAATTATATAAATGGATTATTAGAATGAAAGATATAATATCCCTTAATTATCACTATCTAATGATTGCCAGGGAGCTTGGAAAATCAAACGCTGGCAGACTTCTAACAGGTTTACCAAAGAACGTCCTTGAGAAAATTGCTGAAATGAGCCTGGAAGAAATTGAGGAGTTAGCATCTACAAGTGGTGTCTGTCTAGTGAGCATAAGGTTCAATGAAACACAGATGTTGAAATTACTGAATATGCCAAACACTTACCGAACCTCTTATGCCATGTCAATCTCCTCAGAGCATGGGTAGCCATTGGTGCCTGACATCGATGAAGATAAAGGATATCAAGAATATTAAGATTGCCTGCGAATTGATGGAATCAGGCTTGAGATTGCCTCTGGTAAACAGTTTGTCCGGAATTGATAATAAACGACTGCTTCGTGGTTTGTGGAATGAAATACATGGCTGTCGCCCTAATCCTGGTAAATTACCCTCAAGTGTTGTCAGTTACATTAACGATTACCAGTCAGCAGCAGATATCGCCGGTTTTATTGCCTTATATCGTTCAATATATCTAAACACAATTAACAATTCAGCATATGCGGGAATGGCACTTGATCCATCAGCTTTGCTGGAAACCTGGTATGAATTCGGTAAACTTGGGAGACCATCGCTAGATATAAACGCCGGTTACTACGCAATACGAGATGTTATTTTTGAAATAGTGCTTTATGTTACTTGCAGAACCTGTACCGCATCTTTTATTTACGATCCTGCAAAGCGATATACGGAAAGGTGTCCATATTGCAAGACCTTACATCTAGGTTGAGGCCAAATACTACAACTTTTCCATTTATTTCCTGATTTCCCGCAGTTCAAATTGGTGATCAGATAAAAATTATTACTCCAGTTATCCACAGCTTCGTTCATAAAAAAAGTGGGTAATTTTAGGTGGTAGTAAAATCTTGTAGCTGCACGTCAGCAAGTTTAACTGAACTTTAGATCAGACAGAGATCGTGGGTATTTTGCATGATAAGTGCTGCTACTCCAAGACGCTTGAATAGTCATCTGCAGCTGATTCTGAATGGTTCTGTATAGTGGCCAGGATAAATTTCCCAGGGTATAGTGGATTGTGCATAATGATTAGCGATAATCTTCATAACTGACAATTTAGTTATTGCTGATAAATGGTAAACAGTAGGAGGTTAGTATGCGCATTGAAACCAGAAAAATAGAGAGAATAGTTCAAGCGCTGCTTTTCCTTGCTATTTTTGCGTTGATATTCATGAGAGCTGATGTGCCCGATATGGAAACATTTGGGTACTATCTGGCTGGTTCAGTTGTGCTCTGGGCTGTGATCTGGTTCATCTACGTTTTAATCAGAGATGCAATTATTGCTCTACGCTGGAAGAAACCAATCTTTACTCTGCCGCAACATGAAAAAGAATCTGCAGTGACTGAAAAGCTGAGAGAAGAGATGTTTATTAATCAGCTTAATGATCCTTACGATCCGTCTTTTCATCCATTTGATAAATAGATAGATATTGATTTACTTCTTATCTTGAGTAATACCCATTAGTTTCTTTGCTGTTTCCAATTTTGGATCTTGTGGGTTCCCCTGTTCTATTCTGAGTTTCTGCGCCTCTGGATCGGCAGCGCCAGGAACTGATAAAGGCATATCAATTCCAGGTATGTTATTCAGTGTCTTGGCTCCCAGACTATCCGGTAATGATCCTGCCAGAGCATTGCTTCCAGCTATTCCGGTGAGAGGTTGGGAGCCTGGCTCAGTCATGCGAGAAGATTGGTTCATGACAGGTTCTCCTTGCTGAGTGACATAGCCTGACCCGGCATCTACCGCCTGACGGACTCGTCCTCTTGCTGCACCGAACCGGCTAGGCAAATTGCTTGTAACTGTTTCGGATGGGGATATTTCAGCTGATCCAGCCATACCGGATAGCGAAGCTCTAGTTCCCGCATGGAAATTTCTGACATTCGTAGCACCGCCCAGTAACTGCGATTGTTCGGAGAAGAAGCGGCGAATGTCTTCTGGTGAATTTAGCTGTGGTGCATGGGCATTTACGAACGGTTCCATGTGCAGCTTGTAGAAACCATCCAGGAATGGAACCAGCAGTTCCGGGTTCTTTTCAGCCATCTCAATTACTGTGGCACCATCGAAATTGCGTCCCAGGTACGAGTTGTGCTGCGTACCCATCCAACGCATGAAGTGGTGGAACATGCTGCCTTCAAACGCACCAGAACTTTCTTTGAGTTGGCCAGCAAGTTCTTTATACGATTCAGACTGATGTAATTGAGCAGATGCCATATCCGCATGTGTACGAGACTCCGAAAAACTTGAGTTGATCCCATCCATGGCACGACGTGCAGATTCGTTTGAAGTATCAAAATTTGTATTACGGGCAGCCTGTTCTACCCGGTTCAGCACATCAGTATGACCATCTTTCTGCAAATAACTTATGGCAGATTTCAAGGTTTGTTCGGCTTGTGCTGCAGATTTACCGGTTATTCTGGCGACGGCCTCAATTCCAATTGGCGTAATAGTTTCAATAGCCTTTGGATTTCTCATACTCGCCTGCCCATAAGCCAAAATTTCTGCTCCCTGCTCCTGACTCAATCCATGATTTCTCGCAAAGTCATTGGTGATCTGTTCTGCTTTGGTAACAGATTCATTAAACCCGATCTGGCTTGTGGTTCCTGTTTGGGAACCAAACCTCTCAGAACCGCCATGTGAACGTACAAAATCAAAAGATTGCTGTAATCCTGCAGAGTAGTTTTTGGCAGAAGAAATAATTTCGTTTGCCGATGCTGTCTGTGCTGATTCAGCCTGCTGCTGGAAAGTATTGCTCATACGCTCACCGAAGGTCATGCGCATGCTGGTATTGTGCCGGATCAATGCAGAACTGAATGCTTGCTCACCGTTAGCAAAGGTAGTCGTCTGAACACCGTTTGGCGAGGTTTCATGCAATAGGGGTGCGCCCTGGTGATAATTCGGCTGAGCATGGTGCTGGTGCATGGTCTGGTTGTCTATGCCTGCCTGTCCCATATTGATGTTGCCTTGGGATGCAGCGGCTGCGTACCTGGCCGCTTCCGCTCCGGTAGGAGAACCAATGACATTGCCAAACGCACTTGCTCCAACCGCCATACCCTGTACGACCATCCATGAAATAGTGGGAACGCCTACGGCCGCAATCATCCCGGCAATTGCCTGGTCTGATACCATCAGATTATTGAGATAAGACATCGTGATGATGGACATACCGCCATCCGCGACTGCCGAAGCCTGTTTTGATGAATACATCGTCATGATGAAGTTCAGGACAGCATAGAGTGGAGGCCACAACTGTATCCAGAGCAGGCTTTTCACATACATTCCAAGTGCTCTGAACCCGAAATGTGCCATAACAATGATCATGAGAAGCGCGAGCGGAGACAATGCATACAGGACCATCTCGATGACGTTGCGCATCTTGGGCATGACCTGCTGACCAATGGATGCCATCACCTTGTACGATTCTGAGGTTGAACGCAGGGCTTGCACTACAGCAAGCGATGTTGTCGCTGAAGCTGCATTTCCAACCTGAGCAGGGATATTGTATTGCGCATCGAGGAACTGATTCATCATGATTCCCTGGCGTATGATTTCAGGCGCGCTCGATGAAATCCCGGTATAAAGATTTGCTGCCGTTATGATCTGGCCTTGAGTTAGAGCCTGTCGCATGGCAACCGGCACCGTCGGATTTAGAGCATTTGACAGGTCGTTGATACTGGTATTAACCACAGTGTTGAGCTGGGCCGTCAGTGCTGTATAAGCTTCTGGGCAGGTGACTGGCAGCATCATCGTGCCAGAAGGGATTTCTCGGATTTCCACATACCGGGCAATGTTGGTTTTGCCGTTCAGGTAGCTCCAGATATCTTTTTCACGGATAAGATCCTGGGAAGGGATATAGCCGGTTGCAAGCTCGGGATATACGCATTCGCGTATGAAATCTGTCATGTTTGCGGACAGAACCGGGCTGCCGGAACGTGCCATCAGCACATTTCGGATGACCCGCGCGCCAAACAGTGTCCCTGATTTACGGAACTGTACATCCTCCGGAAGTGAAAACACAGTCTCGAAAGCAGTTGTCAGATAATCGCCGATCTTGGTCGCTGTACTAATCAATGAGGCAATTCCCAGTGGGACGTTATCGACGATATACGGAGTAGGGCTGGCACTGGTTCGATCGATGATGACGACAGTTGCTTTTGGTACCAGCAGCAATCCGTGCATCAGGGCTACTATAAATACCCAGCGCCACATGTGATCGAGCCGTAATCCTCCCCCCAGCATGACCAGGACAATGGAAAAAACACCGATGATCAGCAGTAACCGGAGCAGACCAACAAAATCGGAGCTATTGGTCAGAGCAGCGAGCGCATTGAACAGTGTGACCAGTTCCGATGTGTTCCAGTAGGCAAATATTTCGAAATTCATCGTCGTTCCTTACTTCAGCTCAACATTACTGTCCGAGAAATACATACTGTTCTTCAGATCCTCGGAGACGACACCCAGCATCGTCTGATTGATCATCTGCATGTTGCGGGCCTGCTCGGCAATGCCAATTCCCTTCTGGTAAGCAAGCGAAACACGGCTGGCCAATTCTTCACGAACGGCGCGTAAATCCTTGTTCAGATCTTTAATGATCAGGACGGAGCCTGGATCCTGGAATCCCTGAGCACTGATAAGTGCCTTGTTCATCTCGCGCAAGATAAATGACACATAGTTTGCTGCTACTTCCGTAGCAATGATTTCTGCGTATTCATCCAGTGATGCCTGTGAAAAAGGGATGGATGCGGCCATCGACAACAGTTTCCAAAGCGGCGTGGTTGATTGAGTCAGAAAGAACTTATCGGTATCGGTAAAGTTCTGTGAGCTGCGAACAAAAATTTTATCTACACCATTCCTGATGATTTCCCGTACACGCCAGGCGAATGGCGTAATCGTTGTCGAATCCAGATTCATTGAGCTGCATTCGGTATTCGTGCAGCTCCAGGTTTTTACTTCTCTGCTGTTCTCCGAGATACTTCCGATCAGCTCTTTGAATTCGAGTGTTCTGTCAAAATGCTCGGGTACCGGTTCTTTATTACCGATATCACCGGTTGCGCGAATAATGACGGTGCCAACCAGACTCATCATCAGTTCCTTGATGTTGTCAGGCGCATTCAGGTTCTTCATTGCTTCCCAGGCAACATTACCGGGGTTCAGGTAGTGTTTGAGCTCGGGATCGGCAGCAGAAGTATCCTGTAGCGTACCTGTGCGCTGAGAGAGGTCACCCATCCACGAATTGAGCCCCTCCAGTGAATCGGTGAAGCGATTGATCAGGGTCGCGCCATTACTTTGCGCGTTGATCTGCTCTTTGGCTTTTTGTGCCAGTTGAGGAAATTGCGTCGTACCGATCAATGTTTCTGCAGCCTGACAGGAATTCATGTTAAGCAGGCTATTGGCATTCTGTGCCGTGTTCTGCAGCGTTTTCAGCAAATCGGCTATGTCGGGTGAGATTGATTGAATCGCAATCATGAAGGCATAGCCAAGGGCATTGTTGGCAATGTTCTTGAGCAGGGCGGTGAAACGATCTACGTTGATGAAAGAAAACGAGCCTGCATGTATATCAATACCGCCGCAGCCTGCCCGGAAAGTGGGCGCAGAGAAGCTCGCAAGGTTGTAGCTGGTGACTGGTGAGCGTAAGTAGAGCGAACCGCCGGTATAGAATGATCCGGTCTGCCCCTGTATTGCCTGTGGCGTCGTGACATTGCCATATACCCCCATGGATTCAAACCAGGAGTTCATATCTGCGCTGATGTCGGCCAGGACAGGTTTTGTAGAGAGCGAGAGCAGCAAAACCATGATTAATCGATTTCTGTAGTGCATGATCTTTATCCGTTCAGTAGGTTTCACCTGGGCGGGTTGCGGTCAGGACGTATATCCGGTCGATCATTTCCTGAGAGGAAATGACTCCGGATCCAATGGGAATAAGACGCTGATCGCGTACATTGCCAAGTACCATCAGGGGCACTTCGCTTACACCGAGTTGAGTTGCCAGGCCGTTATCCGTGCGCGGATTGGGATATTGGGGCAGATTGCCGCCATCGAGCGAAACAGGGATGACTGTCAGACCATGTTCAGCACTCATTAAAGTGAGTGTCTGCGCCATAATGTGGCAGTAGGGGCAATCCGACCGGAAGAAAAAGAAAATCCCCCAGTCTTTGCTGATTTCCTGCAGGGTCGTCAGCTGGGCTGCCTTTACTTCCTGCTTGTGGATATTGATTGCCGCGTTGTTGATCGAGCGTTTGAGCTCGTAATTCAGTGCGGGGGATTGCCAGATCACCCGACGCCAGATATCCGAGAAAACCGACGCCTTTTCCATGGATCGATTCTGCAGGTCAATATAGGCAGCAACGTTATCCGGTGTCGGATCGAGAATGGCCAGAGCACGCTTTTCTTTCAGTTCCTGCTGTAGTGCCTCCAGTTTTGATAAGGCTTCTTCCTGCGGTGTTTTGGCAGGTTCTGCGGGTAGTTCTTCGACTTCATCAGGATTCACCTCGCAGTACCAGTAAAACTTTGTCTGGTCGCAATCCCATGCGGATGGATAATCAATCCCGGAAGGCGCAGCTGCGAGTGATACGGGCAAAAGTGCCAGTAACAGGAAGAGGGCAGGTAACAAGCGACGGAACATGATTATTGTGCGCTGAGTTTTGCCTTCACCCAGTCTGTCATATCTCGTGTCACAACCTTGCTATGGTCTTCTCCCGGCCGTTTGGCAATAGCTGCCGAGTTCATGACCAGACAGTCACATGCGTCGGCTAGCTGCTGCAGTGCATGATCGATCTTCAATGCCTGTGCTTGTGCCAGATTCAAGGCAGTTTCGTCCTTGTGTTTCACTAATGCCTGGGCAGATTCATTGAACAGGCTGGCGATATTGACCGTGACAAACTTTTGAACAGGGTGGGTATATATCCAGGCTGTACCGATTACACAGGTAGCAGCTACGCTGGATAGCCATGTCAGGATATGGGCTTTCATACTGGGAGCTCCTTCTGTCTGTTATGCATAGTGCGGTTGCTGGTTTTGTGCAGCTTCTCTTTGTTCCAGTATGGTTTCGATGGCTTCGGCTACCGGAATACCTTGTCGGGTCAGGCTGGAAATGGCCTCATAATCTTCCGGCAAGGTGGAATAGAGCAGCATCGAGAACGGATCGAGGATCAGACGCCCAACACCTGATCCCATGGGAGAATGGATATATACCTCGGAATACAGGCCATGTTCGGTGGTTACACTCGCCATTTGCCGCCGGGTGTGTTCGTCCAGGGATAGCTTGTCTTCCTGACTGAGGCGTTCGATTGCTTCCTTTTTCTGGCGCAATAGAAACATCCAGTCGGCGTTGTCGATCATCGCGCGGGTGGATTCATTCCGGTAATAGACATCGACAGACTGAGCAACAGAACCAAAGGCACCGCGATATTTACGTGCCCTGCGATAGCCTGCCTCTATGAATTCAGCTTCGGCTGTCGAGCCCGTGCCGATGAGATCCCACACTTCCTCAATGATGACAATTTTCTTCATTGAGCGATTCTGGTACATCTCCTGGGTGATGCGATACATCATGATCAACATGACAACTGCCTGCAGGTGTTTCTTTGCTTTCAGCTCTTCCAGCTCAAGAACGATGAAATTACTGGTGAAATGGATATTGGCATCTCCCTCGAAGTAAGAGGCATATACACCATACCGGGTATAGGGTTCGAGCGCAGTCGCAAGGCGATGCATATCCCGTATGTTCTCGTTATTGGCAGTCCCATCGACCTGCTGTAAATATTCATAAATATCCGTTACGGTCGCACTGTTTCCTTTTTGATCCCAGACATGCTTGATGGCAGATACCAGCAGCGAATAACTGTAGTTGTCGAGCTTTTCCTGCGGGCTGGCCATGCGTGCAATGATCGGAAGCAGCATTTCCATGTCATTGTTGATGTCCAGCACCATGGAAAACGGGTTCAGACACAAACGATTGCTTCGCTCATCGGTAAATTCGATGAATTCCCCGTCCAGCATTTCACACAGGTTTTTGTAGGATCGGCCAACGTCGATAATCCAGACCTTTGCTCCTTCTGCCAGATAACGAAATGACAGCTCGTTGACCAGCACGGATTTTCCCGATCCTGATAATGCTGTTACTGAAAAGTTGTAGTTGCCGCTCACGTTATCAAAAAGATCGATCGACATGATTTGCCCGCGCCGCCCGAACAGTGTCAGAACGGGAGTGCCTGAACCCTTCCATTCCGCAAGCAGGGGGGCTGTCATGACTGCATTGTCAGCGGTCTTGGTGCCAATCCGGCCAAACTGTTTCAGATCATCCTGCAGGCCACTTGTCAGCGTACAGGGCAGGGCAGCAACCAGCGCCTGGTGCTGCAGGTAAACGTCCTTGGACAGATTGACGCCTCTTGCCTGCCAGACTGAGCGCACCATGTGTTCACATCGGGAAGCGTCTTTCATGCTGGATAGAAGCACCACCTGGTGATACATCTGTACTACGTTACGTCCATTGCTGAAAGCACGCAGTACCATGTCCCAGTCGCGTTTACGATCTTCGAGATCGGGCTGGAAGCGGGCTAGTGATGAGGTTGATGCCTGTGTAGCGCGTGTGGATTTCAATTGTGCTGCAGTACGGGCAGCTTCGAAATCCTGAACGATTGCGCCCATGGTGATAAGAAAAGGGCAGGGGATAGAGAGGGCGAGACGGTAATAATCCCCGATCATGGCTTCCATGTTATGGAGTCTGAAATATTTCGGGTATTTCGTTACTGAAAAGCACTGTACTGCCGTTTCAGTGCCTCCGTTCTTGCGTACCTTGATATAACTGTCTGCCAGAGCAGATGCGATCTCAGCAGTGGATACCTGATTGCGTATCGGTTTTTCTTCGTCGTATTCGAGTAAGCTGGAGCGGGTCCCAAGCACGCGCTCGTGATCGAAGAAATCGGCCACAAAATTAATCAGATCATCCGGGCCCCAGTCGAACCCTGTCAGCAGTGCCGATCGCAGGATCGAATGCGCACTTTCGCGTACACGCAGCGCTTCTTCGATATCAATCGTATTTTTGGGATCGAGCGGAAGCGTTACCGAGATCACACACCGGAAATTGCGTAACAGATAGTCATGACTGGCAAAGAAAGGTTTGCCACGATTCTTCAGATAGTAGTCGATCCGACGCCGGGACAATCGGCGGAAAGTGTTGGTACTGCGTAGCCCACCTTCTTCGGTATCCACGGGTGAACGGATCGCCTGATTGCGTAGAACCGGCAAAATATCCGGACTGGCATATATCGCGATCTGTATACCGGTATCTACCGGGCACGATAAGAACAGGCTGGTAAGTACCCGTTCCATTTCCTCATTCGCTCCGGTCTGAGGAAAGGTTTCGATACAGAATCCGAGATTGTTCTTTTTTTTCTCACCATAGGCACTCTGATCCAGGACAAACAGCCGTTCTTCCGGCATCCATGAGTTGTAAGGGAGAATACCGGCCAGTCGTGGAATGGATGCAATCTCGTCAAGCAATGCACGCGGCACTTTATCTGCCGGATTGAAATGTTCTCCCAGAAAGATTTCTTTCAGGTCGGTCAATATACTCAAAATGAATCCTCCAGATCGTCGAGGTTGTCATGCGGTGATTGTGGAGACATTGATTGCCTTGTATTTGAGCCTTCAGGCAACGGTAATGGATTGGCATACTGCTGGTTATAGCTTCCAGCTGTGCCAGGTTTTACTGGATTGGATTCATGAGAATCACGGGAAATCGAACCTGTAGTCAGGTTGGTCGGCTGATATTCGTTCATGATGCGCCGGCGGTTATGTTCGATGATCCATCGACCGTAGTCGGCCAGCATGTAGACATAGGACTGATCATGCAGATCACCGTCCTCATCCTCCCATGGCGCAATCCAGACGCGCAGTATCTTCGAGGGTGCATGTATCGGATCACCTGAATTGAGCGGTTGGCCGATAATGCCGGTTCGCTGATCTCCCGGAATGGTCGCAAGCGCAGATCCAGTATCAGCGGTTTCTTCCTGTACGGCTGTTTTGTTGCTTTCAGCTTTTTTGGCCTGTAGTCCGGGAAGATTGTTTTGGGTCGCGTTGGCATAAACGCCGGAGAGAGACGAGCAGGTAACGCCATCCGGCGCTTTACATGAAAAACTGCTTTGGCCGTCGTAACCGCTCAGTGATGCACACCCACCCAGCGACAGCAGCAAGACGGACAGACAAATCCTGTTCAATTTTTTTCTCCTTGTAACAGCGCTTCCAGTTGAGCCGCAGTCTGGTACCCCTGTACCATGCGGCCGTCTTCAAAAATCATGGCGGGCGTGCCTTCGATACCGAGTTTTTCTCCTAGTAGCACGTTACGTTCAAGCGGGTTCTCACAGTCATGGTCTCCGGAATCGGGAACTGATTCTTCATCCATGAGCTTGCGCCATGCAGCGTTTCTGTCACTGGCGCACCAGACAAGCCGGGATTTATCACCCGCCTGCGGGTGTAACTCGGCGATGGGGTAAAGGAAAGTGTGGATGGTTACGTTATCCAGTGATTTCAGCTCCTTTTCCAGATGCTTGCAGTAGGGGCAATCTGGATCAGAAAACACGTAGAGATGTCGTTTCCCGTTGCCATGAATGGATTTGAGTGCATCATTGAGGGGCAGGGACGCGGTATCCACCCGGTTGAGTGTTTCCATCAGCTCGGCAGTCATATCCTTTTGTCGTTCCATATCGAACAGGTGTCCAAACAGGAAATGTTTTCCGGACTGGTCGGTATAGACGATGTTTTTGCCCATGATGACCTCATACAAGCCATCTACCGGGCTTTGTCTGACTGCTGTGAAGGTAGTGGCCGGATACAGTGATTTAAGCCGCTGGCTTACCTCATCGGGACTGGTCTGGCCTGCGGTAACAGAGGTTGCGGTAAGTAGTAATCCTGCCAGAAGCAAAACCTTTTCTAACATTCTCAACTCCTTCTGTCCCGTATACCACGCGGTTTGTTGCGCGCATTTTCCAGATTCACAACATCTGCCGGATTATCTTCCAGCTCGATTTCTAGCCCTTTGGTCAGTACGATTTCAACCACTCGACCCGCATCGATCTCAATGACCGGAAAGAGCTGTTCAGCGAGCTTGATGTAATAGCGCGAGATACGATCCATCGCACGGCCAACGCCCGCACCAAAACCACTTCTGAGCTGATTTCCCATGCCTGCGATGGTACCTACCGAGCCAAGTGCGCTGGTGGAATAGGACATGCCACTTTGCTGTAGCGCCTGGCCAAAACCGGAAAGGATGCCTGTCAGGAGCGCATTGGCAATGATCTGGCCCTGTTTAGTGACGAGTCTTCCACGCAGCCCAGCCTTACCATCCTCGCCGACCAGGTATCCCTTGGCAGGCAGATCGATGACTTTTCCGTTCTTCAGGACACAGGAGAAGGATTCAAGTCGAACCAACGCGCGTTCTGAACTGATGTCGCCATGGCCTGATCCGAGTACGAAACATTCTTTGACTTTTGCGCGAAAGTTGTTGGGCAGCACAGCGTTATCGTGAATTCGCAGTAGTGCCGGCATCGGGTTATTTTGTGCCTGTCCGCCGGTAGGCGCATCCATACCACCCAGCAGAACTGTCCTTGCGAACGAGCCGGAAGGGATATAGGTCGTGTTCTTTTTTTCTGCCTGTTTTTTCTCTGCAGGTTTGTTCCGGCTATCGATCTTGAATACGGCAATTCCCGGTACGGGCGGTTTGTTCTGTTCGCGAGCAGATGACTGGTAGGGTTGTGGTGGTGGCAGGTAGCCTGTTTCAGCGCTTTTATCGCTTGTGGTCGATTCTGCCTTGATCGAATCTGGCAGTGGATCTGGAATGGGGGGAGGCAGATCATTGGCAGGCGTTTTGAAAAAATTGGCCGAATCTTTCTCATTGCTGTTTCCAGCATTACCCTGTTTTTCAAGGTCACTGATCTTTTGCTTGAGCAGGCTGATGACATCATTCATTTCCTGCATTTGCGAAGCGGATTGCGTCATCCAGACTTCACGTGGATCAACCTGTACACCTGGGGCCGTGATATTCTTGGTCAAAGGCGTATCCTGATCGATGGATACCGGAGCGAGTGGTTGTGCGTTATCCCAGAAATAGGCACCGGTCAGCACCAGCAGCAAAAAGATGGTGGCAAGTCCGCCAAGCAGCAGTTTTTGTCTGCTCCTGACTGACATGTTACGTAGCCATTCATTATTCATGTCCACCCTCCTGAATAATGTATACCTCGGATGTTTCACCAGGATTCAGGACAGGTCGCTCAACCGATACAGCCACGACCCCTTTGCGATAAAGTTCTCGCTCATCCACGATCATCTGCTGACTGGAGGTATTGATCAGGCGATATTTCTCACCGTTGTACTGGCCGTTGGCTGTTGCGGTAAGAACGAACAGAGCATTGCTCCATAATGGAGTGATACGATTGGTCTCGTGAATTTCGATTTCCGGAACCTGATCCGGAGATCTGAGTGCGAGCACGATGTATTTAATGGCTCGATTCCTTTCCATATCTCGGCCAAACGGGATTTCAGGTGCTTTTTTCTTCTCGCTTGCAATGACGATGGTGTCAGCAGGCGTATCAGTGACAGTAAGGAGTAACCGCCATGTCTGATTGGTTGCGTCAGTGACGAATATACTGATCGGATTTTTGTCACCTATCGGCTTGATGTAGGCAGATCCAGTCTCACCGTCAGGTGTTGCGGTAAATTCACCCTCTGTGCCGTAGATATTGACGATGTTTTGACCATTGATACGCATCAGGGTTGGATCGGAACGTGAAATAACCGCGTGCAGAGTTTCATCCGGGCTGCCTTGAAGATTCTGGGTCGCAAAAGCATCAGGATTTGCGCTCAGAATCAGTGTCGCCAAAAATATCCTTGCGGTTTGTTTCGCGGAAATCAGAGATATAAAGTTTGCCATTGATGTACTTGAATCCAATCATGAAGGTTGAATCGCGCATGCCAGCGCGTTTTTCTGCTACCCAGGTAAAAAGTTTGCCGGCCAGTGCTACACGCATGCGTTTCTCATCGACAGTGATGTGATCTACAGCGAACTGTGAAGATGTCTGGTTCTTTTTCAGAAATTCGGAACGGGATGTCATTTCCTGCTTCAATCTTCCAAATTCAGAAGGTGCGGCATATTTCAAAAATTGCTCATTCTGATAACTGATCCCGGCAGGAGTGATGTTCAGTGCCAGCCCCGCATACCAGTAGGCCATTTCTTCCAGATATTCGCGGGAGACCGATTTATTCGTTACCCAGAAGCCCTGTTTGATGTCGGGAGGAGTAATCACGGTTCGGGCATCACCTGACAATGAGATATTTGCCAGAGCTTGCCCAATAGCTACCACGATCAATCCGGCAACGACCAGACGCAAGAAGCTCCTCTCACGTGTGGCGTTATCCTGTTCGTTGATGTATTTTTTGAATAACATGGCTTATCCGAGGAAATAGCGCACGCTGGATGGCGGCAATACTTTGGGGTTGATGATGAGATTTCCTGGAAGCCACCAGTAAAGAATGTGAATGGCGAATCTGGGATGTTTTCCTGCCTTGATACGTCCGTAGCCCCAGGCGATTACCGTACCACCAATAAGCCCCAATAATCCTGAACCCATGCTGATACCGATACCGAAGACCATTGCGAACATGACTACCTGATCTATTTCCCAGATCCAGAAACGTTCGCGTGCATCAAGAAAAGTCGGGATATATCCCGTTTCATCGCCATTCATGATTTCATCCTCCTTATATAGTGGCCGTCATGATGGTATTAATGATTCCCGGTGAAAAATTCAGGAAAATCGCAAATGCAATACCAGCGAGAATCGGTACAGGATTAATCCGTGCCATAGAAAAGATAGCTCCAAGAGCTACCGCTGCTACTGATACTGCCTTTCCGCCAAACCCAAGAACAAGCTCTTCAAAGAAGGTGTAAAGTGGGTTAAATGCTGTACCGCCTGTCCCGGCGGTTGCATCTGCTGCCACAAAACAGGCAGTTACAAGTACCAGTAAAGCCTGTAAATGGCGTTTATTCAGTTGTAGATTCAACATTACAAGCTCCTGCGAGTTGTTTAAAACTGATATAAGATTTCACTACCCAACCAATACTTATTCCAAGAGCGATTCCACCTATATGTGAGGCAAAATCACCACTGGTGATCCCGTTCGGTAGTAGTATCGACATAGTAGCGAATGCACCTATAATTAACGTATCTCGGATTACCATGTCTCGGATTGCCTCTCGGGATTGCGGTAAACCGCTGGCGTGAGAGATATTTTTATCCACGTTTATTTTTCCTCATGGATGATTTCAACAACGACACGCCTGTTAAGGGCGCGCCCCTTCTCCGTGTCGTTCGCTGCCAGATAGCAGCAAGCCCCTCTGGATGCGACTTCTATCGGATTTCTTATGCCGCGCTTTCTGATCCACGCGGAAATCTTGTTTGCCCGCTTCCGGGCGAGTAGCTGGTTATATGTTTCATCACCCAGGCTATCGGTATAGCCGGTAACCAGCAGTTTTTTGTGATCGGGTTCAACTTCAAGGAATTGTTTCAGGGCACTCAGATCCTGTGGATCAGCACTGTTCAGGGCAAAATGGACTTGTATCTGGTCGCTTCTGATTTTTTCTGCTGCGGGAATGGCAGCTGTTTTCGGAATGGATCGGATAGCCGTTTTGCGCGTGGCATTTCTGCAATCGATGCCGACCTCGCAAAGTCTCCAGTCACCATCAAACCAGGCAACATCGAATATCTTTTTAGAAGCAATAGGACGTTCTGCCCAGCTATCTGCTGTTTTTTGGGTGGGCTGCACCGTACAGGCGACAAGCAAGCAGGAAAGAATCAGCAGATGTGCTTTCATTGCTTGCCTTTCCGTATTTTTTTGAGTGCAGAGGCCACTTTTCTGGCATATATCACTCGTTTCTCGGGGGATTTTGCGTTATACGCGCCTATTGCATTCCAGTTGTAGCCAAGCCTCTTGAAATTGTCAGCAAGCACCCAGGCGCCAACCAGTGTATTGACGCAGGCGTCAAACAGGGATTGCTCCGTGATACCGTAGCGAGCAAGTTTCGGTAACCAGGAGCTGTTGATCTGCATGTGTCCGATATCGTGACTTCTGCTTTTGTTACTGCGGTTGATGGCTTTTGCATTGCCGTTGGATTCAACCATTGAAATTGCGCGCAACAGATCAGGATGGATTCCGTATCGTTTGGATGCCTGATCAAAGCACGCAGATTGAACCGTAACAGGTACGAGAAGCGCTGATATAAGAAGGTTTCGGTAATTCATGCAGCCATTCTATGAAACCGAATGGCTGAAAATCGGGGGAAAGGAATACAAAAATGAAACGTTTCGAGATTTTTGATCAGTTACGCGGCAATTCTCGTCCTTCAGGCTGGGGAGAATATCAACGACTGCGTAAGCAAAACTGCTCATATCAATCTGTGATACACTCATTTGATTGAATTATATTATTCAAATGAGTGAGTTGAACAATGAACATCGAATCAAAACAAATCGGTCGGAAAACATTATCCAGTCAATCATTCCTGAAATGGGGGAACACTATTCTTAAAATGTCTCCAGCAGAAAGGATTGAAATGGTTAGGGGTGGGGTAAAGGTAGCGATTATGGTTGAAGCAGGACAATACTATGGTATTTCTCAGGCGAGGCTTTCTAAACTACTAGGTATCTCGGATGCAACCATTACCAGGAAAATCAAAGCGGGTGGCAAACTTGGTCCTATAGAGTCTGAGCGGCTGGCACGAATTGCATCTGTCGAAGCTGAAGCAGAGAAGGTGTTTGATTCATCAGAGCTTGCAAGACGCTGGATGCTTGAACCCAATTTGGCTTTGGGAGAAGCGCCATTATCATTTCTGGATACTGATACAGGGGCAGATGAAGTCAGGAAGGTTTTGGCAGCGATTGCTTATGGTGGTGTTGCTTAGTGCTTGCCTGGAGGATTGCTAAAAAAGAGTTCGCTCTTGATCGTTCCGGATTTGGTGCCAGTATAAAGGGGCAGCGCTGGAACAGTCCAAATATTCGGGCAATCTATGCTGGTCTTACTCCGGAAATTTCGGCAATGGAAAAACTGGTGCATACTGGCTCGATTCTTCCAAAGAATCTTCAACTGGTACGATTCACCTTACCAGATGGTAATGATTTGTAGTAGTTCAGATTTGATCTGACAGCAGGTCTTGCCAAGAGGTGGGATTACCCGGTTTGATAGAGGTGCGAATCTTTATCAACCCAACGCGAAAGCGTAAAGGAGTAATCCCATGGGTAGTGTTCATCATAAAATCATTAAACACAAGATTGGCTTGCTTAATCTGGCAGCTGAGCTTGGCAATGTATCCCGTGCCTGTAAGGTGATGGGTTTTTCTCGCGATACTTTCTATCGCTATCAGGCAGCTGTGGAAACAGGATGTGTTGAAGCTCTGATAGATGCAAACCGACGTAAGCCCAATATCAAGAACCGTGTAGAAGAAGCGACGGAAGCAGCGATCCTGGCCTTTGCTCTGGAGCAACCGGCTTTTGGTCAGGTTCGTGTTTCCAACGGACTG
>Ga0206106_100520_pt1 | contig 24381 bp, 14 predicted proteins | sample 1B1ome_FD_148677 | JGI IMG/M metagenome (GOLD analysis project Ga0206106, IMG submission 148677) | Enriched microbial communities from leaf-cutter ant dump, University of Wisconsin, Madison, United States - 1B110A | ecosystem: Environmental > Terrestrial > Nest > Insects nest > Nest dump | place... | reverse complement strand
AGGTAGTGATGTTATCTTTAGTGGTTACCCGCCACCAGCTGCCGCTTTCTCCCGTTTTGGAGACATATTCGATCCTTGCGAAAAGGCCTTCGATACGGGGACGGTAGCGCTTGATGGTATAAGCGCCTGAAACGAATATTACCCGCTGCCCGTTTTCATCCAGCTCCGGCACTAAATCTTCGGCGCCGGAGAGCAGGAACACATCGCTTTCCTGCGCATCGTTGTAGCGCGGCAGGCGCTTGTCGGTTTTGCGGCTGATCTCCGGCAGACCGAGGCTCCAGCCTAAGCCGAAGGGGCTGTTGCCGCTCCCGCTGCTGTAGCTGAGCGACAGCGCCGGCGTAAAGCCCCCGCGGCCGGGCGTGAGCGGCAGCGGAATGCTCAGTCCCGCAGTGCCGTTCACCGCATTGACCTCAAATTTTTCATCAATGCCTTTGAGCGCACCGCCGCCTTTCGGAAGGCTCAGCGGCGGCGCCTGGCTCTTGTAGTAAGGGCTTTTGTCATCTTCCTGCTTAGGCTGCGCGCTGTATTGATCCAAAGGACCGGTACGCCCGCCGCGGTTGACCGGCTGGAAGGGGTTGACATATCCGCCCTGGTGGCTGTTGTTATTGTTATTATTATTATCGGTCATCGCTGTAGGGGTAAAGGGATAAAGTTATACAAGTTTTATTTCTTTTAAAACTTTATTTACCTATAGGCAGAGACACATGACCATAGACACACGACCGTGTGTCTCTACCATTCACAAACCATCAGCGGCTATTGATAGCCCCGCATAAATTCCAAACACCGGCCACGGCGGGTTGTGGTATCAATTGAAATGGGTTTTAACCCGTTTAAAAAAAACGTTTTGAAAAAACCGCCATTTTTTCCCGGTTAAAACCGGTGGCTATTGATAACCGCCGAACTGAATTCCAAACATTTTCAATAGAAATGGGTTTTAACCCCGATCGCCGTAGTGTCCTTCTGCCGCGGTGGGTGGAGACACCCACCGCAACGAAATGTGTCTTTATGTGATGAGTGAAGACGCCCACCACGGCGGATACTATGGTGAACTGGCATTTATTGCCTAAGGCAATAACATAAAAACTGCGAAACTAAAAGTTTCGCAGAGCGGCGTTTTAACCCGTTTCAAAAAAGAGAATACCCCACAACCGGATTATGTAGCGACACACGGCCGTGTGTCGCTACGGTTAAAACATGCACCGTTTATTCATGGATCAACCTGCCGGAACCGGAGATACTGGTTTCTACCGTGGGATCTCCTTTGTAATGGACATCGCCGCTGCCTGAAATTTCCACTTCAAGCTGATCGGTTACATGTACATATACACTACCCGACCCGGAGACTTGTATCTTCGACTTGGTGGCAACCAGATCAAACATGTCCATATCTCCGCTGCCTTTTATATTGAGCTGTTCGCGGTACACCGTGCCTCCATCTATATCAATACGGCCACTGCCGCTTATTTTCGCCTCTAACTCATCTGCTTCCATATAGGGCACATGAATACTTCCGGATCCGCTGACTTTAAGGTTAATATCTGAAGTAATAAGATCATGCTGCACGTCAATATCACCCGAACCGCTCACCTCCAGACTCCGGATTTCCGGCATGGTAATATATACGGTTATTTCAGCATTATTGGAAATTACCCTGCCGTTTTTTACTTTAATAATAAGCTCCTTATCCTTTACTGTGGTTTCTATTACATTCAGAATGTTTTGCCCGCCTTCCAGCGTCACTTTATACGCACTGCCCTGCGTTACAAACACATTAAAACTCCCTTTAGAGTCAATATCTGTAAATCCTGTTACATTGCGCTCTTCCGTAACAACCGGCCCGATATTCAGTATTTTCTGGCATGATGTAATAGTAAGGCTACATACTATTCCTAATATTAATAAGGCAACTACATGTTTCATTGTTTTGTTTTTTTATTTATTTAAAAAATACGATTACAAAGTTAAGCAAACTCCGGCTATTCCTCCTAAATACAACTGATTTTGATATCCGTATTGTTGAAATTGCCATAGTTGAAGATGTTCGTTCACTCCCTTATTTCCATCATAACCCGAATAATTCACGGATGGCCCTGCAAATAAACTAAATCCTTTTGCAGCTTTCCATTCGCCGGTAACTCTTGCAGTCCCTTTAAAAGCGGCAATCGTCCACACATCACTCAAAACCGAACCTGTTGTTTCTGCATTCAGTCTTAAGGATTCAGATAAAGGAATGTGCATCCCCACACCTGATTCCATAACATATTTCAAAATTGGTTCTCTGAGATTATATCCGCCACTGACGATGCCATAGGTATATTTTCCACCGGAACGAAAGTTCAGGAGCACAGACCCGGACTCATCTATGGAGAGTCCCAACTGCTTTTCACCTTTTTTAATGATATTGACAAGACCAATAGGGAAATCACTTTCTTCCGCTATATTTATCAATCCGGCTATTTGTACCCCTTTCACTTTCCCGGCTACATTAATAAGACCGGAAACCTGGCTGCTGACATTTTTTGATGTGTTGATCAATCCGGAAATTTGCAGCCCGCTGTTGGACCGGGAAAAATTTGATAAACCCGCTGCCTGAACACCTTTTACATTTTTGGCAATATTCAGTAATCCGGAAATCTGTAGCCCCTCTGTAGTACCTGCCGTATTGAGCAAACCTGCAATCTGCAGCCCCTTGATTTCCGTAGTAATATTGAGTAAGCCTGCAATGTGAACACCTGTTGCTTCAACAGATGTATTCATTAATCCGGAAATCATGACTCCATGGGCATCATTTTTTACAATCCCGGCCAGCCCGGAAATCACACAGGACTGCTCGCTGTATGACACACCGATTAATGCATGTACAGAAAAACCGTTTTTTATTTCGGCAGCCTGCAATCCGTTAGTGCTAAGCGGATAGATAAGACCTATATGCACCGGGCGCCTGTTGCAGACGGGAGCATCCTGGGCTAAAAGCGGGGAGGACATGATTAAAGCACAAAAAATACAAGCCAGGCTTTTGAGGGAGATCAATTTCATATTCTTTTTCATTTGGAATAATGACAATTGACGGCTCCTTTACCCCTATAATAATGCGGAAATTTTTAAAAAAGCTCCATACCCAAAGTCCAGCCCAGCCATGCAGGAAATCTGCCTATATAAAAAGGGCGGCTTCCGGTGTACATTTCCTGCGGCACGATGGTTTCAGCAACCGATGCATCAGCGCTATAAGCCATGGATAATGCCGGGCCCGAAATAATGGCGCACTGTGCGGCAGGACGATATTTGATTAAGCATTGCAGCCGGCTAAGCTGACCATAGTTTTGCGTATGCGCTACATAATAAACCTGGTGAAGCAGTTCCGGAGCAAAGAACCATTTATTTTTGAAGATATGCACATCCGAACCTAACCCAAAACCGCCGCTATACGCTCTGGATTTATCATCCGGGTTTATTCCAAGATTAAAGATGCTGTACAATTTGCCGTTACCTGATTTATAATTCAGGTTGAACATGTTTATTTCGTTATAAGAAAATCCGGCTTTATGATATCCGTACCGGTAAAAACTGATTAAGCCGATGCCAACACCCTCAATGCTGTCTGCAATATTGATAAGGCCAATTTGCAGACCGCTCATTTTGGATGCTTTGTTCAGCAAGCCGGCTATCTGTACACCGCTCACGGCTTTGGAATAATTGAACAGACCGCTGATCTGAATACCAGAGGTGTAGGTTTTAGTGTAATTAGTCAACCCGGCTATCTGCACCCCACGAAAAGAACGGTTGCTATTGAACAGTCCGCCAAGCTGAACGGCTCTGCCATCCAGTTGATTGACATTGGCAAGTCCGCCCACCTGAACGCCGCTTACGTTTTTGCCTGTTGAATTATATAAGCCTCCGATCTGTACGCCATCCATTTTGCCGCCTACCACATTAAACAATCCGCCAAGCTGAACATAGCTGACATCAGTCCTGGAAATATTGAACAATCCTCCTATCTCCACGCCGTTCACGCCTGCATTGTAGCCGCCCAAAATATTCAGCGAAAATTTATTGACCACTTGTGCGCTCATTTTTCCATGCGAGCCTAACCCGGGCAGTACTGAAAACTGAAACGGTTGCAGCGCAAAAAACCTACCCAGATTTACCGCGTTTATTTTCTGACGGGTAGAAAGTATATGTTTAACCAGCCAGTTTTGTTCCACACTGGATATGATCACAGGTTCCAGGTCATAACTGATACGCTCCAGCTTAATGTGCAAATTCGTTTCATGGCCGAGGGTTATCTGCGTATCTGCATAAGACAGCTTACTTACCCGGATTTTTTCCGGAAAATAACGTTCTTTTAGCTGCAGGCGAAAAGCGCCCTTTTCGTCGGTCATAGCAGCCACAAGCTGATTGCTTTCATAAACCGTGGCATCTGCTACCGGCATACCCAAAGCTTTATCCACTACCACACCGGTTACATACCGGTATTTTTCGGTAGTTGCAGCAAGAATAATTAAATGATTACCGTTTTGATGGTAGCGGAAACGGTCAGCAAATAAATATTGCAATACAGACAGGACAGTCTTTAGGTTTTCGGGTACGGTTACCAAACTGTCGGCATTAAACAGGTGGCTGTTGTACGAAAAATAAAAGCCGCATTGCGCTTCCATCGTTTGCAGCACCCGGGTAATTTTTATGTTAGTAACAGGAAGGGTTACCGGTCGGTTCAAATAGGTTTGTGCCCGTACTGCTACGGAAAAAATACAGGCAAGCATTATCAGCAATACTGTTTTATTTGATTTCAGGGGTACCAATATGGAATGTGACTTTTATTTTATTACAATACCGGTATTGTTTTTCACAATTTCCACATCAAAGGTATGGGCTATTATGTTTAGTATGTCGTTCAGATTATCATCTTTAAAGCTGGCAGTGATCTGCAAAGCTGCCACATGCTTATCGGCAATATCAATATGCACATCAAAATTTTGGTTCAATGCATTTACTAACTCGGACAAAGGTGTATTATTACAGATAAAGGTTTTGGTGCGGTAATAATTATGTATAGCATCCTGGTAATGCTGTACAGAAATAGAGCCTGCGGACTTGTTTACTACTGCCTTTTGACCGGGCTCCAGCAATACGGATTTGCCTTTACAGCTTACTTGTACTTTACCACTTTCCACGATCACAATAGTATGCTGCATTTCGTCTTTTACATTAAATGCAGTGCCGACTACCGCTATAGATACATTGTCGGAGGCAATTACAAAAGGGACAGCCTGGTTGGGCGCTACCTTAAAAAAAGCCTCGCCCTGCAAAGAAATATTTCTGTTTCCTTTATTGAAATTCTTATGGTAAGTCAGCCGGGCATTTTTGTTTAGAGTAACTATACTATTATCGGGCAAGGTATCGGTTATTACCGTGTTCCCGGCAATAACAGTTTCGGTTTTGTTATAAAAAAAAGAATAATAACCTATTGCAGCAAGCAGCCCAATGGCTACGGAAGCCGCCAGCCCTGATATCAGCAACCGTCTTCTTTTCAGGGGAACTGCATTCGGTTGCATATTATTTCCGGCTGTCTTTACCTTAAATTTTTCCCATGCTGCATCAATACCAGGCATTGCCGTCACTTCCAGCTTTTTGCTTTCGCTCCAGATAAGCCGGAGTTGCTGCAAATGCTTTTGGTGCTGTTCATTTGCTTTCAGCCATAGCTCCACTTCTTGTCGCTCTGCATCTGAAGCTTCCTCCAGGATATATTTTATTAAAATTTCATCCATTTTTAAATTTCATTCCTGCAAGCTAAAATGATTATTATTAGAATAGGCAAATATTCTGCCAGCTGGGTACGCATTATTTTCAAAGCCTTTCCCATTTGGTTTTCCACTGTTTTCACAGAAATATGCAGTTGGATTGCAATTTCCCTGTATTTCAAATTCTGAAACCTGCTCATCTGGAAAATGGTTCTGCATTGTTCCGGCAGGAGCCGGAGTGCAGCAGCAATTTTCAGCTCCAGCTCTTTTCCGATAAGCTTATTACCTGCTGTAGCATCCGTAAGTTTTCCTGTTTTCATACTATACTCCTTGTGTGCTGTTTTTACCTGCTGATGTTTCAGATAATTCATGCTCTCGTTATACACGGAACGGTACAGGTAAGCTTTTACAGACTGAACGATTGATAGTTCATCCTTTTTTTGCCATAGTTTGAAAAACACATTTTGTACAATATCATCTGCCTGATCAGCATCCCGTATTATGGTGCAGGCATAAGCATACAACGCCTTATAATGCGCTCTGAATAGCTCTTCGAAGCCTGCATTGCTGATATGCTTTTCGCTGCTGTGGATGTCCAATCTATTACAAATTTCCTGCTGTTGTGTAAAATAAGGACAATTAAGTTGCTCATTACCCCTATTCCGCTGTTAAAATAAATTTTGGATTATGAATTACATTTTGGATTTTGGATTATAGCACACAAATGGCATTATTGTCTGCACTGTGATTTTTTTGATTATTTGATAAACAGGATTCTCCATTATCAATTGTCCATTTTCAATTCTCAATTGTCAATTGTCTTACCTACATAATAATGGGAGGGTCAAGTTTCTGATGCAGTCCCAACAAGATCTTCAGAGTAATATAAACTATGATTAGCAAGCCGGTACAGATCAATCGGGAAAAAGACTTATCTTGTGAGGACGAAAGAACAACCGGCATACCAAACTGCAATATAAAGCAAAGTGTCTTATTATTTATACCACGCTATGTGACAACATACGGAATCATGATAGGATACAGCGTTAAACAGGAATTTCTTTTTATAAAAAACAGGATTACATGAACAGGAAAGTTTACCTTCTTTGCATAGCCTTTATCTCGGGATTGTTTTTGCCCGCTTTCGCACAATCGCCGGGCGGCGTATCCGGACAAAATACGGTTTGGCTGAAAGCTAATACAGGCATAACGCTCAATGCCTCCAACCAGGTGGACGCCTGGGCGGAGCAATCCGGGGCAGGCATCACCGGCGATTTTTCCACACATAATCCGGGCACAGGCGGCACTACACAGGTTCCGCCTACCGTATTAGACAACGGCATCAACTTTAATCCCTATTTAGTATTTGTTTCTACAAATCCCAACTGTATTTCGAGCGACAATCTTATAGCCGGCACCGATATCTTCAGCAGTACGGAAATGACCATGTTCCAGATCATCAATCTCCATACCGCCACAGGCACCGGGGTATGGTGCAAATGGCAAACCAGCAATACGGCTCCGGGACGTTTAGGCGATGAAGTAAACAACGGAGGCATTAACCAGGGAAAAATACGGCTCGATTTTAAAAGTACTTTAGTCAGCAATGCGGTAGTCACTGATCTCCATTCGCTTTATACGGGCTATTCCGATGCATCCACTTTGAGCATCCGGCTCAGCGGCGCTACCGATAATACCATGGCCACATTCAGCTCGGCCAACCCTTCCGGCACAGCGAGGATCAGCTTAGGTAATGAAAATGAGGCTGGTGGCGATCCCTACCCCACTACTATTGATATGGCCGAATTCATCTTATACTCCCGTGCGCTGACACCGGCAGAAATCAATAAAGTGGAATCTTACTTAGCTGTCAAATACGGCTTTACCCTAATGCAAACCGGCGCCGAAGCCAATAACTATACCGCTTCCGACAATACCGTAATTTGGAATAATGCAGCAAATAGTCCTTACTACAACAATATTACCGGCATCGGCCGGGATGATGCTTCCGGCCTGGATCAGCGGCAATCTTTATCTATTAATAACGATGCTTTAGTAACCATCTATAATGGCGCTTACAGCGGCAGTTTTCCTGCTACCAATATAAACAATACCAACAGTTTTAATACTGATTTATCCCTGCTGCTGTTTGGCGATAATATGGGCGATACCGCTTTAAATGCCTGTGCAGACGGTGGCGCCATAGCCATCATGGATCGCAGCTGGAAAGTACAACGAACGGGCGCCGTGGGAACCGTTACACTTTCCGTAAAGAGCAATGCAGTACCTGCCGGAGTACAATCCCTCGTTATTGCCGACGATCCGGCATTCAGCAGTAATGTCAGTATTGTTCCTTTAACCGGTAACGGTACGGATTTGTTTGCCTCCGCCGTGCTAAACGACGGACAGTATTTTACATTCGGAGCACCACCACTGACATTGACCAGCGACGTTACCCAGGCTTTATGCAGCGGACAAAACGGCGCGGTTAGCCTGACACCTTCGGGAGGACTGGCGCCGATCTCCTACAACTGGAATACTACGCCACCACAGACTACAGCTACTGCCGGCAATCTTCCGGAAGGTACTTATACGGTAACGGTAACCCAGGGGAACGGTTGCAGCATCCAGCAATCTTTTGTTATTGACGGTGCCGCAACACCAATAAACACCAGTGTTACCGACCTGAAAAAAGCCTATTGTACTGCAGCAAACGGCAGCGCTACCGTGGTAGCCGAGGGCGGTACCCAACCCTACAGTTATGCTGTGGACGGCAGCACAGAATGGCTTAATTCCAATATACTACAGGGGCTAAGTGCCGGTGAACATACGGTAACGATACAGGACGCAAACGGCTGCTTAGCCTACGACACCTTTCAGATCGGATCGGATTTCTACGAACTGACCATACAGGTGGACACCCTGATGGATGCCTTATGCGACCGCGGCGGCCTGGGCGGCTATATTACGGTATCCGTAGTGCCCGGGACGGGTACATTTCCCTTCAGTTATCGTTGGAACAATTCATTTATCGAAACCAACAATACCATAGAAGACTTACCGACAGGAGCTTATACCGTTGTGGCAACAGATGCCAACGGATGCACCGGCGACACTACGGTGCAGCTTGTGGAATTGCCCTGTTGCAGCATGATGATGCCCCAGGTTTTTTCTCCGAACGGAGATGGCAAAAACGATTTGTTCCTTCCATTATTCAGTAATCCTATTGTGAATTACACCTTTTCCATCTTCAACCGCTGGGGACAAAGAGTATTTATCGGCAATAAAGGAGATATGGGATGGGACGGTACCTTCAACGGAAAACCCGCAGACGTAGGGGTGTATTATTATACACTAAGCTATATATGTGAGCGGGGCAACCAGGAATATTATTACCAGGGAGATGTTACCTTAGTACGCTGATCCGAATTTCAGGATTTCACTCCGACACAAAACCACATTAAAGCTACTGTAAAGGCAGTAGCTTTTTTTGTTTTTAAAAACAATCCGGCATCTGAACGACAGTATCAAATCGCGGGCGTAGTTCAAGTTTTCGCCGGTCGGTGTCGCCGTGGTCGGTGTCCTCACCGACCACATATAGCCCGGCAAAGGGAAGTCTGACATGCACCCAAAACCGTTGCTTCATTTTTTTAGACTTTTTCTTCTTTATCTTTACCGGGAAGAGCAGCCTGCCCTATTCAGACACATAGCATAAAAATTTCCGGTTGCTTTTCTATATGAAAAAATAAATACCGTTCGTATTCAATGAATCCGCATTTTGCTTTCGCCGATTTTTTTGACCAGGGAAAATTAAACCCCTTCCTGAGCAGGCTCAGCCAAAAGATGGCTGCCGGAAATGTTTGCTTAGATATCAAGTCAAAAAGGGAAAATACCGGTGAAACAGCACTCCCAGAACTGTCAAATACCGAATGGCTGCAGCATCCTTTGGTAGGCGGGGAAAAAGACATCAAACCCTTTATCCTGCATCAAAACAAACTGTACCTGCAACGCTATTTTCAGTATGAAACGCATATTATCCGTTGCATACAGGATATGATTTCCAGCGAAGATACCACAGCAGCCATGCAGGATCTGATCAGCCGGAGCCATGACATTACCTCTTTATTTCAGCAAAAAAACAATGCTGCAACCGACTGGCAAATGGTAGCCACCTTAGGCGCATTGCTGCATCGTTTTCATATTATTACCGGAGGCCCGGGTACCGGCAAAACCACGTCCGTATCCAAATTGTTAGTCTTTATGCTCAGGCAAAACCCGGACACCCGGATACTACTGGCAGCACCCACCGGCAAAGCCGCCGTGCGTATGGCGGAAAGTCTCGGCAAAACCGGCAGCCTGTTCAAACGGGAAGGCATCAACATTTCAGAAACCATCCTCTCCCGAATCCGCTCGCTGAAACCGACAACACTACATACCCTGTTAGGCTACAGGAAAGGCAGTATTTACTTCAAACATAATGCTTCCCATCCGCTGCCTGCGGATGTGGTGATTGCTGATGAATGCTCGATGATTGACATCGCCTTATTTGCCAAACTGCTGGACGCTATCGGCTCTCATACCAAATTAATTTTATTAGGCGATAAAAATCAGTTGTCTTCCGTAGAAGCCGGTAGCCTGTTCGGCGACCTCTGTGCTGCGCTGCCTGAAGAAAACAGCGTTCCTGAAACGTACGATCATTTCCTGAATCATTTTACGCCTGTAAGCAAACAATACTTACAGGCGACCGGTAGCCAACACCTGTTGTCCGGGCATATTACGGAACTACAGCACAGCCATCGTTTCAGCGATGCAGGTGGTATTGGAAAATTCAGCAAAGCCGTTATCCGCCAGGATTTAAAAACCATCCGGGAATTTTGGGAACAGGAGGATGAGCAGGTGAAAATTTCCGCCGCCCCACCGCAGCATTTATTAGCATCTTTTGCGGAGCAATATGCGGAATATATCAACTGCCCGGATACGGAAAAAGCGCTGACTCTTATGAACAGGGTTAAGATCCTTTGTGCCGTTAAACAAGGAGCCGTTGGCGTATATAAAGTCAATGCCTTTACGGAACAATACCTGGCACAGCAAAAACTCATCCATCCGGATCATGAATTTTATGAAAACAGGCTGATCATGGTGAACCGGAATCAGCCGGAAATCGGCTTGTATAACGGAGATACCGGCATACTCCGAACAATCAACGGCGTAATGCGTGCCTGCTTTTTGAATGCAGAGGGCAAACTGTTTTCCGTCCTTCCCGCACAGATCGAATCTATGGAAACCGCCTTTGCTATGACGATTCATAAAAGCCAGGGATCGGAATACGATGCGGTGATGATGCTGTTGCCGCCAACGGAAGAGTCGCCGATACTGACACGCGAGCTGCTTTATACTGCCGTTACCCGTGCCCGTGAAAAAGTTATTATTGCTGCTGATCCTGATGTTGTATTAAACACCGTTCAAAAAGGTACAGACCGGGTATCGGGCATCATTAACCGTATAAACCCCCGATGATATGGCATTGAAATTATTTGTTTCCAACGCGCTTACCGCTTTATCATCCCGGCTTTGCGAGTCATTGCAAAACCGCAACTATACCGTATTTCAGCCATTCACCATCGTAACGCAAACGGAAGGCATGAGCAACTGGCTCACTTTGGAAATTGCAAAGAACAACGGCATTGCCGCACACCTGCAATATAAAAAGCCCGGCGCAGTCATCCAACAGGTATATCGGATTTTGGGCGGTTCTTCTGCTGCCGTGCTGGCTCGTCAGCACATGGACTGGCTGATTGACCAGGTATTGGGCAGTTCGGAGTTTATACACATCTTCAAAGACAAAGCCGCATATTATCATGATGATCCCGCCACGGAAACCATGAAACGTATGTCCTTATCAAGACGGCTTGCCGACCTTTTTGATCAGTACCAGATTTACCGTTCCCAAACGATCCGGCAGTGGTCGGAACGCCCCTGGAAAGAAGCGGAGCCTGGCTTTCAATGGCAGACCTATATATGGCAGTCGCTGAAAAAGATTGCCGGCGATGCCGTTCCGGATATGACCAATCTGAGCGCCTACATTCTTGATGCATTACGTGATCCGGAAAAAGTAAAAAGGCTGCAACAAACTTTACCTGAAATTAATTTGTTCGGCCTGTCTATTATCACACAGTTTCATGTCCGTATTTTCTACGAGCTTGCCCGCCATATTGACCTTAATTTTTATCTGCTCAATCCTGCTCCTGATATTTACTGGATAGAAGACCGGAGCGAGAAAGAGGTCATCAGACTGATGGCAAAACATCAAAACAACCCGGACATGCTCCCCACGGAAGGCAATGCCTTACTGACAAGCTGGGGTAAAGTGCTACAGCATACATTCGGGATGCTGTACCAGACGGAATCTTTCATTAACCAACAGGAAGAAGTGGATGTACATCCACCGGAACGCAACACGCTGCTGCAGAAAATTCAGAACGATATTTTCCATAATCTTACTGAAGTTCCGGATTTTCGGCCTGAAGACCTGACTGATGAAAGCATAGTGATACAAAGCAATTACTCCCGGCCGCGGGAAGTGCAGTCGCTCTATAATTACTTAGTTGACATGCTGCATCATCGAAAGGAAGAAGGTCTGAGCGCCAATGATATTTTAGTGATGGTGCATCCCATAGAAGAATATGCGCCATATATCCGGGGAATATTTGAGCATGCGCCAATTACCCTGCCCTTTCATATTGCAGACGAACCTGCCACGCAGGGCAATACACCTTTAAGCAGTTTAGTCGCTTTATTAGAAATCAGCGAAGTTAATTTTACTGCGGAAAATGTACTGCAATTATTGGAGTTTGACGCCATCCGGAATCATTTCGGCATTTATGACCTGCAACATATCCGCGACTGCGTGCGTTTAGCCAATATTCGCTTCGGCATGAAAAACGAAGTATATGACGACAGCTATACGGTAAGCTGGATGAACGGTATTAACAGGATGATGTACGGGTTGTGCATATCGGGTGAACAGCCTTTTGGCATCGAAGCTACACCTTCTTTTTATTGCCTCGACAATACGGAAGGTACTGAAAAAATGCAGCAGGTCATTCGTTTCTGTTCCTGGGTTAATGCCCTCATGAAGACGATCAGGGAACGCAATCGCCGGCGTGGCCTGGAAGATTGGATTCGTTATACTGTAGAGCTGATGGAGCAGTTTATTGATTTTAGTGAAGATGATGACACTTTTTTCCGAACTATAGAACGGCAGTTGGAACAATACGAACCAATAGCCGAACTGATTTCAACCGAATTGGATTTTGATACCTTTTCCCGGCATCTGTGCAGTCATTTGCAACAGGAACAACAAAGTAAGGTATTCCATAGTGGTGGTATTACCTTTTGCTCACAAATTCCCATGCGCAGTATTCCCTTCAAAGTGATTGCCATGCTGGGATTGGGACTGAATGATTTTCCCCGGAAAACCACCGGCCTGGATTTTGACCTGATTCGTTACCGGCCACAACTTGGTGATCGCAACATCAAAGACAACGACCGTCATTTATTTTTAGAAACCCTGCTTTCTGCACAGTCGAGGTTATACCTGAGCTATGTCGGGCGTTCCGTAAAAGACAACAGCCCCATTCCGCCCAGTGTGCTTTTGGATGAATTATTGGATTATATCCAGCAAGGCATCAACCGGCATACCCGCGAGAACAATCAACCTTCTGTTGATGTTCGGGAAAAGACGATTGTACAGCAACCATTGCATAATTTCAGCAGCCGGTATAATAAACAAGACCGTTCCTTAGTCAATTATTTGCTGTATCGCCACAAGCCGGAGGAATGGTCGAAAAAGGAAAATGATAAGCTATCCGAATCATCAGGCAGCTTATCGTTATCCGTAAATGACTTTGTAATGCTTTGCATTAATCCTGTAAAATTTTACTATCAAAAAACACTGCGGATATTTTTAAATGAAGAAAGCCTGATTATTCCCGATACCGAGCTGTTCCATTTAGCAGCCTTAGACAAAAACCTGCTGCAAAAACAATTGGTGCAGGCCTTGCTCAACGAGGAAGATATGGAAGCAGTGCGGAGTCGTTTATTGAAGCAGGGGAAATTACCCTTGAAAAATATGAGCATTGTTGCAGCAGTTCAGGAAGAAGCAAAAGCGCAATCGCTTTTTCAACAGTTCCATTCCGTAATAACAGATCCGCAGCAGGAAGCCTGCAAAGTGGAGTTGGACATTTCCGGCCTGCACATCAGCGGCAGCTTGGATTCGGTTTTTAATGATCACTATGTGTATTTTAATTTTACGGGAAAAGAAAAAAATCTGATCGAAGCTTATATTCGATTTTTATTGTGCAGAGCTTGCGGGCTTGATGGCGCTTATGTCATTTCGGAAACAGAAACCCTCCGCTTTATCCCGCTCACAAAAGACGAAGCCATTGACCGTTTAACAACAATAGCCGACATATTACAAAAGCAAATGAACCATCCCGTATTTTTCGGGAAAGACCTGATTATGCCGGAGAAGAAAGCGGAAGAGCTGAATGATGAAAGCTTATTTGATTACATTCAGAAGACTGTCCAAGGATCGAATGCTAATTTTTACGACCCTTATATTAAAGACGCCTATTTACACAAGATGATGGATCGTCCGGACATGAGCGATGACTATTCAGCGCTATACAAGCATTTATATTTAGCCGCAAAAGATACCCTCATTCAAAACTGATTCCATGAAGCAAGCAGCATCCTTTTCGACGTTTCAGGTCTTGAGCATGCCCATAGAAAGCATAAAGGGCAGCCATTTGGTAGAGGCCAGCGCCGGCACGGGAAAGACTTATTCCATTGCCCTGCTGTCCTTACGGCTGATTATAGAAAAGGACATTCCCATTTTCCGGCAACTATTAGTAACTTATACCAATGCAGCCGTAGCGGAGCTGCAACACCGGATACGAAAATTCATCGCATTAGCCGGAACTTATGCAGCCGGAGAGTCAATTGACGATGATAATATCAAAACCATTATTGATCAGGCTGGACAAAAAGGCGGAATAACACCGGAACAAATTCGTATGCGCCTGAAGGCATCGCTGATGCTGATGGATGAAGCCACTATCGTTACGATTCACAGTTTTTGTCAGCAAATGCTGAACAAATATGCCTTCGATACGCAACAGGTTTTTGACGCCCAACTCCGCAGCAATATTTCGGATATTATAGAAGACGAATGCCATAAATTCTGGCGCCGGTATATTACCACATTGCGCCCGGAAGTTTTGGAAGCCTTAGCTATTGCCGATAAAAAATCCGGGTTCAGCAAACTGATCGGCATGCAGATGTCCGGGCGCTGCTATGCCACTTATTCCGTATCGAAAAAATATACGCTACAGCCGGAAGACATGTCGGCTCAATTGCAGCAAATACAATCCGGTGAAGAAGATACACTTCAACAAGCGCTCCGGCTTTATGATCAACACCGCGAGGCCATAGCCCACGCTGTAGGTAATTACACCTTAAAGCAATATCTGCATGATCCCGAAATTTTTCTGACAGCAGCAAAGGAAACCCGTGCTGCGGGTAAAAAATATATTGAAAAATTCCCGACAGCATTTTTGGATTCGTTTGATGCCATAGATGAGCAACGAACAGCTAAAGCGCAATGGGTGAACGAACAGCTTATTCACATACGGTGTTTTGCCATCCAGGAAATTATACCGGCCATACAACGGCGTTTGTCCAGAAACGGCATTGTTACTTTTGATCACCTGATTCGTAACCTTTGGAGCACGTTGCAAAAACAGGAAGGCAACGCACATTTCATCGCACAGGTACGGAAAGATTTTCAAGCTGTATTCATTGATGAATTTCAGGATACGGATCATTTGCAATTCGATATTTTCAGTACATTATTTTTGGAAAATCCCGATTGCATCACCTTTCTGATCGGCGATCCCAAGCAAAGTATTTATGCTTTTCGCGGAGCAGATATTTCCAGCTATTTAGCAGCAAAAAACCAGGTGTCATCGGTGCATACCATGAATGTCAATTACCGTTCCACCGGGCAAATGGTTGCCGCCGCCAATGCTTTCTTTTTACCGGAACCTGATTTTGACACTTTTTATTTCCCCGATTCCTCCGATAAAAGAATTGATTACATCCCTGTTGAAAGTGCGCAGCATTCGGGATGTTTACTTCAGGATCAGACTGCCGAACCGGCCATATCAATAATGTCTTTCGACAATAAACCAGATTTAAAACAGGCTATTGTTGATGAAATCTGTCGATTACTGCATCCTGAAAATGCTTACCGTATAAAGGATAAAAAAGGTCAACTCCATCCTGTAAAACCTGCCGACATCGGCATATTAGTACGCCTGGCTTCGGATGGCAACGAGATTAAAAAGCTATTGGAAGCCCGGAATATTCCTGCGGTGATCCGGAATGATGATAAGGTATTGCAAAGCAGTACGGCCAAAGAAATTGCCGCTATACTTGAGGCTGTGCTTGAGCCTGCACTTTCTCCTATTCATCGTGGTTTATTCACACAGCTCATCGGCTGGGATCGGCAGGAATTGCAGGAATTTGACGAAGAAAAAATGACGGCGCGTTTCCGCAGATACCAGTCGGAATGGCTGCAGAAAAGTACTTATGCCGTATTGAGCAGCATTAAAAAAGATTTTGGCCTGGAAGAACGACTGACCGCTCTGCCGGGCGGACTGAGAATCTTGTCCGATTTTGTACAGATCATGCAACTCCTGCATCAGTACCAGCACCGGAAAATGCTTTCTGCGGAGGAGCTGCTGACCTGGCTGCAAAAAAGCACTCAGGGATTGGAAAACGAGGGAGACGCTTATGAATTGCAAATAGAAAGTGATGAGGATGCGGTAAAGATTGACACCATTCATAAAAGCAAGGGCTTAGAGTACAACATTGTATTCTGTGAAAATCTTTCTTTTAATAACAGCACGCCCAGCAAACATGAATTTACTAATTTTAATCACGATGAATCGCATCTGTTCTTCGACACGGCTTTATTATCCGATACATGGAAAGCGGACTGGGCATTGCAAAATGCTCAGGAAAACAGGCGACTGATGTATGTGGCCGTTACCCGTGCCGCTTATAAATGTTATATCGGCTATTCCACAGGCAGGTCAAAGGCGCTTGGCACCGATTCCTGCCTGCAGCCTTTCATAGAGGCCATAAACAATAAGGAATCCTTCGACAAGCTCGGAATGACAGCTCCTTCTAAAGATGGGATCGGCAATGCAGCGCCCTTCGACAAGCTCAGGATGACAATGCCTGCAACTCCTTCTGCTGATGGAGCCAGTAATGCAGCGCCGAATCTGATTGCGCTCTATATGGGAAGTACACTTCCCGCACCGGTTTACAAGCCGGAGACAGCGGCAAGAATCAGTTTTCTTGACTATGACCCGGCGTCCATTTCACTTGCAGGAAGCAACTGGCGAAAGATGAGTTTTTCGGCGCTCACTGCAAAAGGTTTACATCAACCGATACCCGAAGAAGGTTCCGAAGAACAGCAGGATGACTATGCCAACTTTGTTTTTAACACACTGCAGCGCGGCAGCTATACCGGCAATATGCTCCATTTCCTGTTAGAGCAAACGGACTTTAAAGATGAACGTAATCATCATCATGCTATTGAACGTTCGCTCAACCGGTACGCTAAAAATCAGCAATTGTATGAACACTATTTACCACAGTTGATCCGGCATGTTGTGCAGGCAAAACTACAATCCGCAACACAACAGTTTTCTTTATCGGCCATACCTGCAAGCGCCCGTTTAAGCGAAATGGAGTTTAACTTTATGGTGCCCCCGTTGAAGGCAGGCAAGGTCTTATCGGTAGCTACACAGCATATTCCCTTGCAATTTTCCTTACAGGAAAAACACAGCTTAGAAGGATTTATGAACGGCTTTATTGATCTCTTTTTTGAGCATGAAGGTCAATATTACATCTTAGACTGGAAATCCAATTATTTGGGTAACAGATTGGAATATTACAAAGGAGACCTTCTGGATGCTGCAATGGCACAGCAGAATTATCACCTTCAATATTTAATCTACACTATTGCTGCAAACAAGTTTTTGAAAAGCAGGTTAGGAGCGGATTATCAGTATGAAAAACACTTCGGCGGGGTATTTTATTTGTTTCTTCGCGGCCTGCGGGCCGGTTCTGATTCCGGTATTTTTTACACCAAGCCCTCAGCAGTAATGATAGAGCAGTTAGATCAGTATTTTCAGGTAAGCTGACCAATATTCTTTTTTCAGGAATGAATTTAATTATTTGTTAAATCAATAAAATAGTGCCAAAGTGCAATACTATCTTTAAGTCTTTTTCTTGTATGACTTGAAGTGTATTTTTCTACTGAAGAAAGTGATGTGTATTTTGAAAGCTGTTCATTTTCCAGCCAATCTATTGAGCTATCTGTATTTGTATTGAATTTGTGAATTAGCCATCCGTTTACTTTGGAAAACCATTCATTGATAGAACGACTTTGAACATAAGCAAACATTCCGCATACTTTTAAATGAGAAGAATGATTGCCTCTTTTAAAACGTTCGATTCCGCCACAATCTCCATATACATATTGCTCGTTACTGGAACTTTCCGAAAAACGCTTCGCTTCAAATTCAATGATTGGGATAGGTTTTGAGTTTCTCGTATTAATATATACTCCAATATCTGTTTCTTTATTTGAGGAAACCTGTGGAGGGTTTTTACTAAACTCATAGGGTAAATATCCTCCCGTTTCATTATTACACAGGTTGAAATGGCGAACAAGTACATTACTAATCCAGTTTTCCATTTCCGAATCATTATTTAGTTTATAATAAGCCGGGAATCCAGAGATATGACTATCTACAAATAACAAGATTTGTTCTACCTCATGATTATTCGGTGCAGATAAGTCATTGGATTTAGGTAACTGATATGGTGGCAGACTATCTCTAAGCATCCTGATAACGGGCTTTTACATAGTCAGCAAATACTTCATCGGCATCTCGCAGAGCAATAGAGGGCAGCCAATAGCGCAACTGTTTCGGTTTTACCAAAATGATACTATCTCTACCATACACTTTCATTATTTTCTGAATGTGTATATGTTGCTGGTTAGTATTTCTTTGAGGAATAGCTTCTTGAATATACTGCTCTAAATCTATGATTTGTTCTTCTATAGGAGTGATAATTTCTTCGCTGTATTCAAAATGTACAGCATAGTAATTGTCAGTGTTTAAAATTTTGTAAAGTTGAAATTGCTTGTGTTCAATTTGATATATGCTATTAAGTGTCTTACAAAAAACATCAGCAAATTGCCTGATAAAATCTACAGTTGTGTTTTCCAACCAATATTCACTTTTGACCTTAGAATAATATTTCTGAATGTCTGTTATAATTAACTGTTCTGCTTCTGAAACTGAAAGAGGAGTTTCTATGTATGGAATGCTTAAAATATCCTCCATGTTTAAAGCTGTTGCTTTATCAACAAGTACTCTTCCACTTGTGGAAATAATGAATGCTCTTAATACTTCGTAATGGCGAGTCAGGTAATCATATAGTTTCTGAAGATCAGGCAATTCTCTTTCAGGAGCATGGATACCAATAATTCCCTTTGGAAAAGCTAAATATTCTTTTGATAAATAAACAGGAATTTTAAAATCCCCAATAATTCCCCTTATCAAAATATGTGGAGCTTGATAGATATTTTTCTTTCTAGGAGTGTAAAACCCATCAATTAAACATGGCCTTGGATTTTCAACAAGCCCATCTTCTTCTAAATCTGAAACTTCAATGTATTGTTTGCCTGTTATATAATCAGCTTCAAACTCTTTGTTTCCAACAACAAAGCCTACACCAAATGCCCATTGATTATTTTTTCGCTTGTCTTCTAAATAGTTAATCAATTTTGGAAGTTGATCTAACCTTTGGACAAGGTCGAACAATCTTCCGCCTCCTAGTAAATTAGTTTTCCATACAAAAGAATTTGATAATAAATCTACTTTATTGATAAAGTGAAAATTGTAGTAGTCAAATTCTAAAAACAATCTATTTGTATTGGAAAATGTACGTTCGGCTATTAGATGAAGAACTGGCTCATTATCTGGCAAAATATTTTGAACAAAAATAGCAGCAGTCGCAACATTAGCATTTTCCCATATTTTTTCAGATAGTTTCGAAAAGTCTATTACCTGCAAAAGATTAACTTCCGAAAAAACAGTATTTTTAAAATACTGTTCATCTTGATATAAGAGCGGACCTGATGGCTGTATTAAACATAACAAACCTTCTTTTTTCAATAATTTAAATGATTGAAAAAAGAAATGTAGTGCTATATTTTGAGTTGGGATATGTATTTCACTTTTGTACCCAAATTTTTTTTCTACGGCTTTTAGATAACCGATTTTTGTTTGCTTCTTTCCATCTTCCGATAATGGCGGATTAAATGGCGGATTCCCGATAACCAATGAAAAATCATTAGGGGGGTTATCAGTTATAAACTCAAAGAAATCTTTAGTGATAATATTATCACTCATATCAGGAAACTTCAATTTCCCCCAAGTAGGTGGGTCTAAATCGACTTCATCCAAAATAGCCAGAGCTAAACTGAACACAGACAATCGTATAGCGTCTTGTTGAATATCGACACCGTAAACACTTTTGAGCAAGAGTTCCTTTAATACTTTTAAAGACGGTTTTTCTAACTTTCCTGTTTTTTGCCATTGTTCATAACGCCACCATTGGACAATTCGTTTATATGCTTTGACTAAAAAAATACCCGAACCGCAACTTACATCTATCAGCTTAAAGTCCTTCTGAGGTACTTTAAGTGGCATACACTCATCTACCAGAGTAGAGACGATCATCTCAGGGGTATAGACAATATCTTTGCTGTCAGTTAGCAATTCTTCATATACAGAACTGATGACCTCAACAGGCAAATATTTGAATGAGTATAACTTCCAAAGTACAAATTGACCTTCTTTATTATCAGCATCCAAATAACGAGCTAATTCTTTCACTTTACTTTTTTGAATAGCTTCTCTTGCATCAGCTTCATTTTCTTTATGCCATTCAAATATTTTTCCGTTAAAATCTTCTGCTAATTTGTCTAACAAAAGAAGCAATTTCCCTTTGCGGATGACATCACAGAAATCAGTGCACTGAAAATTATTCTTAAAGTATGTTCCTGCAAAATAGCCACTTTTAGAATCCTCATCACGCTCCTCCAGGTATTTAATCAAAAGACTCTGTACTAAAAGCTTTAAGGCTACGTGCTTATCCAGATTGGATTCTTTTTGAAAACCTTCATAAACATTTTTAAGTCCACGAATCAAATCCCGGGTGGCTGATTGTTCAAACTGGAAACGTTTTTTATTATTCTCCTCTTCCCAAAATAATCCATCATCAAAACCCTGAGCATTAAATGATTTTATCGCATCGCCTGTTTTTCTGATGATTTCCTCTGCATAGTGTTCTTTGTCTTCTTTAGGCTTTTCCCTTGCATCGAAAACACTGACAGCCGATTTTTCGATAATGATGTATGCAGGGACTTGATAACCGTTCCACATATTTCGGTGAATACGGTTTCGGTCTTCTGTACTTAAAGTTTTTTGTGTATAATCAAAAATATATAACTGCGGAACAGCAGCCCTTCCATCTTGGAAGTAACGAAAATAAACAGCATCCGCTTCAAACTTGCAGGCTGTTTCTAAAGCAAATAGAATATCAGGACTTGCGATGGTTTCGTCAAGATTTTCATAGTTTGAAGTCAATAATACACCACTTGTTCCTCTATCGGAAATAAAGGAAAAATTAAGCTCCTGAATATGTTTTTCAAAAACTGCTGTTGGCATATTGTAATATAAAAACGTTATTTGTTTACAGGGTAAAGATACTAATTATAACAGGCGAATAAATTCGTTATCAAAATTTCCTGTAAGTTTTCAATTGCTTTGCTGTTCCCGAAAGTTTGAAATGCTCCTCACTTAGCAGCTTTTCATTTCATACATACCAGTTTTCACAAAACTACTAACTGTTAATCTATGTACCCCCACAATCCTGCCTATAGCAGAATAAGAAACTTTTTTATCTAAAAGCTCCTGTATTTTCTTTTCCTGACCGGTAAGTTTTGTTTTGGAAGATTTACGGCCTTTAGGACGACCGAGAATGACACCTTCGGCACGCTTTCTGGCAAGGGCTTCTTTGGTGCGTTGAGAAATAAGGTTACGTTCTATTTCCGCAGATAAACCGAAAGCAAAAGCTAAGACTTTAGAGTTGATATCACTGCCCAAGCGATAATTATCCTTAATAGTCCATACCTGTATATCACGGTTCATACATTCGTTGAGAATGCCCATAATCATCAAAAGATTTCTACCCAATCGGGAAAGTTCAGAGCAAATTAAAACGTCTTCTTTCTTCATTTTTTTGAGCAGTTTACCGAGTTTTCTATCTTCGAGATTCTTAGCTCCGGAAATGGTTTCTTCAATCCATTTGTTAACCACTATTTCCTGCTTTTCGCAAAAGTTGTTGATTTCGTAGCGTTGGTTTTCTACTGTTTGCTTGTCGGTGCTTACGCGGATGTATCCGTAAATCATAATGTTTTTTTGTTTAAGTAAATACTGGAATTTAATTATACAAAAATGGGGGATATTATATAGACAGATTAACGATAAAAAACATCAGCGATTTACCTATGCAACTCACTCAATTTATTACAGGAGAGAGCTGGGTTATACTGTCCGAAATAGAACAACGGATAAAAGAAAAAATAGAACGGGTGGGAACGCCACTTAAAGACTGGGAAATTCAGATAAACTACGGCATAAAGACAGGCTTCAACGAAGCCTTCATAATAGATGGTGCCAAACGTAAAGAACTTATTGAGCAAGACCCCAAAAGTGAAGAACTTATACGACCGATTTTGAGAGGACGGGATATTAAACGCTATGGGTATAATTATGATGAAAGATACTTGATAGCCACTTTTCCAAGTAGGAGCTATAATATTGATGACTATCCTGCTCTGAAATGTTTTTTAGAAGGCTTCAAACCTAAACTTAAACAAACGGGTGAGGCCCTGACAAGTAACGAAATAGAACAGGTAATGGCTCACGCCAAAGTCAATGGTATTCCTTTAAAAGAGAAAGACCTGAAAACATCTCGCAAAAGAACCAATAACAAGTGGTTTGAAACACAAGATAGCATAAGCTATTGGGACGATTTTTCTAAACAGAAAATCGTTTACCCAGAAATCACAAAGTACTTGAACTTTTACTTAGATGACAGAGGATTTCACACGAATAATAAGTGCTTTATTCTTTCAGGGGAGAATCTAAACTTTCTAACCGCATTTCTTAATTCAAGTATTTTTAAATTTTGTTACAGAGATAACTTTCCTGAACTACTTGGAGGTACCAGAGAGTTAAGAAAAGTGTTTCTTGAACAAATTCCTATTTTGAAAGTGTCTGAAAATACGAATAAGGAGTTTAAAAAATTAGTTCTTAAAATCCAAGATTCCATTGCAAAGCAAAAGCCAACAAAAGCACTTGAGATTGAGGTTGATGAAAAGATTTTTGATTTATATTCTCTAACTATTGATGAGCGTAGAACCGTTGGTTTTATTGAGATTCTATAAATCTTACTTCCTCCTTGCTCAGTTTATACAAGTCGTAAACAATCTGGTTTAACTCTTTTCCCAAATCTGTATTTTCTTGATTTAAAATCTTATTTATTATTCCTTCAACAACCACTTCTGTTGTAGAATTTGGGATGGGAATTTTCAGCGGTTCAATAGCTTGAACGCTTATTAATAAATCACCTGTACCAGTTTGTGGTGCGTCTTTCATCAAGTAATTTCCCATTTTTGAATTGAGAATTGCAACTAAAAATTTGATGTGATTTCCTGTTGCAAAACAAGTGCTATCTAATGCCATTGCACCTGTTTCATCATAAGAGAATCGCAAGATTGAGCCTACACGTTTCCAAACGATTTTCTGTTTAGAAAAATCGTCCATATAAGCGCAATTCCGTAAATTATACGGAGAAATGCCTTTGTCTGCTCTCTTTTCTAATTGAGGATAAAAGTTATCCAGATGACTCTTAATAGCTGGGTAATCCTCTATGTTGATAGGCTCTATGCCCTTTTCCTTAATTCCGTTGTGAGTATTTATTAACCATAAATCAGCAAAAGTATAGCTATACCTTTTTATATCCCTGCCACGTAAAATCGGTCGTATAAGTTCATCCGTTTTTTTGAGTTCTTCCGCCGTTTTACAATTGGCTAAAATCTCTTGTTTTTTCTCGCCGGAGATAATAAAAGCTTCATTATATCCGGTCAAAATTCCTCGGTAAATATTAATATCCCAATCTTTGAGCGGTGTGCCTACTGCTTCTATTTTAGCCTTTATACGCTGCTCTATATCGCTCAATACTACCCAACTGTCGCTATTAGTAAACCTTAAATCTGAAGCCTCCTGCCTAACAAAATCGCTCAATTTATTTAACAGCTTTTCTTTTACAATACAGGCTTTTGTTTGCTGTCGGTTTTTATCCTTCGCAAACATTAATATATTCACATCTACGGTAGCGCTTTCAAATATCTTTTGCCCGG
>Ga0206106_100517_pt1 | contig 24758 bp, 21 predicted proteins | sample 1B1ome_FD_148677 | JGI IMG/M metagenome (GOLD analysis project Ga0206106, IMG submission 148677) | Enriched microbial communities from leaf-cutter ant dump, University of Wisconsin, Madison, United States - 1B110A | ecosystem: Environmental > Terrestrial > Nest > Insects nest > Nest dump | place... | reverse complement strand
GTGCGGGCGGAAGCCGCAGCTCCACCGTCGGCGTGCCGCTCTCCACGAACTCGCCGAGTCGGTCCACGAGCGTCTCCAGCCCGTCCCCGGTGTGAACCGATACGAAGACCGCTTCCGGGAAGTGAATCTTCAGCCCGGTGAGGATGGCCGGGTCGCTCACCTTGTCGATCTTGTTGAAGACGATCAGCATCCGGCGCAGGTTTTCCGCCTCCAGTTCCTCCAGCACGCGCATCGTCGTATTGTAAAATTCAATCACGCGCGGTTCCGAGGCATCCAGCACGTGGATGAGGAAATCGGCCAGCGCCGCCTCTTCCAGCGTCGCGTTGAAGGATTCCACCAGTTCGTGCGGCAGCCGCCGGACGAAACCGACGGTATCGGTGAGCAGGAGCGGCTGCTTGTTGGGAAGGGCGATCTTGCGCGTCGTCGTGTCGAGCGTGGCGAAGAGCTTGTTTTCCACGAAAACCTCCGCCCCGGTGAGCCGCCGCAGCAGCGACGATTTGCCGACGTTGGTGTACCCGACGATCGCCGCGTTCGGCACGGGGGCCCGTTTCCGGTCCTTGCGCTGGGTGGCGCGGGAACGGCGCACCTCCACCAGTTCGCTCTTGAGCCGGTCGATCTGCTTGCGGATCTGCCGTTTGTCCTGTTCGAGCTGGCTTTCCCCTTCGCCCTTCGCGCCGATTCCGCCGCCCTGCTGGCCAAGGTGGCTCCACGCCCGGGTGAGCCGGGGCAGGGAGTATTCCAGCCGGGCCACCTGCACCTGAAGCCGGGCCTCGCGGGTCTGCGCCCGGGAGGCGAAGATGTCGAGGATGATCTCGTGCCGGTCCACGACGGTGACCCCGGTGAGCTGCTCCCAGTTGCGCTGCTGGGCGGGGGTGAGTTCGTTGTCGAAGATGACCACGTCGAGTGCCTCTTCGCGCACCAGCGCCGCGAGTTCCTCCGCCTTGCCCGAGCCGATCAGGTAACGGGCATGCGGTTCGCGGTGGTGCACGAGCCGCCGTTCCACCACCGGGATGCCGAGCGTGTTGACGAGTTCCTCCAGTTCCGCCAGAAGACTCTCCGCATCGCCCCGGTCGGCATTCTGCGTGTAGGCTCCCACGAGCAGAGCCCGTTCCACGATCTTTTCCCGTTCGTTAACTTCAAACATGCTTAGGTTGTGTTTACGAATTTGCCGAAAGCGGCTGAAAGCCGCCTTTTGGCCCAAAAGTCGGTTTCTTCAGACGTCCGAATCTCGATTCGGCCTTCCTCAGAAGCCCGATTTTGGTCTCAAAATGCATCTTTTCATCCATCTTTCTCAATTCGTAAACACAACCTGGGGAGAATGTAACCGAACGAAAAGAGCCCCGCAAATCCGATCGCACGCGAGGCGGGCGGATAAGACGGGGCGCTCTCTCCGGCTGGCCGGAGCGGCCGGGTCAGTCTTTCTTTTCCGAAGGTTTGATTTCGAGCAGTTCGACATCAAAGATGAGAGCCTGGTTCGGCCCGATGGAGGGCGGCGCGTTTTCGCCGTAGGCGAGGGCGGGCGGGACGTAGAGCGTCCACTTGGAGCCGACGGGCATGAGTTGCAGCCCTTCGGTCCAGCCGGGGATCACCTGGTTGAGCGGGAAGGTGGCCGGTTCGCCGCGCTTGATGGAGCTGTCGAACTCGGTGCCGTCGATCAAGGTTCCCTTGTAGTGAACCACGACCGTATCTTCCGCCTTCGGCTTGGGCCCCTTGCCGGTGGTCCCTTCCTTGTACTGAAGACCGCTTGCGGTGGTCTTCACCCCTTCTTTTCCTTTGTTTTCCTCCAGAAATTTGTCCGATGCGGTCTTGTTGCCCGCGCCTTTCTTTTGCATTTCGGCCACCGCTTCGCGCTGCTGGGCCTCGGCCTGCGCCTGCACCTTCTGCATGACGCCGGTCATCACCTTCGTGCGCTCCTCTTCGCTCAGGACGATCTTCCCTTCCAGCGCGTCGCGCACGCCCTGGGCCAGAAACTCGTTGCTGACGTCGATGCCGGACTGCTTGAGATCCGCCCCGACGCCGCTGCCGATGTTCGCGCCGATGGTGTAGCTGATCTTTTCCTTTTCATCCTTGGGCACGGCGGGTTTGTCGGCTTCGGCCATGAGAGGGCCGGCAAGAGCGATCGCGAGGCCGGCGGTGAGAGCGGTTTTTTTCATAAAGTTCCTTTGGGAAGAGGGGGCTTTGGTTCGGGCGGGAGGCGGTCGCCTCCATGGTTTCCTGTACCAGCTAGTTTAGCTTGGTGCGAAAGGCAAAGCTTATTTTGCGAATCGGGGGAATTTCCGGTAAAAAGGGGGTGGCCGGAGGAATGCGCCCAATTCCTCCGGCCGGATTTCAACCCGTGTTTCCGGGTTCAACCCATGTTGAGCCTCTGTGTCGGCGCGAGGAACGGGTTACCGGTACGGATTGTTGACATCGTACCAGCCGGTGTCGCGAAGCTGATCGTCGCGTTCATAGATCGGCTCCACGACGATGGTCCGCTCGGCGACCGGCTCGGGTTCGCCGATGATCGTCCGCCCGAAACGCTCCAGGCTCTCTCCGGTGCGGTGGGCCACATCGCTCAGGAAATGGCCGGTCCGCTTGGCCGTGCGTTTCACGGTGTACTTGGTCCGTTCGCCCACGGCTTCGAGCGAATCGCCCGCGCGGCGGTAGACCCGTGTGGTCTTGCGCTTGAACTCGGGCCGGGCCTTTTTATAGACCGTCCGCTTGATATAGCGGCGCTCCTTGATGGTCGCCGGGCCGGTGTGCAGCGGTCCTTCGGCCACCGGTGCGAGCCGTTCGCGGATGATCACGTGGCGCATCGGCTCGCCGGTCCTTTCGGCCACCGGTTCGAGCACGATCTCCTCGCGGGAGACGACCGGCGAGGTCTCACGCAGCAGGACGCGCTCCGAGCGCGCCGGTTCCACCACGACGAAACCCGTCCGGCGCGGCTGGCGCAGCGCCTCCTCCTTCACCACCCACGCGGGGCGGCTTGAGGTGGTGACCATCCGGCGTTCGGTGATCACCTGGCCTTGCCCATCCCATCGTTCCCCTTCGAAAGCGACTCCATCGCAGGCCCCCCGGTGGCTGTCCGCCCATACGGGGGTCAGTCCGGCGGTTCCGGTCAGCAGCGCGATCGCAATCCATTGAGTTTTTCTTTTCATTTCATACCTCCCTAAAGAGGACTTTCGGACCTCCGCCCCGGCATGGACCTGCGATGCGTATCCGGAGGAATTTGCCGCCCCGGGCGTATCCGAAGCATTGTCTTGACTTCGCCCGGGGGTGGTACTAACGATCCGCGCCAATGCTCACCCATTTCAAAACCAACCGGTGGTCGATTGTTTCCCCCCTTGGAAGATCGGTCATCCTGGCAGGGGCGACCGCGCTCGCCCTTGCGCCCCTCCCCGCCGTGGCGAATCCGGACGGCCCCACGCCGACCTACCGTCTCCTGATGCAGGATATCCTCATCAACGCCGATCTCTGGAGCGAAACGCCGGAAATCCTCTCCGCCTCTTACGGTTTTGAAGGCATCATCGGCATCAACGGAACGAAGGACGCCGTCATCGCCGCCGACGGCGCCTGGCAGGATCTTGAGGGGTACGAGAATCCTCCGTACCGGGCCCAGACCTCATCGGGCACCCCGCAGGGCATCGCCGTGAACTACGGGTATCCGGTTTACGAGGCCGACGCGCTTCCCGTGGTGTTCAGTTGGCCCGTCCTCCCGAGCACCGTCCGGGCGCAGGATTTTCTCATTCACGTCACCGACGGCACCACCGTCACCATCGTCAGGCCGGATGTCGTCTCCATTGTTCCCAATCAGGAATACAACGAGCGCAACACCCTCGTGATGTTCGGCCAATTCGGCAACCGGCTCGCCCCGGGAACCGAAGGGGCCGTCTATCCGGTGAAAGTCGAGATCGCCCCGGACGCCACGCTCCAGCTTTACGGGCGGATCGACGGGAAGAACGTGGCGGTCAGCGCAGCGGGTCTTTCCAAGGAAAGCGGCAATCCGTATGCGGAAAACGGCGGCCCCACGCTGGTCGGCGCGAAACTTTCCCGGATGTCCACCCTTGGCGAAGGTGCCCCTCCCGGCTTCGATGGGCAGTTGCCCAACGACGGGGTCACGCTTTATGGCGAGGAGGATGCCCAGTTCCGCCTGCGCGTGTTGACCACCGGGGGATTTTCCGCCGACGGGGTCACCAGCGTCATGCCGGATGATTTCCAGAAGCATTTCCGCCTCCGGCTCGAAGACACCGATGGGAGCGTGATCTGGCTCACCGAGGTCGGGGTGGAATACCAAACCGTCTCGCTCGGGAGCGTGATTATCCTGGGGCTTGCCGATCTCGGCCCGCCCCTGAGCGGCTACGATCCCACGTATGTCGAGGACCACGATAACCAGATCGACATCATCCTCAAGGGGGATGAAGCCGCGATGCGCCTGATCACCCATGTGGAAATCCCGGCTTCCGGAGACTATGCCCCCTTTTACAACCCCGGTGGCCCCGGAATGGACGGGACGCCGGGGGTCACCTATACCCAGCCCGGTCCTTATACCTTGCAGCCGGTGATGATGGCTCTTGATGATCCCATGACGGTCACCTATCAGGCCGTTCCGGAGCCGTCGTCGATCGTCCTGACGGGAGGGGCCGCCGCGCTGGCGATCTTCGGCAGGCGGTTCCTGCGCAGGCGGCGGAATGCCTGAGGATCGTATTCAATTCGGGGATGAAATGACAGCGCCCTCTCCTTCCCAATCCTCGCCGCAGGCGTATGAAAACGCCCGCCGCGCGGTGGACGCGATCCACGCCCGCGACCCGAAGCGGGATGGCGACGGGCTTCCCGCGGAGCTTTCCTACGCGGACGCCATGGAGGCATGGGTCGCGCGGCTGGTGCCGGAGGCGACGCCGCTGCTCCGGCTCGCCGCCCGCTGCCAGCATCTGGAGCGCTGGAGCGTCTCCCGCGACCGGTTCCCGGAAGGGCGCGCGGGGTATCACCAGTGGCGGCAGTTTCTCTACGGAGTGCAGGCGGAGCTTGCCGCCCGCGTCCTGCGGGAGGCGGGAATCACCGAAACCGAAGCCGCCATGGCGGCCGACTGGGTTGCCAAGAAGGGGCTGATGACCAACCCCGGCACGCAGGCGCTTGAAGACGCGGCGATCCTCGTCTTTCTGGAGCGGGAGATCATTGAGTTCATCGCGGAACACCGGGATTATCCCCGGAGCAAATTCCTCCACATCATCGCCCGAAGCTGGCGCAAGCTCTCCACGGCGGGGCGCGACGCCGCGCTCGCCCTGCCGCTCGCCCCGGAGATCGCTTCCCTCGTGGAGGAAGCCCTCAATCTCCCAAACGATTGAGCGCCGCCCGCATCGCCGCGAAGCTGGAGCGGGCCGCCTCCGCCTCCACCGGGGCGCTCAGGAGCTGCTTGAGGTTGATCCGCTCCAGATACCGTTCGTCGAGTTCGCGGATAAAGGAACTCGGCGCGCACGGCGCGGTGCTCCCGTAACGCAGGCGGCTGTGGCAGTAGCTCATGGTGAGGGTCTGCTGGGCGCGGGTGATGCCGACGTAGAGCAGCCGCCGCTCCTCGTCCAGCGTTCCCTCCACCTTGGAGCGGTCGTGAGGGAGAATCCCTTCCTCCAGCCCGACGAGGTAGCAGTGGGGAAACTCCAGCCCCTTGGCGGCGTGCAGGGTGATAAGCATCACGCCGGAGCCCTGCTCCTTGTCTTCCTCTTTCTCTTGCCGCAGGGCGAGGGAATCGAGGTAGCCGCGCAACCCGTCCGTGGACCCTTCCTGAAAGCGGGCCAGCCCCTCGATGATCTCGCGCACGTTGGTTTCCCGGGCGAGCGCTTCATCTTCCGTTTTGCAGGAGCGGCGCAGATCGTCGTAGTAGCCCGATTCCTCCACGATGGAGCGGAGCACCGCGCACTGATCCACCAGCGGCGTGTTGAGCTGCGTCTCCCAATGGTCAAGCTGGGCCACGAACTCCGCGATCGCGTTGGCGGCCCGCGTGGTGACAAGCCCGCGCAGTTCCGGGAGCTGGAGCGCGGCGAAGAGGCTGCATTCCCGGCGCACGCTCAGGTCGAGCGCATGGCGCACGGTCGTCTCGCTGATGCCGCGCGGCGGCGTGTTGATGATCCGCAGCAGGCTCACGTCGTCATCCGCGTTGAGGATGCACGCCGCGTACGCCAGCACGTCCTTCACCTCCCGCCGGTCAAAGAAACTCTTCCCCCCCACCAGCCGGTACGGGATGTTGAGCCGCCGGAAGTTTTCCTCCAGCAGGCGGGACTGGGCGTTCATGCGGAAGAGCACCGCGAAATGCTCGTAGGGGAGCGTCTCCTGCGCCGCCCGGCGGTGGATCTCCCCGGCCACGAACTCCGCCTCCTCCCGGTCGTCGGGCGACTGGACGAGCCGGATCTTGGCCCCTTCGCCCTTCGCGCTCCAGAGCTGCTTTTCCCGGCGGCGCGGATTGTTTTTGATCAGCACGTTGGCCGTGTTGAGGATCGTGTTCGTGCTCCGGTAGTTCTGTTCGAGCTTCACCACCGTCGGGTTCGGGAAGTGCGACTCAAACTCCAGAATGTTCGAGACCTCCGCCCCCCGCCAGCCGTAGATGGATTGATCGTCGTCGCCCACCACGGCCACATTCGGCACCCCGCCATCCTCCCGCCGGGCGAGCGCGGAGACGATCTCAAGCTGAAGCCGGTTCGTATCCTGAAACTCGTCGATCATGATGTAGCGGAAGCGCCGCTGCCACCGTTCGCGCACGTCCGCGTGTTCGGAGAGGAGCTGCACGGTGAGCAGAAGCAGGTCGTCGAAATCGACCGCGTTCAGGTTTTTGAGTTCCCTCTGGTAACGGGCAAAGACGGCTCCGATGAGCGTCTGCTCATCTTTTGGGGCATTCCAGCCGCTGTTTTTCGCCTTGCTGATGAGCGATTTGGCGACATTGGGCTCCAGCTTTTCATCGCGGGCGGCGGTCTTGGTGATGATCTTGCGGATGAGCCCGGTCTGGTCCCCCTCGTCGTAGATGGTGAAGTTCTTCTTGTAGCCGAGCTTCGCGATGTCGGTCCGGAGAATGCGTACGCAGAGGGCGTGAAAAGTGCACATCGTCACTTTCTTTGCTTCCTTCGGGTCCACCATTCCCGTCAGGCGCTCGCGCATTTCGTTGGCGGCTTTGTTGGTAAAGGTGACGGCGAGGATGCACGCCGGGTCCGTCCCCCGCGAGAGCATGTAGGCGATGCGGGCGGTGATCACGCGGGTTTTGCCCGTTCCGGCACCGGCCAGGATGAGGAGCGGCCCCTCGGTGGTGGTCGCTGCCTCGCGTTGCGGGTCGTTGAGATCAAAGAAGCGGAAAGACATCGGAAAAGGGAGGGGTGAGCTTACGAACGTTTGCCGGGATTGGCAATCCCCCGGCTTTACGCTTGACTCGCCCCTGCTTCGCGCCATCTTCACACCCCCGATGATCGGCTCTCTCATCCCGGCCCACCGTCCGCTCCTCATCCTCGCCCCGATGCAGGATGTGACGGACCTTCCCTTCTGGGGGGTGATGCGGCGTTACGGCGGGGCGGACCTTTACTACACGGAGTATTTCCGCGTGCACAACGATTCCCGCCCCGAGCGGGAGATTCTCCGTTCCATCGACGAAAACCCGACGGGCCGCCCGGTGATCGCGCAGATGATCGGGCAGGATATCCCCTCGCTCATCCGGACGGCGCAGGCGCTCCAGCGTCACCCGATCATCGGCATCGACCTCAACCTCGGCTGCCCCGCCCCGATCGTCTGCCGCAAGAGCGCCGGGGGCGGCCTGCTCAAGACGCCGGAACGGATCGACGCCATCCTCAAGGCGCTCCGGCCCGTCGTCGGCGTGGCGTTGACCGTCAAGACCCGGATCGGCTACGAGAGCCCGGAGGAGTTTGACCGGTTGCTGGAAGTCTTCGCCGCCAACGAAGTCGATGCCTTCACGGTCCACGGGCGGACCGTGCGGGAGATGTACCGCACGCAGGTGCATCTCGACCGCATCCGGCAGGCGGTGGAACGGCTCGACGCGCCAGTGTTTGCCAACGGGAACGTCCTTTCCGTGGCGCTGGCCCGGGAGACGATCGGCAAGACCGGAGCCGCCGGGCTGATGATCGGGCGCGGGGCGATCCGCAATCCGTGGCTCTTCTCCCAGATTCGCGATGCGGCGGAGGGAAAACCGGTTTTCGAGCCGACCTTGCGCGATCTGCGGGCGTACATCGGGGTGCTCTACGCGGAAACGCGCATCCCGCATCTCAACGAAGCGACCAACCTTTCCAAGCTGAAGAAATACCTCAATTTCATCGGCCAGGGGATCGACCCGGAATTCCTCCACGGCGCGCGCCGCGCCACGTCGGACCGGGAGTTCTTCACCCTCTGCGACCGGTATCTCGATCACGATGTACCGTTCCCCGCAGAGCCTCCCGTGCGCGCCCTTATCTGTACCCGGAGCGAGGCGGCGCCGCCTCCCAGCGCACCGGCGAATATCGTCCGGGGGTGACCCGCATCCCCCGGGCGGCGAGCACCCGGGAGAGGATCGGGCTCAGGATGAGGAGTTCCCCCCGGTAGCGGCGCAGGGCGTGTTCGATCACGTCGAGTTCGTAATCGCCCTGATGCGCCTGCGCGTAGGTGTTGACCGTCACCAGATCGCCCGGGTAACGCCCGCCGGGATGGCTGAAAAGATCGTACCCCGCGAGCGTAAGCCGCCCGGGCTGGAGCGCCGCGGCCACCGCCACCATGAGAACTCCGTTGGTGGGTCGCGCGCCGTTGCCGGGGGGCAGCAGCCCTTCCGTGGCTCCGAGATGAAACGTCTCCAGCGGCGCGGCCCGCCCCTGCGCCTTGGGATCGTGGAGCATCTGCTCGTGCAGCGCCGCGTCCAGAAACACAAAGACGCACGGGTGGGTGATCCGCTCCAGCGTATGGGCGTCGCCCACGAAAACCGCGTCCGGGCGGGTCAGCAGCCCCCGTTCCTGCCAGCGCCAGTTCGCGCGGAAAAGCGTGTCGGCTTCGATGGTGGCCACCTCGGGGCTCTCCGAAGTCGGGCCGTTGCCGAGGCAGAAAAGGGAACGCGGCGGGCCGAGCCGGGTGCGGAAGGCGGCCCAGTCCGCCAGCGGGCGGGCGTCGAGCGGCGTCGCCACGCGGGCCGGTTTCTTCGGGTTCGTCACCCGCCATCCCTTTTCGCCGGAGGCGGCCGGATCGCCGGCGAGCAGCGGCGCGATCGCCTCCAGCGCCGCCCGGGCCGCTCCCCGCGCCGGTTCCATCACCGCGCGCGCCCTTGCGATCGTGCGGTGGCGTTCCGCCTCGTCATCGAGCAACGCGGCGAGCCGCCCGCCGAGCGTCGCCGCCGAAACGGGGACGATCGCGCCCGCCTTTCGCAGCGCCCGATAGCCAAGCCATGAACGGGGCGGATGCGGGCCGACCAGAACCGGGGCATGAACCGAAAGCGGGGTCGCCTTCATTTCGGCAAACGGGGTGAAACTCCCCCCCGCCACGATCGCCGCGGCGATCCCTTCGCACGCGCCGGTTTCTCCGGGCCGGTCGAGCAGGAGGAGCGCGGCCGGCCCGCTGCCGCCCTCGCTCCGGGCGCGGACCGGGAGTCCCGCCGCCGCCGCCGCTTCGCGCAGCCGCCGCCGTTGGCCGGGCGTGGTGGTTTCCCACAGGAGCGTTACCTCCGGGCGGGCGCGCAGCAGCGGGAGGAGCGCCGCGAGGAGATGCGGCTCTTCCCTTTCCGCCACTGTTTCGGCCACGATCACCCGCCGCTCCGGGGCCAGCCCGAATTCCCTGAGGATCAGCCCGGGGTTTCCTTCCGGCAGGTTCGCCGCCGTTTCGTAGTCGAGCGGTCCGGTTGCCGTCACCCCCGGCAACCCGGCCCGGCGCAGCCATTGCGCGTCGGCCTCCTCCCGCGCCAGATGCAGCGTCCCCGGGTGGCGGGCGATCCGCCGGGCGAACCACCAGCCCGGTTCCCCGCGCCGACGCCCCGGCCCGAGCCATACGATCGGCACCCCCCGTGCCTGCGCTTCCCGGTGAACCAGCGGGCTGAGCCCGGCGAAGGCTTCGAGCACGATCAGCAGCCGGGGAGCCGCCTGTTCAAAGAAGCGGTTCACCACCTCCGGGCGATTCCACGGCGCGCGCAGCACCGCGTCGTTGGGCAGCCGGGCGGCGAGCCACTGGTCCGTTTGCAGGGCGGAGGCGGTGAAAACGAAGCGGCAGTCCGGAGCCGCCCGGCGCAGGCGATCGAGCAGCGGATCGGCGGCGAGAAACTGCGCCGGAGTCTCGCCATGAATCCAGACGGAGCGCCGGGAGCGGAAATCAAACCGCCCGTGACACCGTTTGGAATCGCGCAGGATGGTTTCCGCGTCGTGTTCCATCTCCCGGTGAGCCCGCAGGCGGGCGGCGGCGATGCGCCGGTAGTGAAGCCGGTCGGTCAGTTTCCGCCACCACCGCCGGTCGGGGCCGGGCGTCGGGGCGTCGGGAGCGGGCGCTTGCATGGGGGGCGGGATTTTTTCGAGCCCGGACCAACGCGGAGAGCGGCGGCCCGAAACGGCGTTGTTACCTCATATGATGGCTTTTTTTAATCCTTGTTTCCATCCCCTGCCGTATCCTGACACCGTTCTTTCCAGAGCGCGGCCACCTGCCGGACGCGCTGCGCGATCCCTTCTTCCGGACGCCAGACCCGGACGCAGTATTTGAGGTAGGCGTAGATGAGCGGCCGTTCCACCCCCCGGATGCCGGTTTCCCGGGCGTATCGCTGAAATGTCGGCAGGGAGAGAAGCGTTTCGAGCCGGGCGCAGACCCTGGAGGGAGGGGCCTTGGCCACGAGCACCTCCGTCTGGATCACGTAGTGAAACCAGTCCCAGCCGGGGATTCCGGTCAGTTCCCCCCGCTCCCAGTCGAGGGCGACCCACTCTCCCCCTCCGGTTTTCCGGATGTTCCAGGGAACGAAATCGCCGTGAAAGAGGACGGGGGTCACTTCATGACGACCCAGAGTCGAGAGAAAGGGGATGGCGGTCGCGCTGTTGGTCCGCCGCGCCAGGGTATCCATGAGACGCCGCCATGCCGGGAGGCTCGCCAGCGGCTTCGGCGGCTGGTTCGTATTCCAGCGCGAGAGGGTTCGCCCCACCCCTTCGGGATCGTCCGTCTCCGGAGGGGAACCGCCGAGGTAACGGAAGGCGAGCCCATGGCGGCCCGGCGCTTCATAGACAGAGTGAAGCCCGATGACGGAAGGAATGTCGCCGCCGATCGTTTCCAGGACGTTCTGTTCCGCCCGGATGAGACGGATCGCTTCCGGGTCCGTGCCGATCTTGAAAATATGGCCGGGAGCGCCGTTGCGGTCAAAGGTCAGGAGGATGAACCGCCGACCGGGGACGAACGGATTTCCGGCCAGGATCGTCAAGGCGGAGATGGGGCCGCTCTCCAGAGAGTTCAAAAAGCGGATAAAGGGGTCATCCTCCGCCATGGGGAGCATCGCCCGCTCCAGGGGAACCGGCAGCCCGGAGCGGAGCAGGCCCGCGAGCGTCCGTTTTCCCAGACGGGCGAGCCACGTCTGCCCGGGATAGAGCGAGAGGCTCCGGAGAGCGAGCTTGCGCTCGGTCGGGAGCGCCAGGAAAGGGTGCCCCCGCTTTCTGGCGATCAGGACCTCCAGCCCGGTCGGTGCCGGCGGGAACAATGCTTCCCAGGGATAGTTGCGGGCGGTGACCATTGGGGCGTATTCACCGGCTGGCCGCGTCTTCCGGCCCGGGGGTGGAGGGCGGCCATTTTTCCGGGTCCCCGAATCCCGGACCGGCCTTCCTCATCAGAAGCCCGGTTCCGGTCTCAAAATACGCCTTTTTTACCGATCCTCTCGATTCGTGAATACGCATTGTTACTCACCGTTTGTACGGGGGAGCGGCCGGGGTGTCGAGATTCTTCAGTTCAGCGAAATACATCTGACCGGTCGCGGTTTGTAATCGGCCCGCGATCACAATTCGCACTTTCGAACCGACGTGAGCCCGGGCCTGATTGACCACGATCATCCGCCCGTCGGCGAGGTAGCCGACGGCCTGGTGCGGGTCGCGGCCCGGCTTGACCAGCATCAGGTCCGTTTCATCCCCCGTTTCCAGGGCGGGGGCGAGGGCTTCGGAGAGTTCGTTGAGGCTCAGGGTGGAGACCCCTTCGAGCCGGGCGATATGGGCCAGGTTGCTGTCGTTGGTGAGCAGCTTGGCCTGGAAAAACTGCGCCGTCCGGATCAGCCGGTTATCCACGCTGATCTCCGTTTCGCTGGGGGCGCTTTCGTGAATGGTGATGCTCACCCCCGGCCGGGTGCGGGCTTCCTGAAGGAGCGAGAGACCGCGCTGGCCCCGGGCGCGCTTGAGGGGGTCCGAGGAATCCGCCAGCATCTGGAGTTCATCGAGGACGAAGCGGGGAATCACCAGCGAAGGGCTCACGAAGCCGCTTGCGACCACGCTGGTGAGCCGCCCGTCGATCAGGATGTTCGTATCCACGATGACGGGAGGCTCCTCGTAGCCGGTGCGCCGGAAGCGGACGTAGGGGATGAGCAGGGAGAATTCATCCCGGTTGCTTCGCATGGCGAGCATGGTGCCCAGATAGCCGAGCGCGGCGTAGATCGTCAGGCCGATGGCCCAGCGGGTCTGTTCCGTGGTGTAGCGGAGGACGTCGGAAGCCATCAGAAGCCGCGAGGCGGCGAGCCCGAGCAGCAGCCCGAGCGTGGCTGCGGAGAACATCCGGAGGGAAAACCCGCGCAGCAGCCGGTCTGCCAGAACGATTCCGAGCCCGAAAATCAACCCGGAGACAGCCCCCACCCAGAGGGAATCGAAGATCACATCGCCTACGCGCATCCCGACGAACAGCCCGAAGACGATAAAAAGCACCCGGAAGAGGTTGATCGTCCGCGACGGGGTCAGAAAACGATGGGTGGGCATAGAGGGTTTCTCCATCAGCCAATCTATACCACGACTCCCCCGGGAAGAAAAGAGAACGCGCAGGCCGTCTCCCCGGCCTGATCTCCTCCCCCCGATGCCCGCCGCGGCCTGCCTTACCGCCGGACTTTCCGGGCCGGAACCACCACGGGCGGCTTCTCCTTGCGCACGCTGTCCCGGTAGAAGAGGATGCCGTGTCGCCGGAGGTTGGTGATGAGGGCGTTGACGTTGGCGGCCACTTGCGGGTTGGTCAGAAGCATCGGCACCACTCCCGGCCCCCGTTTGGCGGCCTCAAGGATGTCATTGACATTGGCGACCGCCGTATCGGCTCCCGAGAGAACCTTGCGGGCGTCCTCGATGGCCCCGCGGATATCCTGGGCGGCTTGCCCGGCGGTTTCCATCGTGGTCTTCGCGGAGGCGACCGTCTCCTTGGCCGTGTTCATGGTTTCCTGCACGGTGACGACGGCGGTCTTCGCCCCTTCGATCACTTCGTCGATCCCCCTGGAGGCCGTGGCGAGGTTTTCGCCCGTGGTCTTGATGTTGGAGAAGGTGTCGCGCAGGTTGTTCATGTTTTCGTCGCTGAGCACCGTGGTGTGCAGGCGCTCCATCGTCGCCTTGAGGGTGTCGAGATTCTCGGAGAGCTTTTGCATGACCACCTCCCCCTGCTTGGTGAGTTCCGCGAAGCCGCCCGCGCGGACGCCCTGGATCGTTTCACCGGGCTCGTAGACGGCCCCGGGGGCTTCGGGGTTGAACTTGTCCGGGTCGAACCCCTTGGGCGGGGTGATCTCCACAAACCGGTCGCCCATCATGCCGGAACTGCCGATGGCGAAGGTGGAGCCCTTGGGGAGCTTCATGGAATTGCGGATGAGGAGCGTCACCTCCACCGTGCCGATCCTCTCCGGCACCACCTCCGGCTTGGTGGCCACCCGGCCCACGGGCGCCCCCGAGAGCAGCACGTCCGAGTTCTTGAGAAGGCCCCCGGCGTTGTTGAAATTGACGTGGAGTTCGTAAAAATCCGAAACATTCTGCCCGAAGCGACCGAACTGGACGGCCATGATGGCGATCACGGCCAGTCCGAGGAAGACGAAGAAGCCGACTTTGATTTCGAGTTTGTCGTGATTCATGTCAGATCGTTTCATGGGAGCGGCCCCGCACGAAGTCGCTGATGAGCGGGTCCCCGGAGGCCATCAGTTCCTTGGGGGTTCCCAGAAAGTAGATGCGCCCTTCATGCAGGTAGGCCACCCGGTCGGCAATGAAGTTGGCGCTTTTCATGTCGTGGGTCACCACAATGGATGTCATCCCCATGCGTTTTTGCAAGCGCCGAATCAGGTGGTCGATGGAGTCGGAGACCACCGGATCAAGCCCCGCGGTCGGTTCGTCGTAGAGGACGCAGGCGGGCTCATTGATGATCACCCGGGCCAGGGCGACACGCTTTTTCATGCCGCCGCTGATGTTCTCGGGCTTCTTGGTTTCGTGCCCGGTGAGTTCCACCACTTCGAGCGCCTTGTCCACCCTCTGCCGGATCTCCGCGCCATCGCGGATACCCGCCTCGCGCAGCGGGAAGGCGACGTTTTCCTCCACCGTCATGGAATCAAAGAGCGCCCCGCTCTGGAACATCATGCCGACGCGCTTGCGGATCGGCAGCAGCGCCCGCTCGGAGAGCCCCACGATCTGCCTTCCCTCGATCCAGACTTCTCCGGAGCTCGGGATCATCAGGCCGATGAGATGCTTGAGCAGCACGCTCTTGCCGCCGCCCGAGCGCCCGAGGACGACCATCGTCTCCCCCTGGCGGATATCGAGGTCGATCCCCTGGAGAATTTTTTGCGCGCCGATCTGCTTGGTCAGCGCCTTGACCGAAATCATCGCCTCGCTCATGGCTCAGACACCCGCCGGGTAAAAGATGTTGAGGATGAGGGTGAGGAAAAAGTTGCTGATCAGGATCGCCAGCGACCCGATCACGACCGACTGCGTGGTCGCCTGGCCGACGCCGACCGCCCCTTCCCGGGCCCGCAACCCCTGATTGCAGGCGATCAGCACGATGAGCAGCCCGAAACACGCCCCCTTCGTCAGCGCCATCTTGATGTCGCGCGCGCCGGTGAACTTCAGCATGTAATCCATGAAGTAAGCCTGTTTGACCCCGAGGAGATCGACCGCGACCACCTTTCCGGCGACGATCCCCATCCCGACGCATTCGGCCACCAGCAGCGGCATCGAGATCATCACGGCGATGATCCGCGGCACCACCAGATAATCCACCGGATGCACCCCGAGCGCCCTCAGCGCGTCGAGCTGTTCGGTTACCTTCATCGTCCCGATCTCCGCGGACATCGCCGCGCCCACCCGCCCGGCCACCATCAGGCCGGTGAGGACCGGCCCCAGCTCGCGGAACATCGAGACGGCCACCACCGCGCCCACGGCGGTATCCATGCCGAGCTTGTGAAACTGGAAAAAAGTCTGCGCGCCGAAGACCGCGCCGGTGAACGCCCCGGTCACCATCACCACCATCTGCGTGCGGTAGCCGACCTCCACCACCTGCCGCAGCGTGAGCTTCCAGCGCACCGGCATCCGGATCACGGAATAGCCCGCTTCCAGCGCCAGGAACAGGAGTGATCCCAGATAGGAGAAAAAGGAGAGGAAGCTGCGGCCTAGAAAACGGAAGAAGAGCATTCGGTGGTGACGGGTTGCAAAGAAACACGGTTTTGTCCCGGGATGCAAGCCGTTGACGAGGAGGGAACCGAAGCCGCTCCGGGGTGCCGGAAAAAACGAATCGCGACACCCCTTCCATGGAAAAAGGTGAAATCCGGACGCCTCGGTTTAAGTTAAGAACCAAAACCGGACGATAAAAATGGAAAATAGCAGAATTTTTTTCTGGGCAACGCCCCGAAACTTCGCCATTTCTGCAAACGCTCACGTTAACCCTTAACCTGAAAACCGAAGTTGATCCGGGCGATTTGCCGCAATCGGCTGGTTTCAGAGGCTTTGCTGAAGAATTTTCGCAAATGCCTTGAAATCAGAATGTTGCGTCAATTCGCCCCTTTCGGCTCCGGGTGTCGGGTTCAAACCCTGAATCTGATCTATGTCGATATCCCTTGAAGCTTTCCTGCAACACATCCGTTCGCGGGACCCCAATCAGCCCGAGTTTCACCAGGCGGTGGAAGAAGTGCTGACCTCTCTCTGGCCGTTCCTGGAGAGCAAACCCAAATACCGTTCCGAAGGGTTGCTTGAGCGCCTGGTGGAACCCGAGCGGGTGATCCTTTTCCGCGTACCCTGGGTGGACGACCAGGGGAAAGTGCAGGTCAACCGCGGCTTCCGCGTGCAGATGAGCAGCGCCATCGGGCCCTACAAGGGCGGCCTGCGCTTTCACCCTTCGGTGGACATCGGCATCCTCAAGTTCCTCGCCTTCGAGCAGGTCTTCAAGAATTCGCTCACCACGCTGCCGATGGGCGGCGGCAAGGGCGGCTCGGACTTCGACCCCAAGGGGAAAAGCGACGGCGAGGTGATGCGCTTCTGCCAGGCGTTCATGGGCGAGCTTTACCGCCATCTCGGGCCGGATACCGACATTCCCGCCGGAGACATCGGCGTCGGCGGCCGGGAGATCGGCTACCTCTACGGGCAGTACAAAAAGCTGACCAACCAGTTTGTCTCCGTGCTCACCGGCAAGGGGCTGAGCTACGGCGGCAGCCTCATCCGCCCGGAAGCCACCGGCTACGGATGCGTCTACTTCGTCTCGGAGATGCTGCAAATGCGCAAAAAGAGCCTCGACGGGATGACGGTAAGCGTCTCGGGTTCCGGAAACGTGGCGCAGTACGCCGCCGCGAAGTCGATGGAACTCGGCGCGAAGGTGGTGACTTTCTCGGACTCCGGCGGCTTTGTCTACGACAAGGGCGGCTTTGATCAGGAGAAGCTCCAGTGGGTGATGGACCTCAAGAACGTCCGGCGCGGTCGCATCGAGGAATTCGCGAAGGAGTTCGGGCTGGAATACCACGCGGGCAAGCGCCCGTGGGGGGTTCCCGTGGATATCGCCCTGCCGTGCGCCACGCAGAACGAACTCGACGGCGAAGACGCCCGCACGCTCGTGCGCAACGGGGCGATCTGCGTTGCCGAAGGGGCGAACATGCCCTCCACGCTGGAAGCGGTCGATTGTTTCCTTGAAGCCAGAATCTGCTACGGCCCCGGCAAGGCGGCCAATGCGGGCGGTGTGGCCACCAGCGGTCTGGAGATGAGCCAGAACGCCATCCGCATGAGTTGGCCTCCCGGCGAGGTGGACAACCGCCTCCACGCCATCATGCAGGCCATTCACCACTCCTGTGTGGACTACGGCGAAGAGGGCGACTGCTTCGTCAACTACGTGCGCGGCGCGAACATCGCCGGGTTCGTGAAAGTGGCTGATGCGATGCTCGCCCAGGGGATTGTCTGAGCCGCGGGATAACCCCGGTTGATCCTTGTCCCCCCGCCGGTTGTCATGCACGACCGGCGGGGGCTTTTTTTAGCCATGGCAACTCAAAAACGCTCCTGGCGTTTGCTGAAGTAAAGCGCCACCCCCTCCGCCACCGCGTCCGCGTATTCCCGGTAGATGCTCTTGCGCTCTTGGCCATCGACGGGCCGTTCGCCCCGGTAGTCGCCCAGCATCACCCGGTCAAAGACGGCGCGCGAGTTCATCACGTACGGTTCGCAGAAGATGACGGGGCAGTGATAGAGCCGGTTGGCGAGCAGGTTGCGCCCCCAGACGTACGGATCGTCCGTGACCCGCCGGGCGCGCTCCGGGTCCGTATAGACATACGGGGGCAGCCCGGTGGCCCGGGCGAGCGACTTCGCCACGGAATCGGCCAGGCCGAGTTCCTCCCGCGTGCTCCGGTTGAGGAGTTTGACGAGCATGTCGAAGCGGACATCCTCGAGCGCCAGTTCGCCCGGGGCGTAATTGCCGTTTACCAGCAGGTGGAGGTGGTTCTTCTCCGTAAGGCGGGGATTGGCGGGGTCGCCCCACGCCTCCGCGTTGAAATGGAGGCAGACCACCAGATCGGGCCGGATCGACCCGTTCACCCGGCGGGCGCGCTCCCGGATCTCGCTCACACGGTAGAAGAGCAGCTCGCTCTGCCACTGGAGGGAGTTGAACTTGAGCGGGTCTTCCGGCCCGTCGTAACCGTGGCGGATTTGCGTGATCCCCTTGCGCTTGAGTTCCGCGAGCGCCTCCGCCTGCAACTGCTTCGGGCGCAGGGGCGTGACCGGTTCCGTCCGCTTGCGTACCAGCACCACGCGCGCCCCGAGGGCGTGCAGCCGCGCTTCCAGCAGCCGGGCCACCCGCAGGACCATCGTCCCCTCCATCACCGGGCGGGAGCCGTCGATGCGGAACCAGCGTTCCTCCATTTGAGCCCAGCGCCCGCCGATGTGGCCCGGGTCGATGGCGATGGTGTAGCCCGCGAGCGGGCGGTCCGGCTTTTTCGGCAGCGACCCGGCGGGACGCCAGTAACGGGGCGCGGGCTGCCTGGCGGCGGCGCCCGGGGCGAACTCCAGCCGGAAATTCACCTTCCGGCCGCCCGGGGGATGGATCACCGCGGCCGTGGGGGTGAAGGTGATCGTCTGTCGCCACGCCTCTCCGGGAGCGTAGACGGAATGGAGCAGGGAAAGAAATTCCTTCCGGGTGATGGTCCGCTGGTAGGGTTCGAGCTGCGTCCAGTCCGGCTCCGGGGCGAGGGCGCTCCGCCGGGGGCGGGGGCCGGGTTCGGCGGCGGTGAGGGAGAGCGGGCCGAGCATCAGCGCCGCGGCCATTCCCGCCGCCGCGAGGGAGATCGAAACAGGTAGCGGGAAATTCATCTGTGACGGAGTCCGCCTTTTTGGGTAAGAAAGGCGCATGTTAAGAATTCTGTTTCTCGGAGACGTGGTCGGCGAACCGGGACGCCGGGCCGTGATTGAGCGCATTCCCGCGCTCAAACGGGAGTATGGGCTCGATTTCGTGATCGTCAATGGCGAGAACGCCGCGGGAGGCCGCGGCATCACGCCGAAAATCACCATCGACCTGCTCCGCGCCGGGGCCGCCGTCGTGACCACCGGCGACCATATCTGGGACCAGAAGGAGATATTCAACTACATCGACACCGAGCCGCGGCTCCTGCGCCCGGTCAACTACCCGCCCGGCACCCCGGGGCAGGGGTCCGTCGTCCTGGAGACCCCGAAGGGGAAGGTCGGTGTCATCAACGTGCAGGGGCGCACGTTCACGCTCCCCATTCTGGAAAATCCGTTCCTCGCCCTGGATGCGGAGGTGGAGCGCGTCCGGGAGCAGACCCCGGTGATCTTCGTGGATGTCCATGCCGAGACCACCAGCGAGAAGATCGCCATCGGGCGGTATCTCGACGGGCGGGTTTCCGCCGTCGTCGGCACGCACACCCACGTGCAGACGGCGGACGAACAGTGCTTCCCCGGCGGCACCGCCTTCCTCTGCGATGCCGGGATGTGCGGCCCGCAGGAGTCGATCCTCGGCCGCGCCATCGAGCCGATCCTCCAGCGTTTCACCACGAACCTCCCGGCCCATTTTCCGGTGGCGCGCTGGCCTGTCGGCCTTCACGGGGCGATCGTCGAGATCGACACCGCCACGGGCAGGGCGCTCGACATCCGGCGCTTCCGCGAAATCGTCCCGGAACCGGGGGAGGGGGCGTAGCTCCGGGCCTGGTCCCACGCATTTGCCGAAAGTGAATGCGAAAGCCGCGGCGGGAGGGCGCGACGATCCGGCCATCCTCGATCTACCCTGAAAAAACCGTGATTTCTGGCTTGCCGTGGGCGGCAACTCGTTCATCGTGATCGGCTCCATGTCGAACCAAGTCACACCCACGCTTCAGGCCTCCGTCATCTGCGAAGATGTGCGGCAGGAAGTCAACAACATGCTGAGCCTCATCGGGGTTCTTTCCGTCATTCCGGCGGCGAAGGTTCCCGTCGGCGTCCTCAAGCTTTGCGTCTGGTCCCGCTGGACCAACGGCAGCGGCCGCTTCCAGCAGGAGGCCCGCATTCTCGCCCCTGACAACAAGACCGTGGTGGCCGAAGCGAAGGTCGATTTCGAACTCAAGAACGTGAACTCGCACGCCACCAACGTCAATTTCTTCGCCGGGGTGCAGTTCAAGGAATTCGGCCTCCACCATGTGGAAATCCTCCTTGGCGGCAAGCAGGTGGCCCGCTATCCCCTGGTGATCGCGCAGGTCCAGCAGCCCCAGCCCCAGTCGGCTCCGGCTTCCAACTGATTGCCTTTCCATCGACCGGGGAAGGGGGGCCTTTCCCGGTTGACCCGCCCGGGCGAACGCGGAAAGCGCGATCGTCCGGGTTGACTCTTTGGCGTTTTCCTCCGATAGATAAGGCGGTTTTCCTCGCCGCATGCGAACTCTCTTCTTCACCCTTCTTTTCGCCGCGATTCCTGCGCTCTCTCCCGTGCACGGTCAACAGCCGCAAGCGCCGGAAACGCCGGTTTATCTGCCGGTGACCGGAGAGACCGGGGCGGCCATCCCTTCCGCGCCGGACAGCACGGCCCCGGTTCCGGCCCCGACGAGTTTGCAGGATACGCCCGATGCCGCGGTCCCCGCCCCGCCGCCGGAGCCGGTCCTCCATATGGAGCCGATGCCTCCGCCCGCGCCGCCCCGGGTGGTTCCCGCCCTTCCGGCCACCGTGGCGGACCGCACCGCCCGGCTTCAGATATTTCTCGATCAGAAACAGTTCGGCCCGGGGAAGATCGACGGCGCTCCCGGCGAATTCACCGCCAAGGCGCTGGTGCGTTACCGGAAGGCGAACGGCCTGCCGATTTACGAGGATCTGAACTATTTCGATGACATCCCCCTTGACGCCATCCACCCGGTTTACACCACCTACACCATCACCGAGGCGGATCTGCGGCAGGTCGGCCCCGTCCCTTCCAAACCGAAGGAACAGGCCCGGCTCAAGAAAATGCCGTATCCGACGCTCCTGAAATTCGTGTCGGAGCGTTACCACAGCGACCCGAACTTCCTGCGCGCGCTCAACCCGGGGCTTGATCTCGACCAGCTCCAGCCCGGCGACGTGGTGCGCGTGCCCAACGTGCCGCCCTTCAAGATCGAGGAGGTGAAGGCGGTGGCCAAAATGCCGGTCGTCCCCGCCTACCAGAAGCGGCACATCCGGATCGACACCCGGGAGAAGCTGCTCGATCTCTACGAGGGAGACACCCTGCTCGCCTCCTTCCCGATCACCCCCGGCTCCTCGAACCTCCCGGCGCCTCCCGGCAACTGGCGCATTCTCGGCATCGCCACCATGCCGTGGTTCCGGTGGGATGAAGGGGTGCTCAAGCGCGGCGTGCGCACGGACGACTTTTACAACATCCCCGCGGGGCCGAGCAACCCGGTCGGCGTGGTCTGGATCGGCCTCAACCGCCGGAGCATCGGCCTGCATGGCACGAACAACCCGCAGACCATCGGCCGGGCTTCCAGCCACGGCTGCATCCGCATGGCAAACTGGGACGCCATCCGGCTCGTGAACCTGATTTCCCCCGGCATTACCGTTGCCATCGACACCCCGCTTCCGGGTGAGGCCGCCGATGGCGTAAAAGTTTCACAAACCGGCGTTGACACCGCCCGGGAAGAACGCTAACAAGTACGCCCCGCAAATTTCTGGCCGGGAGAGATGTCATTATGTCTACAATCGAAGTTATCCTTACTGAAAAGATCGACTCACTGGGTGCGGAAGCCGACGTGGTGAAAGTTCGCCGCGGCTATGCCCGCAATTTTCTGGTTCCCAGCGGAAAAGCCCTGGAAGTCACCCCGGCCACCCTGCGCCGCCTCAACCAGCTCAAGGCCAAGCGTGCCGAGCGCGAGGCGAACGAACTCAACGAAGCCGAGGAACTGGGCCGCCGCATCAACAAGACGAAGATCACCCTGAGCCTTGAGACCGGCGAGACCGGCAAGGCGTTCGGCTCCATCACCGCGCAGGATATCGCCGACAAGCTTCAGGCGGAACTCGGCGTGGCGATCGACCGGCACCGGATCGACCTCGACCGCCCGCTCAAGGAGATCGGCGAGCACGAAGTGCCCGTGAAGCTCCATTCCGAAGTGACCGCCCGCCTGAGCGTCACGCTGGAATCCGCCTCCGGCGGCGAGGAAGCCGCGGAAGGGGAGGAAGAAGCGGCTCCCGGCGGCTTCAAGGCCCGGCCGAAGGCCAAACACGCCAAGTAAGGAATGCCCCCTGATGCGGAACAGGCGGTAGCGCCGAAACAGGCCACCACCCCGCAGGAGGGTTCCAGGAAGCGGTCCGATTTTCGTGAGAAGGGGGCGTACGCCCCCGACCCGAACCGGCTGTTGCCCCAGAGCCGGGATGCCGAACTCGGCGTCCTCGGCAGCGTGCTCATTTCCCCACGGGAAGTCATGGGGGAGTGTATCGAGCGGAAGATCACTCCCGAGCATTTCTATACCCCCGCGCACGCCACCCTCTACGAGGTGCTGCGGGAGATGTACGATGAAGGCAAGCCGATTGATTTCATCCTGCTCACCCAGTTGCTGCGCGACCGCCAGCAACTCGATACGGCGGGCGGCGCGGCGTTCATCACCTCCCTCTTCACCTTCGTACCGACGGCGGCGAACGCGGTCTACTACATCGAAATTCTCAAGGAGAAGTACACGCTGCGGCAGGTCATCCTCTCCTGCAACGAGTACGCCCGGCGCTCCTACGAGGAGCAGGAGGAGATCAACTCCTTTCTCGATCAGGTGGAGACGGGCATCTTCGCCATTGCCCAGAGCCGTCTCGGCGACAAAACCTTCCGGATGAAGGATTCCGTGATGGACGCCCTGACCTCGATCGAAAAGCTCTACGAGCGCAAGGGCGAGATCACCGGGGTGCCGACCGGCTTCACCGATTTCGATCAGATGACCGACGGGCTTCACCCCGCGGAGATGATCGTCATCGCCGCGCGTCCCTCCATGGGCAAGACGGCGTTTGCCATGAACATCGCCGAGCACGTGGCGCTCAACGTCAAGCTCCCCGTGGCGATCTTCTCGCTGGAAATGAGCAGCCAGCAGCTCGTGCAGCGGCTCCTCTGCTCGCAGGCGCGGGTGAACCTCCAGAAAGTGCGCGACGGCTTCATGGCCGCGCGGGATTTCCACAACCTCACCGTGGCCGCCTCCAAGCTGGCCGAGAGCAAAATCTTCATCGACGACACGGCGGGCCTGAGCATTCTGGAACTCCGCGCCAAGGCCCGGCGGCTCAAGGCGCAGCACGACATCCGGCTCATCGTCATCGACTATTTGCAGTTGCTCAAATCCCCCTCGAAACGGGGGCAGGAGAACCGGCAGCTTGAAATCGCGGAAATCTCCAGCGGCGTGAAGGCGCTGGCAAAGGAACTCGAACTGCCGATCATCGTGCTCGCCCAGCTTAACCGGAACCCGGAAGCCCGGGCGGGCGGCAAGCCGCGCCTGAGCGACCTGCGTGAATCGGGCTCCATCGAGCAGGACGCCGACCTCGTCGGCCTGCTGGTGCGCTCCGAATATTACGCGGAGGACGACGAAGCGCGCACCGAAACCGCCGGGGAGGCGGAACTCATCATCGCCAAGCAGCGTAACGGCCCGGTGGGCGAGGTGCCGCTGACCTTCCGCAAGGAGTTCACCCGGTTTGAGGACCGGGCGCGAACCCCGGAGAACGAAGGATAGCGCGCATGGCCGACTCCGAGCCGTTGAAACTCTACGTCAAGACCTGGTGCCCGTGGTGCATCCGGGCGATCGCCATGCTCGACCAGGCGGGCTACCGGTACGAACTCATCGACGTGGAGGCCGATCCCGCCGACTACCGGGAGATGATCCGCCTTTCCGGCCAGAGCCTGACGCCGACGCTCGTGGCGGGCGACCGGGTGCTCCCGGATTTCGGCCCCCCGGAGCTGACCGCCTTTCTCGAAAAACACCGGTTGCGCCCCTGACCTCCCTCCCGACTCCCCCTCATGTCCCAGTTTCTCCAGATCCTCGGGGTCATCCTCCTGAGCGTGGCCCTCAAAACCTGCTGGCACCCCGCGCTGCGCAAGCTCGGCTCGCTGATGGTGCTCCTTTCCTCCTTCCTCATCGGCTATTATCTTACCGACCATTGGGAAACCGGGGTGTTCTGCGCGCTGAGCTGGTTTTTCCTTCCGTGGCTCGAACTCCTGACCCGCGTGCGGCGGATGCGGCTCTCGCTCGACCATCCGCTGACCCGGCGTTTCCCGCCGCCGCGCGATGAGTTCCCGGCTTTGCCCGAACTGACCGGGGAACTCGAAGAGGCGGGGTTCGATCGCGTGGCGGACACCGGCTGGGAATGGGATGAGCAGTCGCAGTTCATCCGTCTCTTCGGCAAGCCGGACGAGGCCGTGCAGGCTGCCGTGACGCTGGTCAATCAGGATGATTTCCTTTTCTACTACGTGAGCTTCACCTCCCGGGGGCGCGACGGCACGCTCTGGACCACCTGGAACTACCCCTTCGCCTACTCCATGAAGCTGCCGCCCGCCATCCGCCTCAACCGGGTGCGTGGTGAGGAGACCGTGGCCGAGCTGCTGGAGCGTCACCGCCAGTTCCTCAACCGCGAAGGGATCGCCCCCGGGCGGCTTGCCCCGGTGGACCCGGAGACGCTGGAGGCGGAGACCGAGCGGGAGCTTAACGCGCAGATCGCCCACAACCTGCACGTCGGGGTCTTCCTTCCGGCGGATGAAGGAAAAGTCCGTTATTCCTGGCGGGGGCTGCTCTTTATCTGGGTCCAGTTCCTGCGCGATTTCGTGCGGCTTTCCTAGGGCCTTGTGTGATGTGGATGTGGTAGAATTTTCGAGAAGATCGCAAGACGTGATCTCCGAGACCAAGAGACTTTCCGGTGCACACGGAAAGTCAGCGACGGCGAGGTTGCTAGGGCCTGGCCCCCTTT
>Ga0206106_100516_pt1 | contig 24813 bp, 23 predicted proteins | sample 1B1ome_FD_148677 | JGI IMG/M metagenome (GOLD analysis project Ga0206106, IMG submission 148677) | Enriched microbial communities from leaf-cutter ant dump, University of Wisconsin, Madison, United States - 1B110A | ecosystem: Environmental > Terrestrial > Nest > Insects nest > Nest dump | place... | reverse complement strand
CCAATTCTTTTACAATTTTTTTCTTTAAGGATTCAGAGAAAATCCTACGTTCCCGAATCGCTATGTTTTGGCTACTTTTACCCATGATAAGTGACTGTTTTTTGTCAACTTATTTTAGGCATGCACAGCTATTAGCTGTTAGTTATTAGCTAATTTTTTAAACTGTTGAAGCAGAATGTCGCACAAGGGGCTATTCCTCCAATTCCAACAGGCGTTCAAATGCGGTATCGTAAGCGGCTTGTAACACCTTTAACCGTTCCAATAGTGTAGCATAGTTTTTTTCTGTTTCAAGAAATTTATCCTTATTGCCATAGATTTCGGGATCGGCCAGGCGTTGCTCTAATATTGCCTTTTCCGCTTCTGCCGCTTCTAATGCCTTTTCGGCGTGCTCAAATATCCTTTGTTGTTTCTGGTAGGCCTTCTGTTTGCTTTTTTGATCCGTATCCTGTTTCGTGGAGGTGGCAGCGGGCTGGGGGAGCAGTTGCTTTTGAATCTTCCCCGAATCCGCTTTCCTGGCAGCTTGTCTTTTTTCACTCCATTCATGCCATTCTTCATAAGTTCCGCTGAATTCGAGGATTTTTCCATCTTCAATTTCCCAATATTTATTGGCACTGCGGCTTACAAAATAACGATCGTGCGACACTAAGATATAGGATCCGGCATATTGACATAAAGCTTCAATCAGCAGTTCTACTGATTGCATATCCAAGTGATTAGTAGGTTCGTCAAGCAACAAAAAGTTGGCCCTTCCGGCAATAACTTTGGCTAGGGCAACCCGTGCTTTTTCTCCTCCGGAAAGAATGCGTATTTTTTTAAACACATCATCTCCGCTGAACAAAAAGCAACCGAGCAATTGCCGCAGTTCCAGCTCGGTTTTTCCGCTGCCGCACATTTTCAGCTCTTCCAATATCGTTTGTTCCAGATCCAGCGATTCCAACTGGTGCTGGGCATAAAAGCTTTCTTTTACATTGTGCCAGCCGCTGCGGCTGCCTTCAAAAGGCTCCATGCCGGCAATAATTCTCAATAATGTGGATTTCCCTTTTCCGTTTGCGCCGACTAATGCTATTTTATCACCCCGCATGATTAATGCCTTTGCATGTTGAAGGATGTGATTTTGTCCGTAGGATTTGGAAATATCTTTCAATTCGCAAATGATCTTTCCCGGCTGCTGATCCACGCTGAAGCTGATATTCATTCGGGGTACGTCTGCATCCGGCAGCTCAATACGTTCAATTTTTTCTAATTTTTTCAGGGCGCTTTGTGCCTGGGTGGCTTTGGAAGCCTTTGCCCGGAAGCGTTCTACAAAGCGTTCCTGCTGCCGGATGTATTTTTGCTGGTTTTCATATTCCCGTTCCAGGAACTCCATGCGCATGGCTTTTTCCTTTTCATAGAAAGCATAATTTCCGCTATAGGCAACTAATTGCTGTTGAAAAATTTCCACAATACGTGTTACCATTCTGTCTAAGAAAAAACGATCGTGGGAAACGATGATGACCGTGCCGGGATAGCTTTGCAGGTAGCGTTCTAACCATTCTATAGAGGGCAGATCCAAGTGGTTGGTCGGTTCGTCGAGCATCAGGATGTCGGGCTGTTGCAGCATGAGCTTAGCCAACAGTACCCGCATACGCCAGCCTCCGCTGAACTCATCATAAGCCCGTTTGAGATCGGCGGTAACGAAGCCCAGACCTTCCAATACTTCCGCCGCACGATGCTCCATTTCATAGCCGCCTGCCATTTCAAACTGATGCAGGGTTTCGCTGTACTGATGCAACAGATGTTCTTCTTCAGGCTGTTGTTCTATTTGTGCTGCTAAATCTTCTAATTTTTTTTCGAGCAGGACGGCCTGTTCAAAAGCCGTCATAACTACCTGTTGGATACTTTCGCGGCTCGAAAAGCTAAGCAGATCCTGGTTGAAGAAGCCGATTGTGGTATCGTTAGCTTTGTTGATGCTGCCGGCATCGGGGGTATATTCTCCCGTAATCAGGCGCAGCAGCGTAGATTTTCCCACACCATTAGGGCCTATCAGGCCAATTCTTTCATTATTCCCGATTTGCCAGTTGGCGTTTTCCAGCATTTGTCTTGCGCCAAATGAAAAAGATACGTTATTTAAAGCTAAAAGCATTTGTCACTGATAATTATTTCCCCTAAAAGCCGCGAAATTACTACAAATTTGAACGGGATAGTGCTTAGCTGTTCGCAGACTTTTGCTCAGCTTTTGATTGCTGAGAAATATGTCCAGGCAATGAATAGTATTTGTAATGGTATTCTAAACCATAAATAAGCTAAACCGTTGCCGTCAAAAGTTCCTTTTTGATAGTCAATGTGTTTTATGGATGCATAAATGTTTGCAGGAAGCAGGAGTATGAAAAAAGCAATTAACGCCCAGGCGGTAGCTACTTTGAAATTATTAATGAAAAGTCCGGCTGCTGCTGCAATCTCTATAATGCCGGTCAGATAAACTATTTCGGTTTTGTAAGGAATAAAGCCGGGCAACATCATTACCATACCTTTAGTAAATGCAAAATGTGCAAGGGCTGTAAATACAAGCATGGCCGACATGGCAATTTTGCCTGACAAAGCCAAGTGGTAGTCGCCACGGAAAATTTTGTTCACTGCAAGTGAAACGGCAAAAACGGAAAGTAAAACTATTAAAGGCTTCATCTCTTTTTTTGCTGACAAAGGTCAAAAGAATTGCAGTGTGAAACAATGAACCCGGGTTAATAAATTACTCACAGCATATTTATTGATTTTTCATTGGTGTTCGTGATTGCTGCGCAATTCGTTTTCGTATTCTGCTCAGAGCCTGTGGTGTCACTCCAAGATAAGCGGCAATGTATTTTAGCGGAATGTGTTGCAGGAGATGTGGTTGTTCTGCAAATAGATTCCGGTAACGTTGTTCGGCTGTTTCGTTTAAAAGAGAAATTTCCCGTTTGATTTTTTTCATAAACAGATTTTCACCTGCAAGGCGTCCAATGCTGTTTCCGATTTCGGTTTCATTGTAAATGGTTTGCAGGTCAGTGTAGCTGATCCGCCACAGTATTGTTTTTATGAGCGTTTCGCCTTCATAAATAGCGGGCGTTCTCGTTAAAAACGAATCGTAGGCACATGCAAAATTGCCGTCAAACACAAAAGCAAGTGTCAGGTCGTTTTCCATTTTCGGTATATAGTAACGTATAATTCCTGTTTCAACAAATGAGAGGTAGTCTTCCGTTTGTCCCGTTTTTAAAATGATGCGGTTTCTCGGAAATTCGTGCCGTGAAAGTTTGGACGCGAAAAGTTCCCAATCCTTGCCGGTAATTTTCTGTTGAACTGCCTGTTCAAAATATTGTCGTATTACTTCCATTCATTTGTCAGATTGCTTCATGTCGGGTTTGTATATCATTGCCCGGCTCAACTCCTGTTGAACGGATTTTTTCCTCGTCCTTCTTCGTTTTTCGTCCCATTTTATTGTTCACAAATTTCTTTCAATTTGCTGAGCGCTTTGGGGTAGGTCTGGTTCATATAATCTAAAAATTCTTCTGCAATGTCTAAGTCAACAGTAACTGTAGTCGTTCCGTTGTTTTCTTCGAAGGTGTAATTTTCAAATCCATTTGCCCATTTTTCTACTTCCGGTCCTTCCGTGATTTCTGCATTCGCTTTTAAGAGTCCGTAATGCCGGATGGAAACAAAACGGTTGGGAATATTGTCAAATACTTCTGAAACCATTCCGCCCTTTTCTCCTTGCTCATCTATTCCTGTGAATAGCATTTTGCCGCCTTTATTCCAATTTCCGTCGTAGGTAGATGTCGGATTGAACAAGGCAGTCCATTGCTCATAAGTGGATTTATTGCTCAAGCCCAGCATGATATCATAGACTTTGTTTGCAGGCGCATGAATGCTTACATTGAATTGTACTTTTTTCATAATTATAATTATTAATTGGTTAGTTCTGGCTAATGTTATCTTTTGTAAAATAGATGAAACCTGTCTTCAACAGGGGTGAGCTTCGTGGAGAAAATTCTATGGTTTATGATCAATGTTGCGAAAGCGGAGTGGTTGACTTGTGTTTTTTATCCGTCTTTGTTAGCTTTAATCAATTGCTCCATACTCAGGTTAAAGTTAGCAGGTTTTTTGTCCCTACCGGAAAAAAATCAACGTCAGCATTTTCTACTTTGGTCAGTGCGGTCTGTAAGATCTTTTTTCCGTTTGCAGCCAGGTTCACGATTTTAGCCCTTGTATCATGTTCAAATATACACAACTTCATCAAGCATCAAAAATATTTCCTTATGTGTATTATTCACAGCCGATAACCGTTGCCGCTGCGACGTAGTCCGGAGACGGCCGGACAAACGCCTGCACGCTGTGGGGACAGGTCGTTCTCCACTAAGGTTTAGCTTTGCTGAGAAAAGTTCATGGCTTACCATCTTAGGCTGCGAAAGATTGCTGCCAGGTGCATACTTTTCCTCATGCTGTGTAGTGTTTGTCAATATAGTCTATTGCTTGTTTGGGTGTCCGTATTGCAAAGTTTTTATAACGGCTATGCACGTCAACAATTTCGTTCAATGCCTGAAATACCAACTCTTTGTTCTCCCAGTTTTTAAGATGTTCCACAACAGTTTCCAGGCAGCCTTTTTTATATGCAATCTGTCCTAAAACGTGCACCAGGGTATTTTTTACTCTTGCAGTTTTGTCAAATTGAAGCTCTTTGAGCAATAGCAGGATATCCTGGGGGTGTGTTCGCCCCCGGAGCTCAATGCCGTGACAGATTTCTCTACGGATTTCTTTGTCGGGATGATGTAAATATTTTTTCGCCCAGGTCAATACCGGTTCGGGATTTTTCTCGCCCATTTTTTTTATGGAGCCGATAACGGCATTTCTGACGATGTGGTGTTCGTCAAAAAGCCCCTTGTCAAAAAAGTGCGCTACGGTTTCAAATTCCTTTATGCCAATTTCGCCTGCCGCATTTACCGTGGTTTGCCTGACTGCTTCATTGCCGGATTTAAAAAGCTGATCCAGTAGTTTTAGAATATCGGGGTGGAGGTTGGAATCTGCTTTCCATATTTTTCCTATCGCCAGATATGCTGTTTTTCGTATGTAGGTATCCTCGTCCGAAAAGTAATTTGTAATGCTGTTCTGCCTGTCTTTTTGAAGGTCGGTAAGCATCTTCTTGTTGATTTCGCCAACAAGTTGAAGTCGCTGTTCTTTATCCAGGTCGTAAAATGCCATTGTTTATTTTTTAATTGCTGTTCGGGCTGTGACAGGTTGCGGCAGGTGGACAGGTTGTTCAGCGAATGTTTAGCTCTGCCGGGAACAATTCAGGATTTGTCATCCTGCACTGTGAAAGTTGTGTTGTTCCGGGTAGTCGGCATTAGTCGTTGAGTTGATGTTCGATATCCATTTTCCGGTGTAAAATTCTGATGATTTCGATTTGGTTTTCTTTCTCGTTGATTTTGTAGAAAATAAAATGTGCTTTTACATTCGAACGCCGGTAACCTTTTCTTACATGACTATAATCTTTGCCGGAGTTGGGGTGTTCCGCTACATATTCTATTTCATCCAGCAGGAGATTGTAATATCTGTCCGTTTGTTCTGTTGACCAGGTTTCAAGAGTATAAAGCCAAATATCCTCAAGGTCATTTTGAGCTTTGTTACTCATCCTGATTTTTATCATTTTGCAGCATGTTTTTGATGCAGCTTGTGTAGCAATGCATCTCTGTTAAAGTGTTTTACAAAGCCGGATTTTTCTCCTTTTTTGAGTTCTTTAATGAGTGCTGTCTTCTTTGTTTCTTCATGCTCAAACATTCTTAACGCTGCTCTTACCACTTCACTTGCAGATGAAAATTTTCCGGATTGTACTTGTTGATTAATGAAGTTGTCAAAATAGTCACCTAATAATATGGAAGTATTTTTAGCCATAATCAAATTCTTTATTCAAAGCTACCAATTATTGGTATCATGTGCAAATTTTTGAGCTTATTTTCAGGAGTGCCGGATATCCTTCCCCGGGTTGCCCGTTATTGCTTCCCGTTTCCCGTAGTGTTCAAACTGATCGTTTGACGTTTCGGGCTACCTCACAACAGCGTGGATCCTGTATGGGTTTCAAAATCGCATAGGGTTTTATTCTTGTGCGAAAGAAGATGAAATACAGTATTTCCCGAACATGTTTTTACTCCATCCACATATTTGGTACATGTCCCCGACCGTAGAGACACACGGCTGTGTGTCTCTACGATTCGGAACCCATCCGCGACAATGGCAAACTGCCCATGCATTCCAAACGCTATCAATAGAAATGGGTTTTAACCCATTTCTAAAAAAGAATGTTCATTTCAAATTTATCTGCGGTTGCCTGTCGTTATGCTATATGGTTAGAGGCCGCTTACTGCGGTAACGTAGTCAGCGTTTAAATTCATCACCCTTTTTAACCCCTTTACTTAGTAGTAAAACTTCACCGTAAAATCCACCCGTTCCCGGTCCTGGAAGGCGATCTTCCAGTTGCCCTGGTAGCTGATATAGGTGGGCAGCAGCATGGCGCCTCTTTGTATCAGATCCACATGCATTACCACATCAAAATCGTAAGCAATGGTATTGTAGGAGAGGGAATAATCGCGGGCTACAATCGCATAATCACTGTTCCGGAACCAGGTTACAAAGCTGTTGATCACCACATCTTTGGCATATTCCGGCCGGGCTTTTGCGGAAAATTTATAACAGGTAAAGCCGTTTTTCTCTTCTTTGCTTACGCTGAAATCATACATCTTCGCTACTTCAGGGCTGAAGATGGCGGCCTTTTGCCCCATGCCGGGAATACCGCCGATGCGTGCGCCGGGATTAAACATCAATTGCTTGAGCTGTGCCTTTCTTTTTTCTATACCGCTTCCGCCGGCATCTAAACTGCCTTTTACAATGTTGTTTTCTCCGCATATTTTTCCTTTGGTGAAAAACAGAGAGGCAAACAGCTCTGCGGTATAATAGCGGTATTCGCCGTTTTTCTTGTAAAAATCGCCCTTTACTTTTTCGGCTAATACCTGCATACTGCGGCAGCCATCCCGGTAAATCTGTTTGGTTTCGCTTTCTAATGCGGCTTTTACTTTTCCCTTTTTATCAAAAACCCGGATGTCGTTTTCGGCATTATAAGTAACGATGCGCAGCGATTTGAAGGCTTTGTAAAATGTAGTGTCGTTTTTTACCCGGCGTATAAAATCTTCCGGTTTGAAGCTTTCATTGGTAACAATAATTTCTTCAATGGTAAAATTGGGCAGGTAGCCGCTCGTGTCATAATCCGTCTGCTGCGCGAATGCGGGAGCGCCGCAAAGAAGGAAAAATACCGGCCATGCTATTTGCCTGAAATGCCGGCCTACAGTAGCTGAAAATATGTTTTGCATAAAGATGAATGGGTTTATGAAAAGGATTGTGATGCTTTGGCAGATGTGGTTTCAGCCTTTTGTTGATATATCATTTCGGCAATAAGCATATCCTCCGCTGTGGTTATTTTAATATTATGACGATCGCCTTCGCACAGGAAAAGTGTGTGACCTGCCTGTTCAGCTACGGTAGCTTCATCGGTGAAGGCTTCCCGGTATTCCCGGTGGAATATATCTCGTAATATATCCGCCCGGAAGGTTTGCGGCGTTTGTACCGCCCGGAGCTGATCGCGGTTGATTGCCCTGCTTTCGCCTGTTTCCCTGATTTGCCGGATGCTGTCGTTTATAGGAATGCAGGGTATAGCCGTGCCATGTATTACGGCTCCTGTATAGCAGTTCCTGATGATGCTTTCACTGACGAATGGTCTTACGCCGTCATGAACAAATACAATGCGCTCATCCGTTAAGGCATCAATGCCGTTTTTCACACTGTGAAAGCGTGCATGGCCACCGGCTATCCAGCTTATATTGCCGCAGGGTATGACCTGTTGCAGCAGTTTTTTACCGTCTTCAACATGCGCTTCCGGCAATACTACAATAATCCTGATCTGCGGAATGGCATCTGTAAAGGCTTTGATACTGTGCCATAACAGCGGCTTGCCGCCTAAGGGCAGAAATTGTTTGGGAACAGCGCTGTTCATACGCATTCCGCTGCCACCTGCAACAATAATAGCAGCCGTTTTTTCCTTAAAGTCAACCGGGTTTTCTTTCATACAGCCATGCAAATATAAGGTTGATTTTCCGGGTGGTAATAAGGAAGCATTAAAAAGGGAAATACCGAGGGTTTGTTATGAAAGGGTAATGATGCCTCCGATATCCATATCAAAAAACATCTGCTTAAAATTTGCCTGAATATGCCGGCATATTTATTTACTCACATAGGGGTTGCCGTCTGCCCAAAAACGATAGGGTAGCAGAGCATCCGCTCCCGCATAAGCCACACCGATTCTTGCACCGCAACGAATGTCCGAACCTGGAATTACGATTCCGCGGTCTTCGACCCATATGGGTGTCTGCCTAAGGATTAAGCCGGTATGACTACGGTTAAGGCCTAAAGCTCCGGCCAGGCTCCCGGGGCCGCGGGTCAGGCTGTAATCCGCCTTGATTTTCTTTCTTCTTTGCAACATGGTGTCAATGCCTTCCAAAGGCTCCAGCGCTCTGATAAGTATAGCCTGGGGAATATCTTTTTTATTGGTAACAATATTGAAAAGATGATGGATGCCGTAACATAAATAAACATAAGCCACACCGCCGGGCTGATACATAACCTCAGTTCGGGCAGTACGCTTTCCGCCGTAGGAATGCGCCGCCTTATCGTTTATACCGGTATAGGCTTCTGTTTCCACAATGATCCCGGATGTTTTTTGACCTTCAAAATCCGTAACCAATACTTTGCCGATCAGGTCTTTTGCCATACCGACAACATCTTCATGCTGAAAATAAGCTGCCGGGAGTATTTTGTTGCCTTTCATATTCATCAAAAAAAATAAATTTAAACTATAATTACTTTCATGTTAGGTGTATTTTACCTGTATTGTCAAATTCCGGAAAAATGTTTGTCAGGTCATTGGCTGTTTTGATTTTTGCATTCCCCACTACAATATCGCCCGGATACTCATTCTTCCGGTATGTACCAGCGGGTCGGTGCCCGGCGCCCGGCCATCGTATTCTAAGCTTAATTCAATGCCTTTGCCAAGACGTCGTTCCCAGCTCAGATTCCACAGCCAGTTATTGCCGTTTTTTAAAGCATCCAGCATGACGAAGGACAAAGAGGTATTAGGTTTGCCGTCATATTGAATGGTGGCATAGGTACCGCGCATCTGAATGCTGCCGTAATTGGGAAAGCTTAGTCGCACATCCATATTAGCGGATTGTATCCGGGCAAGCTCTCCTCCGTATAATGCGGCATTTGTCCTGTTGTCATAACGGTAACTTCCGGTAATCCTGAGCCGGGATTTTAATATCCAGGATAAGGAAGGCTCTGCGGCAAGGGTCTGTACTTCATAAGTTCGGCCATCATCTGCAACGCCTGACTGATAAGCCTTTTGCCCACTGCTGCCCTGTATATTAAGGCTGAAGGATTTGTTGAAGGTCCAGCGGGCTTTTAATAAATTTGCGCTTTGCAGGTTATGCTCCAGGCCATAAGTCAGCAGCGATTTCCCGGTATTCATTTTATAGGTATAATCCAAACCCCAGGTAGTATTGCTGCGGTTAAAATAAACCGTATTGGATATGGAGCTGATATTACTGATGATATCTTCATCCTTAAAATTTCCTGCAAAAGGGTTAAAGGCGTCCATGCCGCTCTCTGCCAGTATCCTGTTGCTGATCTGTGCAGACAACTGATTGGAAAATCTGGATAACAATTTTTGCACATTATTTTTTGAGCTTTTACGCCAGATATTTTCCGGGCTGAACTGCAAGGCTATATTGAAGTTGACATAGTTCGCTTTTACATACTCATTGGTGGGTGTGATAATGCGAATGTATTTTTTTTGATCGGGATAAAGGCCGATTTCAAATTCATTGCTCTGCTGCACACCATCGTCATTATAATCTATCCAGTAATAAATGCCCTGCCCGGCTGCAACTTCCACATAGGTGAACTGCTGTTTTTGCTGTTGCCCGGAACCGATTTCATACAGCAGCACAGGTACTAGCACGCCCTGTGCGATATTGCCTGAATATTCAATTCTGCCGAGTATGGTTTCTCCCGGCACTTCCGTGGCACGGCTGCTGTCTGAAACCGACAGGTTGCGATAGCTGCCCGTAAAACTGACCTGATGCTGTTTCCATGTTTTCAGTTGAAAGCTCAGCTCAATATTGTCGCTTCGGGTGATTTGCCGGAAGTCATTGCCATCGGGCGCCTTATCATTTCTAATGGTATAAGTAAGTTGTGTAAGCAGTTTTTTATCCTCTGCCGTTTTGATATAAAAAGAAAGCACATCAAATGAAAAAGCGTTTTTCATCAAAGTATCTGCCTGTTCCGAGCGAATCCGGTTATGCTCTAACTGATATCGGGAGCCGATAGTAATCCCGTTGAGTTTTTTTATATCCGCTTCTAAAAATGCTCCCGGGCGGTAGTAATCGCTGAGCAGGCTGTCGCCGGAGGAATGCATCAGGTTAAAGTTAAGCCCGCCCCGAATGCTGTTGCGGTTATACATCAGTGCAATGACATTCCGGTTGGCACGGTAAGCCTGCCCTCTTTGATAATAACTGAGGTTATAACCGATTTTGCCTAAGTTTTGCCGTTCCAATTGCGTGGCATATTGAATCAATTGTTCATCCATGCCCGTTTGGGCTTGTGTGCTGTCCACATTCCAGTCGCGGTTAAATTCCACATCCCGGAAGGGCGCTATGGCTTTATATTTTTGCTGAACATACTCATAAGAGAGTGTGTTCTGCCATTGTGTATGCTGCCGGTTCATGCTGTCTTTTTTCCCAAAAAGCCGTGTTTCGGAATAGCTTGCCCTACCGGCAACTCCCCAGTGGTCTTCATTATTAATGGTAGAAAACAGGTTGGGATCGTAATTGCTGGCACTCAGTTCCACGCTCACTGATTTCAGGCTGTCCGGTTTATAGGTAGTCCCGATGGAAAATAACTGATGTTTTTTTGGAGTGATTAATAAAGTGATCGGTGCATAATCGCCCTGCGGTATGCCTTGCAAAGGTGCCTGCCAGACATAGGAACGGCCATTACTGTTATAGCCCGATATGATGTAGTCGCCTTTATTAGGACCAACATAAGAAAATCCTACATTGTAGCGGGCGCTGTCCTGGTCTGTTGAATACACAAATACGGAATCATACCGGAAACCATCCACTATGGTATCAATAATTTTGTAAAGAATTTTATTAGCGGCAAAAGTATCTTCCGTGATATTTTTATAAAATGCCTGATCAATATGATCACCGATACCTTCAAGGAAACGTTTCTGTTCGCCGCCCAAGGCCTGCATGTAGGATTGGTTTTTGGCATCCTGGTTGGAATAGGCATGCAAACGGACATTCCATTTTTCCCCGATCTGTAATTCATCATAGACATAGATCAGCGAGTTCAGATAATTACGATCCTGATATTCAAATTCCACCTGTATCCGCGAATCTTTAGTGATCATTTTCCGGGGCATAAAGGATATTTCCCCGGTATTGTAATTGATGATATAATCCCGGTCTTCGCCGCGTTCCATCTGGATACCGTCAATATACACCTTTTCGGATCCGGCCAATACAATAAAGAATTGCTCGCCGTTATTGCCCGTCAGCTTGTAAGGCCCCTGGTTGCCTTCCGTTCCCATGAAAATATTTCGGGCGTACTGACCTTTGGCAATAGAGCCGCTTAGTCCGATCTTGTTTTTTATTTTATTATTGGCAGGATAGGTGCCTTCGTAAAATAAACCCTGCACTCTTTTATTGAAATTCAGGAAATAGCTGTTGGGGCGATTCAAATTATAATCACCCGCTGTGAGTTTGTGATTTCCTTTTTCAAATGTGATATACAATCTGTCAAACTCCTGAATTTGCTGGGTATTGCCATCCGGTTGAAAAGGAATATTGTTATCGGTGAGGGCGGCTTCAATACGCACACTGTCCAGGATGTATCCGTTGATCTGCATATTGAAATTAGAATTGACGGATACATCCTGGCTGTTACTTATGCTCAGGCTGCGCCCGTAGGAGCCGCTGTAGCTGATGCTGTTGAAATCTACAAATCCGGATCGGGCTGAATCCGTGTCTGACAGCGTATAAATGGCTAAGGCGTAGTTGCTGTCTATCTGCGAGGTTTTTTTACGGGTATATTTTTGCTCAAAAGAAAAGGGCAATACCCGGTATCGGACATGAAGGGAATCCGGCTTTGATGTTCCTGTCCAGATCAGCAGTGATTTTTCCGCAAAAAGCGTATAATTCGAAGTGTCTGTATTATCAATGGAAAATGTGCCGACTGCAATGGACAGGGTGTCTATATACACACTGTCGTTTTGTGGTAATGCTATTTTTTTAAAGCGCCAACTGGAATAGAAAGCAGAATCGGCTGTTTGCGCTCCGGCTCCAAGGCAGGCGCAAACCATCAGCAGTATCAGGCAATATGTAGGACTCCTGAACGGATACAATTATTGTACTATATTTTCTTATATCAAACGGGCAAGCTAAGCAATTATTTTCAACCGGAAGCGGGATGGAGTTTATGCAGCAGCAGAAAGCGTATTCCGGCGCATCGGTTGAGGTTCCCGGTTTTCGTTGTTGGCAGCTTTTGAAAGGTATAAATGGCAAATTGCAGTATAAAAAACATTGCCCGCTTAAAAAATACAGCGGGCAATGTTTTGGAAGTGATTTGTCTTTATATTTTAAAAATCCAACCGTGCGTATCCGGTGTTCTTCCGTAGCGGATATCGTCTAATTGTTCTTTAATTTTCGGTGAAATAGCCCAGGTGTTAATATCCGGGAGGTGGAGAGTTTCCTCCTGATAGGTCAGATCACTGATGAATGACATAGAAGCGGCGGTTCCGGAACCGAATGCTTCCTGTAACCTCCCTGATTTCTGAGCTTCAACCAGTTCGTCAATGCTGATGGGGCGTTCCTGTACTTCTACACCGTTTTCTTTTAACAGTGTAATGATGCTGTCTCGGGTTACGCCGGCCAGGATAGTGCCTTCATCAAGATTGGGCGTTAATGCAATACCGTCCACGATGAAAAATACGTTCATGGTACCGATTTCCTGAACATATTTGTGTTCAAATGCATCGGTCCATAATACCTGATCGTAGCCCATTTCCTTTACGGTGCGGGTAGGCAGCATGCTGGCGCCGTAATTGCCGGCAGCTTTGGTAAATCCTATTCCGCCGGGAACGGCACGTACATACTGATCCTGTACGTAGATGCGTACCGGCTTGCTGTAATAGGCGCCTGCAGGACTGGTAATGATATAAAATGCATAGCTTAATGAAGAACGGACACCGATGAACTCGTCCATACCCAGCATGAAGGGACGAATGTACAGCGAGGTATTTTCGCCATCGGGTACCCAGGCTTCATCTAATTTGACCAATTCTCTGATCCCGTCCAGGAATATATCGGAGGGAATTTCCGGCATGTCTAAACGTGCTGCGGAAACATTCATGCGTTTCCAGTTGTCTTCAGGGCGGAAAACTGCGATACTGCCATCCGGATGCCGGTAAGCCTTAATGCCTTCGAATATAGCCTGTCCATAGTGCATGAACGAAGTGGCCGGACTCAGGCTCAGGTCTCCGAAAGGAATAATTTCAGGAGTATTCCACTCACCGTTTTCGTAATAGCAGGCCAGCATGTGGTCTGCATATTGTTTTCCGAAAACCAGGTTGTTTTTATCCAGTTCCGAGATGCGGCTTTGACTTGTAGGCGTTACTTTTAAGTTTAGGGATGATACACTCATAAATTAGGTTTTAGTCCTGATTAATAATTCCAACTATAATAATCTTGCGGGGTTGATGTCATTGCAAACTTAAAAGGTGCAATTCTTAATGCTTAAAATTATATAGTTTTTTGCGTGGCAAAAGTATGATTTTTTTTTCAAGCCCATTTTTCGCACCTTTACTTTTTACATGTTATTTACAATGTCGGAATTGCTGAACTATATTTTTGAGCAGGAACCCCTTTTTTATACGCAAAACCGGATGCGGAATAATGCTCTGATGCCGGAGTTATCCGGTGTTTCGGTGTTGATAGTAATTGGTAACCTCAAGCTGACTGATGCGGAGCGGGAACAGTTGGATAAGATTATGCAGGCTTGTAAACCGGAAGGTGGTGCATATTACATTAGTGATTTTCCGGCAGCCTGGTTAGATTTCCGGCTCACTGATGCTATACGTACGGTGATTTTGTTTGGAGTATCGGAGCAGGATTTCGGTTTGAATATTTCGTTGCCGCTTCATCAGCCGGTCAGCTTTGACGGGCGTACCTGGATTAAAACGCTTCCTGTTTCGGGGCTTATGGATAACCCTAAGATGAAAGCGGCATTATGGCAGCAGGCGCTCAAACCTGTTTTTGTACCATAGCAGCGAATGAATAGCGTTCAACAATTTGTTTTGTTCCCGGATATATCCAAAACCGTTTATCAGAAATATCTCCTGTATGAGAGCATTTCAAATTGAACGGTCGCACTGGCTCGGTTGATAGGACACTAACCTGCGAAAATCTGAAACACGTCCCTCCGATATTATACCCGGATTGCGACATAAGCAGCATTTATGTGACGCTTAGGGCTGCTTGCGATTCTTAATTTTGCTCTTGATTCCCATTTGAATTCTCCGGCTGTCAACGAACTGAATTAATGATCGCCGACCGCTGTTGCGAATAAAATTATATCTGCTGTTTTCATTGTACGATATTACTTAAATAAAAACCTAAGGTAACCTGGTTAATGATCTGCGGTTTGTTTTGTATGTCCAGGTCGTGATTGATAGTGGTACGCAGCGATATCCTCATGTATTTTAAAAACAGGTAGTGTATGGCGTTATTGAAATCCAGCGTATAGTATTTCACTTCGCCTATATGTTGGTTAGGGACAAAAAGCTGGGTGTAATTTTCCCATGCTATATGCTTATTGATCATTTTAGGCATAATGTTGACCTGGAGATTCAGGCCGAAAACAACCTTTCGTTTATTGCCTCTTTCCACACCATACAGAACGTCTGCACCTCTTTCTTCAAAGATTCTTTGATTTTTTATCTTAGTTATTTTCCCGCCTGCAATGCCGAGGTCTATGGTACTGCCTTCCCAGAAACTACAGCCCAATCCTCCGCTGAACAGCATATAGCCGGGGGTGTAGTACGAGGAATACAGGTATCTTATTTCCCTGCCTGTACTATCTTCCATATAATCGTAATGTTCCCAGAGCTGGCTTTTAATATTGACCAGAAAATTAAGATTGATCCCGTCCCTTCCTAAGGGATAATTAACGGTGTTTTTAAAATAATACAGATCTTCCGATACCGTACTGATGCTGTCCACATAAAACCGTTTGCCAAACTCGTTGAACAGATAAGTGTTTATTCTTACCTTTTTCAACTGAAGGCGGTTATTAAGGGTGATATTGTAGTAAAAATATACGTTGGATTTATCTATGCTGGGGTCAATGGGATTCTTGGCAAAACTGGCCATTAATGTAGTGTAAAAATCGTACCGCAATTGAAAATAGTAGGGGTAGTCCGTATATCGTTTTTCAGGTACGGGCATTGTCATCTCGGCTTGCTGTACGAATGTCGTAGTATTCAACTCTTTTCTTCCCGTTTCAGGCGTAGTAGTACTATCTTGTGATAATTGTTTTATAGTAGTGTTATCTTGTGATAATTGTTTTACCGTATCCTGTGCGGAAAGATCAGGAGCTGTGAAGGCAAACAGCACCATGAGAAATAGGGCTGATATCCCGGCTTGGCCTGTCATCACTATGAAGTTATAAGTTTTTAAGAGGAATAGTGATAATAAAGGCATCTCCCCTTCTGTTGATCATATAAGTTCCGGGCGGTATAACCGTACCAAGGGGGAGTTGTAGTCTGCGACATACGGCATCTGCTATAGGTACTGTTTCATCACAGGTAAATACACTATGGGTTCTTAAATAATTCAAAGCATCTCTGTTGGTATGGTCCACATCATCCCGCAGGAGGGTAATAGTAAGTACGGATGCGATGGCATTAAAAGAAAGAGCGAGTGGGGTAAGGCCAGGCTTCATTTTTTGTATTCCATTTATGCCGTTTGTCCTGCAGTTGAAGCCGAATGCTTCACAGTTTTTATTCATAATGGTTCCGCCGGCCTGGCCTCCCTGGGCGTAAGCGCTTAGGGCTATGATATATAAGAGCCCTGAAAATAGTATTTTTTTCATGGTGAATAAGATTTTAAGGGGTTATAAAAACTTACCTTTTAAAAAAGGTTATTGATCGTTATTTGTTTCAAGGCTGTTAATCGCTATTGGTTTAGGGGATATTGATCGTTATGGGTTTTCAGATTGTTGATCGTTATCAGTTTTCGGATTGTTGACCGTCATCGGGAAACATAGAGTTTTTTGCCCGGGTAATCAATAATAACAAAGTCGAACATGGAGAAAAAATTCAACCCTACTAAATTTTTTTCAATGATACTGTTATGGAGTACTCTTGCTGTGGTGTGCAATGCGCCGCTTTTAATCTTTACTGAATCTAATATTTTATAGGTCGTTGGTTCCGTTCCCATTGCTGTGGTGGATCTCCCTTTTACGGTTTTAGCTGCATTATTTTTATCAATATTACTGAAATCAGAGCGTTTCAGTAGTATAGCACCGTTATAGCCTAAATCAAGCTGCATTTTTTTGCTTTTTCCACTGATGTAGAATTTCGGGAAAGTAACCTTGTCCAGGAAAAAACGAGTTTTCATAGGTGTTAAGGATGATGGGTCTGCTTTTAAGGAGTCTATATGGCTGGCCAGATGCAGGGTAGAGTCTCTGAAGTCAATCATGACGACACAATGCGCTAAGATATCATTGCCTAACAACCCAATATTATGTTTGCGTAATGCTGCATAATTGTAGGGTAACTGTAAAAAACTTACGTTTTTAAATTCCAGATCGCCAATATACATTTTGTCTAAGCTATAATAATGCTGTTTAAACTTTTTCCCGTCAGGTGTTCTTTTGGGAATTGCTACAGCGCCAACATACTTAAGTTTGTCAGTATGGATATAATAGGAATCTGCTGATGTAGGGGCATGATTATCTACTTTCATATAATATGGAGTGGTATTATTATTCCATGTGGTAGCAATAATTAAGGATCGGGTACTGTCGAAGACGAAAGGAATCTGTGTATGGAACTCTTTATTCGGCATGATTATTGTTCCGGAAATTTTCCGAATGGTATTGAATGTTCGACAAGAGCATAGTAGTAGCAGACTAAACAATATTACGTGCTTTCCGTTCATAAAATTTTGAATTTGATTATGCATATTTGTGCGACTAAAAATTACATTTTATTTGTAATATAATCTATTTTATCCTATCACGGCTTATCCTGTTGCCATATATTGAACTATGTTATTGTGTCTATGTTATTGTGTCTTGTTTAATTGTTGGTATTGGAGCGAAGCGAAAGAGAGGGGAATAGGGAACATCAGCATAAAAATATGTTCAGGGAATCCCGGCTTCATCCTGCTTCGCCCGCAATAACAACATTGGGCAAGCTGTCCGGTAAGTACTATCAGAATAATAGCTGCATTTCGATTGACTTTTTTGATTTGCGTTGAAAAATCTATGAATAACAGTTGACCGTGCTTGTTTTTCCCGACTTGTACAAGAAACACTCCTATTCAGATTTTCCTGACCCATTATAGCGTACTTGCTGACAGGCTTACTTCATTTTATACGGCAGCCTATTTTGCCGGCTTTTTAATATACACCATCTTAACGGTACCATCAGGCGCTACGGAATAGGTACCTTTAGCCCAGGAGAGAACATATCTACCTTTATCAGACCTGAACACGTCAATGTCATGATCAAGGGTCATGCTCCTTCCGTGATTAAAGAACCATAGTCCCTCAAAATCCGGATCAGGGAAGGTGGGCCCTGTAGTTGGCAGAATAAATTTAGTTGGCACTGTGGTTTTTGCACCCATGGGTTTGGTGTCAAAAATCTCATTAAGTAAATCTATTAAATCAATTACTCCTCCAATAACTTTTTGGACACCAACCAATGCGGCTCTTAACCCTCCCAATATTTTGGCTTCTACTGTTTTGGGTAGCATGGTAACAGTTGCGGCAGTCATACCGCCAAATGCTATGAGTGAACATAACAGGATTTTGATTTTTTTCATGATTATAAAATTTTATAGTGAAAGTAATACGGAGCTATATTTTACATGCTCCGACTTTACAACAGCCAAACCCCATGAACAGCGCGCTTGTTGATGTAAATTGTGGTATTGTATTGCAAACATAGCATCCGGAACTAACCTTTTCCAAATTTGTAGGGAATACCTTATTCTCTAAGAATAAGTTAGCATATATTTTAAAAATTTCTTCCTGGTTCTTGCGAAATTATGCATATTATATTAATTTTCTCCCCTGAAATGAAATCGAAGAAGAAAAGAATAGTATTTTCTTCTGTTTCATCACGCTGAATACATTACCCTAAAAACCCCAAAAATCATATCATATATGCAGAGCTTATCCCCTCCCGCGCTGAAAAATATTATTTGCGAATTTATCGCTGTGAAACGTATAGAGTTGAATTTTTCGCAGGAATATATGGCTACCATCCTGGATATGAACCAAAGCAGCTATTCCAAGCGGGAAAAAGGGTACAGTGAGTTTAGTCTTTCCCAGATTGAGCGGGTGGCTACGGAATTCAGGATGACCCTGCCGGAATTTTTCCTCAAAGCTTTTTGTAAGGACGGTAATATAAAGGAGGTACTATCCGGCTATATACAGAATTTAGATCCTGAAGAAATGCTCCGGATGAAGCAGCGGTTGAAGATGGAATATCTTCAAAATTCCAATATCCTGTTATTGTTATTGCTGCTGCTGGAAAATTTTTCACCTTCCTAAGATGAAGTCAAAAGTAAAAATGCAAAAGTAAAAAGACCGATACGCCTCATGTATCCGGTCATTTCAACCTATGGGATATCTTTTTACTCCGGGAAAATATTGGCCTGTCCGAAAAGCCGGTATCCGAACGATGCAGTCCATATAAGCAATAGGAGCAAAATGCCATTTAGCCAATACTTTCCGACAGCCCTCTCCATTGCCTATCCTTTTCGGAGAGAATAGCATCTTCCAGATTGATCTTCCAGTCAATCTGCAATGCCGGGTCATTGAACAAAATTCCCGATTCACTTTCTTTATGATAAGGATTGTCGCATTTATAAAATACCTCGGCTGTGTCACTAAGCACTGCATAACCATGCGCAAAACCTCGTGGCACGAATAACTGCCTTTTATTCTCTGCCGAAAGTTCCACACCAATCCATTTTCCGAAATAGGGACTTCCTTTCCGGATGTCCACCACAATATCCCATATAGCACCCTGTAAAACCCGCACTAATTTAGTCTGTGCATATGGTGGCTTTTGAAAATGCAGTCCGCGTAAAACATTCTTTACAGACCCGGCCTGGTTATCCTGTACAAAGGTGATGTCTAAGCCTGTTTCTGCGGCAAAAGCGCTATTATTGAAACTCTCAAAAAAATAACCCCGGTCATCATGAAATACGCGCGGTTCAAAGATAATGACATCCGGTATGGAAGTGGGTATAATCATAATCGTATTATTGTGGTTTTAGTCAGAAAAATACTCAGGGTTGTTTGATCCTGTTCAGGTATTCCTCTGCCATTTTTTTATAGTAAGGTTTTAATGTCGGCGGTGTGGTTTTGTACAAATCCAAAAGTGCCTGCCGGCTTTTCAGATAATCCCGCAATTGCGGAGGCAGCGGACGGGGCTCATCTTTGCCGGCATTTGCACTGCGTTTATCATCTTCTTCCTGTTCACGGATGGCTTTATCCGCCTGTAGTAAACGGTTCATGATTTCTTTTTGCCGTTCCAGTAGCTGTGTAGCCCCACGCTTATTGACTAAATCGGTTTCCATCCGATCCATTTTCTCCTGGATCTCCTTCATCAGCCGGGCATTTCCGCCCATACCTTTACTGTTGAGCAGGCTGTTCAACTGTTGTATTTGTTGGCGTAAAGCGCCTTGTTGTTGTGCCAGACGGGCGATTTGCTCCGCATTGCCTTCGCTACCTTCACCTTCTCCTTCTCCTTCACCATTTTGTCCCTGACCTTGTCCTTGTCCGGATTGACCACTCATTTTCCCCAATCCTTGTCCCATTTGCTGTTGACCTGAAATAATATCTTTCATCACCTGGCCTGCTGAGGAAGGCTTACCCTGTCCGGGTTTGGGCTGTCCGTTAGAGCAGCTTCCGCTACCCGACATCATGGCCTGAGCCTGCATTTGCATCAGGTTAGCCAGTGTTTCATTCAACAATAATGCCAGATTATTGGCGCTGGTCATGGCATATTGCTGACGGGTTACGGCCTGAGGTATATTGCGGGCCTCCATTGCTTTGGTGGCCTGGTCAATTGCAGTAGAAAGGTCAACGGTTTCTTTATTGATCGTGGCGGAAAGCTGATAAATTCGTTTACTTAGCACAAATAAGCTGTCGCGAATCATGCGGGCATTGGTGGAAAGCTGTTTTTGTTCCTGCGAATTTTCAATATATGCCGAACTTGCCGGAGAGGTCTTTTTCACTTTATTCATCAATGCCTCCTGTTGGAATGAGAAGCGAATCAAATTGGTCAGTAACTGCCGGGTAGCTTTAATATCAATATCCAATTGCTGCATATCCATACCGGAAGCCATCTGGCGCATTTGTGCCATCATTTGTTGCATCTTCTGGCGGGCATTTTGCTGCGACTGGCTTGATTTGGCATTTTGCTGCTGCTGCAACTGATCGCTGCTTTCCTGCATATCCTCACTGGCTTCTTTACCCGCTTCTTTCATATCTGAAAGGTCTTTCTGATTGTTATCGGATTGCTCCTTATTCAGTTGATCCAGTTCCTTCATATCCTTACCCAGTAATTGATCCAACTGTTGCTTCAAATCTTGTTGTCCCTTGCTTAATTCCTGGCCGGAGCGTTCTTGTTGGTCAGTACTTTTTTGCAACTGCCCCTGGTCTTTGTCTAATTGCTCCAACTTATTGGCCATGTCCTCTAACTTCATTTGCATTTCCAATTGCTTTATCAGCTCCTGAATGCGTTCCATATCCATATTAAAGAGCTTGTTCTGTTGCTCCATCTGCTGTAGTTGTTGAAAGGTATTTTCCTTATTCAGTTGCTGCATCATTTCCTGGAGCTTTTTCAATTGTTCTTCCAATTCTTTATTGGCCAGGTTGTCCAATTGCTCTTCTATCGCTTCTTCCTTTTCTTTTATTGGTTCACTGTATTCTTTCATGTCAGTTTGCTGCTGCTGCGCTTTAAATTGCTGCTGTATGGCCTCCACCTGATCTTTCAACTGCATTTGCTGACTGATCAGGGATTTCATTTTTTCCTGTTGCTCCCAGCTCATACTTTCACTTTGCAGCAATTCGGATTTCAAATCCTTCATATCATTTTCTAAACGCTTTGAATGTGCAGAACTGTTGTTAAGCCCCCTGGCAATCTGCTCGGAAGATTCGTTGATGGCGGAGTCCACGGATTTGCCGTCAAAAAGTTTATAGGTCATCACCGCGCTGCGTGCGCTTTTACTGCCGTTAACGGCATCATTATCCCAGGCTTCAATATAGTAATTCACCTCTTGTCCGGGTACAACCTGCAGGGTGCCGAAATCAAAATAAAACTGGTAAGGGCTGATATTGCCGGGTAAAATTTTAAGCGGAATATTTTTTTGGGATAAAGGCTGATGTTGTTCGTTGAGCACCGTATAATGAAAATACAGCCGGCTGATACCGTAATCATCACTGGCATTGCCGCTGAGTACGACCTGCTGCCCGCTGATACTGTCTTTGAGCTCTTCAAGGGTAACCTGTGGTGCCATATCCGGCGTTATCTGTACCTGGTAACGGAAGGAATCAGCACGGGGCATTTGTTTATTGGAAATGATGAAAGAATATGCCGTATCCTGCATAAAACGATACTGTGCATTAAAGCTACTGATCTCATTTTTTGTGCCTGAGCGCTGAAGCGTACGGACTGCGCCGCTGTCGCCCATACGCAGTAATATTTCATCCGTATGTTTTGCCTCAATCTCCCATTTCAATATGCTGCCCTGCGGCAGGGACAGATCGCTCAGTCCTGTAATTGTTTCGGAGGTACGCCCGGTATATGCCGGATATTCAATTTTTACGTTAAGCCCTTCTAAGCGGGGTTTCTGTATGATGCTTAACCGGTATTCCTTAGAATGATAACCGGCGGCGTTCAGGGAGAAATCCAAGTCATTACTGACATGCTGAAAGGTATAGCTGAATTTATTTTTGCCGGATGACTGCATCTCAATTTTTTCACCATCCACCACTACAAAAACCTGTTGCGGCAATTGCTTCCCTTCCGTGGCAACCTGTAAGGTAAAAGGTTCATACAGCACGGCCCGGAGCTCCTTGTTTTCCACAATAAACTGAAAAGGAGCGGGAGGACTAAAATTTTTTTCGGGCTGTAGCAGCCGGGAAGAAGCCTCTCTGAACATATTGGGTGCGGCGATAACCATAAATAACAGGAGGAGAACCGGGGGCAGCAGGAACCGTAAGTATCTTTTATTTTTCCTTAAATCAACAGCTTTAAGCAGGGGAACAACCGCAATTGACTGCGCCTTTTGATCAATAGCGGCATGAATTAATTCGATACTTTCCGGGTCGGAAACAGAGGCGTCATGCAATTGTAAAATATTGAGCAGCTTATCGCTTACCTGCGGAAAATGGACACCGATTATTTGCGCAGCGCGTTCCCGCGAAATGATCTTTCCCAGGCGTTGCATCTTCAGAAAGGGAATACAGACCCAAAGAATCAGCGCCAGCAGGCCGGCAATTGCTAATACGGTCAGTATGGTTATTTTCAGCCAGGCGCGAAAGTAAAAATAATATTCTCCGACGGTGATCAGTAAAATATACGCCAGCAGGCAGGACAGGAAAATAAGCCCGCCCCGCAGCAATTGGTTGGCGTAATACTTCCGGATAAAGCCGTCTAACTTTTCAATTAACTGTCTGTAATTATTCATCTTATTATTCTAATATTCCCCGGGTTTAATCGCCACGCACATATATCGTATCCGTTTTAACGGTATTGCTGACATTGCCGGCTTCATCTTTAATGAAAATCTTATAATACAAGGTGTCTTTTTTTTCTGCAAGATGCAAAGAGTCTAAACGCGGAGTAAAGAAAACCGTATTGAGGGTAATCAGTACGGTACCCTCTAACCATTTATGATCTCTGAATTCATCACCGATTACCGGAAACGGATACAGGTAGCTTCTGTACAGGGTATCTGACCGGTAATCCTGAATGGTGATGACCGAATCTTCCGTATGCCCGATATTACCATCACCATCGGTAAAGTCAAGAGTGATATTGCAAGCCACACCGGTATCAAAAAAATTAATCCGGTTATTGCTAATGCCTTTATACGTAATTTGCGGCTCGTCGGAAAAAGATTTTCCCGAATCTTTACGGCAGGCAAAAAGCCCTAAAATTATAAATGCCGGCAAGGCTAAAAATATATTGCGCATATTGTTTTCAAAAATAAGGAATGTACCGGAATACTCCACAGATATTACAGGATACCCACTGGCTCCGGAAGGTTAATGCACAGAATTTTCCGGAATATGCCCGTATGATCTTTCAGCATCAGTACACGCAAAACACGGTTTATCATGATTATGTAAAGGCATTAGGTATAGATACCACACTGATTCGTGAGCCGGAGCAGATACCTTTTTTGCCCATATCTCTTTTTAAAACACATGCCGTGCTATGTGGTGATACCATTCCGGAGCGCTATTTTGAAAGCAGCGGCACAAGCGGCATGCAAAACAGCAGGCATTATGTGAAGCGGCCTGAGCTGTATCAGGAAAGTTTTAGGGCTGCTTTTCAGCAGTTTTACGGTTCGCCGCAGGAATATATTTTTCTCTGTTTATTACCCGCATATTTAGAGCGAAAAAATTCATCGCTTGTTGTGATGGCCGAAGCCCTGATCCGGGAGAGTGATCATCCGCAAAGCGGTTTTTATTTATATGACTGGGAAAAATTAGCAGAAGCGCTGCAGCAAAATCATGACCGAAAGGTTTTTTTGTTGGGTGTTACGTTTGCTTTGCTGGATTTTGCACAGGCTTACCCTATGCAGTTGCGGAATACCATTGTAATGGAAACGGGGGGTATGAAAGGACGACGGGAAGAATGGACCAGGGAGCAGGTGCATGAATATCTCCGGCAGCAGTGGCACCTGGATCATGTTCATGCGGAATATGGCATGACCGAACTCTTTTCGCAGGCTTATGCTGCCGGAGAAGGGCGGTTTAGTGCACCGGCCTGGCTTAGTTTGTATGTGCGGGATGAACAGGATCCCTTATCTGTCAGCACATCGGGCAGGGGTGTTTTGAATATCATTGATCTCGCCAATGCAGACACCTGTAGTTTTATTGCCACAGATGATATCGGTAAAATTTATCCCGATGGCAGTTTTGAAGTATTGGGAAGATTAGATCATTCCGCTTTGCGGGGCTGTAGCCTGATGGTACTATAGTAATTCAAGAAGCAAATTATAACCACGAAAGCCACAAATTGCACGAAAGAATGAAATGAAATAATACGAAAGTGAAAGAATAAATAGACCAATATTTTGTATATTGGTCTATTTAGTATTATTTTTGGTCTGCAATAAACATCATATACTATGTCCTATGCTTTATATATACCTGTTAAGGAGACTGTAA
>Ga0206106_100515_pt1 | contig 24863 bp, 26 predicted proteins | sample 1B1ome_FD_148677 | JGI IMG/M metagenome (GOLD analysis project Ga0206106, IMG submission 148677) | Enriched microbial communities from leaf-cutter ant dump, University of Wisconsin, Madison, United States - 1B110A | ecosystem: Environmental > Terrestrial > Nest > Insects nest > Nest dump | place... | reverse complement strand
AAATGGGATTTTTTACCCAGCGTGTCACGCTGGCAATGCCCACACAAAAACGCGCTGCCGTTTGCGCTATGGTGAGTCTTTCCTTCTCTCGAACAGATAGAACTTTACGGCGAAATGATGAGGGATAAGTCATCCACAAATTATAATCAATCTATTTGAGCTTTGCTATACCTGCGGCAAGTCACGACAAAGGGCCTGTTGAGCAGCGGTTTCCGCACCTGCCTCAAGGCAAACCAGCAACTAGACCCGATCCATCTCCCTGATGGACCGGGCCGCAATGCTCTCGCCGATGATATTTATCAACTTTCAGTTCTCTATCACGATCTGCCGGGGTGCTCTATGGCAGGCCTGCGTCTGGAGGTACTGCACAATGCCATGTGTCCGCGCTTTCACGTGGATCGCACCGGAATACGTATGACCTGCACCTATCTGGGTCCAGGTACAGAGTGGATCGACGACGTACAGGTCGATCGCACCCGACTCGGCCGCGGAGCCAATGGACTGCCTGACACCCAATCAGGACTGTTCACCACGGATGAAATCGATAGAAGTCGCCTCCTGCTTCGATGTAGTGCTGCTCAAAGAGACATTGTGGCAGGGCAATACTGCACGGGGAGCAATACACCGCTCCCCTGCCACTACGCCTTCGGATAATCCCCGTATCCTGCTCGTGATAGATGCTCTCTGGGATTGATCGATACCTGTAGCACCAGCCGAATCACCGCTCATGCAGTGCTATTCAGACTCGGATCATTCGTGATCTTACGCAAGATCCCCAAATTGTTGCTCAGCCCGGGGAAAGAAGCAGTAACGACAAATACCAAACCCGGACAATTTTTCGATCTTCGCTCTCAGCAAGTTATCACCTCATCGATGTTCGCGATCAAGCTGGCCTCGTGGATCCACCTGTACGGTAACGTGATCAATAGCATAGCGTGCCTTCAACCAGGCTGAGACAACAGGTGGCAATGCCAGAGGATCGATCCCCTCGGCCGGGCTGACATGTACCGTTGCCACTGCACTCTCATCAGTCAGAGTCCAGGCGTGGAAGTGCCCGGCATCATCGATTTCAGGCAGCTCTGCCAGGCCGCGCTCAGCCGCCACCGCATCAACGCCCTGGGGCACCGCCTGCAACAATACGTGAATCGAATCTGCTACCAGCTTCCAGGCCGAGCGAACCACCAACACAGCAACGAGCATCGACAGCAGCGGGTCTAGAATGGTCCAACCGGTGAACATGATGCCGATCGCAGCACTAATAGCTCCCACCGATCCGAGCAGATCACCCATTACATGCAGCAAGGCTCCACGCAAGTTGCCGTCACCCTTATTTCCCGACCACAGGATCCAGGCACCCGCGAGATTCACCAGCAAACCGATGATTGCAACGATCAGCATGGGCCCGGCCAAGATCCCGGTCGGCGAGTTGAGACGCTGTATGGCTTCCCAAGTAATCCAGACCACCAGCAATAGCAGCGTTGCGCCGTTGGCCAACGCAGCCAGCACGCGGACGCGGTGAAACCCATATGTCCGCGTTTCATCGGCAGGCCGCCTTGCAATACGGTAGGCCACCAGTGCCAGGAACAGCGCAGCAGCGTCTGAAACCATATGACCGGAATCAGCGATCAATGCCAACGAGCCTGACAACCAACCGCCGATGGCCTGAATCAGCGCGTAACCTGCGGTGAGAATGAATACGAAACGGATACGGCATTCGTTGTTCGCCGTAACGACATGATTGTGCTCGTGGCCATCATGCTCATTACGATCGTCATACCCTTGGCCAGCATGGGTGCAATGATTGTATCCATGGACATAGTCTGACTCATGATCACGGGTTTCATCACTGTGGTGGTGAGGTATGTTCTTGGAATCTCTGGAGTCTGTAGGTGATGTTGTATTAACCATGACTGCTTTTCCTATGTTGGCATTGAAGCCAGTTCCTGATACAGCATCGCAGTAACTTGCCACTCTCCTTGGAGAACAAGGAAATGCACCGCTCGATAAGTATTTACTGGCGGATGCTGATCTCGGTCACCGAGAACCCAGGATCGCAGGCCCGGCGAATGAAGTGCAGCCGGTAGAATCAAGCCGATCTGCTCGTAGTAGCGGATCATCTTGGCCAAGACCTCGACGCTTTCGATACCTCACCGGTATTCATCGCTGTCCTTCTGGCTCAAGAGCCGCTAATGAGCAGTATCGGATACCGTCGCCAGTGGTGGCTGGAAACGTCGCAGGCGCAGTGCGTTACCGAGCACGAACACGCTCGACAGCGCCATTGCGCCGGCCGCGAAGATCGGCGACAGCAACACGCCGTAGGCGGGGTACAGCACGCCCGCGGCCACCGGAATCAGCGCCGTGTTGTAGCCAAAAGCCCAGAACAGGTTCTGGCGGATGTTGCCGAGGGTGGCCTTGGACAGCGCGATGGCATTGGGCACGCCCTGCAGATTGCCGGACATTAGCACCACGTCGGCGGATTCCACCGCCACATCGGTGCCGGTGCCGATCGCCAGTCCTACATCGGCCTCGGCCAACGCCGGCGCGTCATTGATGCCATCGCCCACGAAAGCGAGCTGGCCGTGGGCAGCCTTCAGTCGGCGCACGGCCTCCACCTTGCCCTCGGGCAGCACCTCTGCGATCACTTCGTCGATGCCCAGTTGCCTGGCGATCGCCTGGGCTGTACGCGCGTTGTCGCCAGTGATCATCGCCACCTTCAGACCCAGCTGGTGCAGCGCCGCGATGGCGGCGGGAGTGCCGGACTTGATCGGGTCGGCAACCGCGATGATGGCGGCCAGCCGGCCGTCGATGGCGGCATACATCGGCGACTTGCCTTCGTTGCCCAGTCGTTCGGCTGTACCGGCAAAGCTGCCCACGTCCAGGCCCAGTTCACGCATGTAGCGATCGGCGCCAATTTCCACGCGAGCGCCGTCGACCGTGGCATGCACACCCATGCCGGTGACCGATTCGAAATCGGCCATCGCCGGCAACGCGATGCCTGCCTCCATGGCCGACTCGACGATGGCGCGGGCGATCGGATGTTCCGAGCGCGATTCCACGGCTGCGACCTTCGCCAGCACCTGGCTGCGATCGAAACCTTCGGCGATTTCCAGATCGGTCAGGACCGGGCGGCCTTCGGTCAGCGTGCCGGTCTTGTCCACGGCCACTACCCGGGCGTCCTTGAGCAACTGCAACGCTTCGCCCTTGCGGAACAGCACGCCCAGTTCGGCGCCGCGGCCTGTGCCGACCATGATGGAGGTCGGGGTGGCCAGACCCATCGCGCAGGGGCAGGCGATGATGAGCACGGCCACCGCGTTGACCAGTGCGAAGGTCAGTGCCGGTGACGGCCCGAAGATCAGCCAGACGAAAAAGGTCAGCAGCGCGGCCAGCATGACAGCGGGTACGAACCACAGCGTTACCTTGTCCACCACGGCCTGGATCGGCAACTTGGAGCCTTGGGCCTGTTCGACCAGGCGGATAATCTGCGCGAGCATGGTCTGCCCGCCGACCGCGGTGGCGCGCAGGGTCAGCGCACCCTGCTGGTTGACGGTACCGCCGACCACGGCGCTACCAGCCGTCTTCTCGACGGGAATCGGCTCACCGGTGATCATCGACTCGTCGACGAAGCTGCGGCCCTCGGTCACTTCGCCATCGACCGGCACGCGCTCGCCGGGGCGAACCTCCACGAGGTCGTCCAAGGCTACGTCGTTGATCGGAATATCCACGATGCAGCCGTCGCGCGAAACATGCGCGACCTTGGCCTGCAGACCGACCAGGCGCCTGATGGCCTCGGAAGTGCGCCCCTTGGCGCGTGCTTCGAGAAAGCGTCCCAACAGGATCAATGCCACGATGACGGCTGCCGCTTCATAGTAGACATTCACCGTTCCGGCAGGCAGCAGGCCGGGGACGAAGGTCGCAACCACCGAATAGCCGAACGCGGCGGCGGTGCCGACTGCGACGAGCGAATTCATGTCCGGCGCCAAGCGCAGCAGCGCAGGGAAGCCGTGCTGATAGAAACGTCGGCCCGGGATGACCAGCACCAGCGTCGTCAGCACGAACTGCAGATACCAGCTCCGCTGCATGCCGATCGTGTTCATGACCCATTCGTGCATGGCGGGGATCATGTGCGAGCCCATCTCGAGCACGAACACCGGCAACGCCAGCACCACCGCCAGGGTCAGATCGCGCTTGAGTTCGGCTCGTTCGGCATCCTTCTTCTCCGCAGCCTCGTTGTCGGCCTGCACGCCGGTATCGACCGGACTCGCCTCATAACCAACCTTCTCGACAGCCGCCACCAGGGCCTTCACGTCGGCCACGCCGCGCACGGTGGCGCGCTCGGTCGCCAGGTTCACCGTGGCTTCCGTCACACCGGGTACAGCCTTGAGCGCCTTTTCGACGCGGCTCACGCACGATGCACAAGTCATGTTATCGACCACTAGCTCAGTAGTGCCGGCCGGCACATCGTAACCCACCTTTTCCACCGCCTGGATCAGCGCTGTGCGATCGACAGGACCGGTCAGGCGGACATCAGCCCGCTCGGTGGCAAGATTGACGGACACACTCTCCACCCCTTCGACCTTGGCCAGAGCGGCCTCGACCCGGCCAACGCAGCTCGCGCAGGTCATGCCCTCGATGGGCAGGCTGATCGTATCTATAACATCGTGAGCGTTATTGGTACTCGATAGACTCATGCCGGGCTCCTCAGTTTTTGTTCAACATCCAAACAGCCTAAGCCTTGCCATGATGGGAAGGTCAAGCACATTTCTCAGTCACCACTCGATCATCCGGCTCTCCAAAATAGTGAGGATATGACAGGTACCTTATGGTGACGCGAGTGCAGCAAATATTCAGCTCGATCGATTCTGGAAAAACAGGTACATCCTGTTTACAGAAATGTGATTAATCTTTTATAAATCAATTAATACCTTGAACTGAATACATTCACCTTACCACTCTGATAAGATAAATGTATTTTTGACCATTTGTAGTCAGGGTTTGTATTCCCCTGGTTTTTCCGTTTCGAACAGGATGGCCTGCATCGGAAAACGTGTAGGGTTCGAGCCATATTCCTCGATAAACGCGTTTGTCAGCGCTTCGACAATATCATCCGGGTCGACTTCACCACGGTCTCTGATTTCATTGATGATCGGACTGAATATCAGCCCGCGCGCAAAAGCGCTGATATCCGGTATATCGTAAACCCGTCGCTGAACCGAAATACTTATTTGCTCAAATCCGGCACGAATCAGCATCTCCTTGACGGGATCAATTTCAAAAGATGAAACAGTACTCTCGAGAAACCGGGGAGGATCCGATGGAAAAAATTGTTTCATGACTTCGAAAGTCAGGCTGGCATAAGGATTATAGTCACGTGAATCCCATACACTGAACAGATATCGCCCGCCCTGCCTCAATACCCGATGGACCTCACGAAAAGCCTTGTCCTTGTCGAAAAACATGACGCCGAACTGACAAACCACCGCATCGAAAGCCCGATCATCAAAAGGCAGGGTCACAGCATTTGCAATCTGGAAAGTAATCTGTTCGTGCGGGAGGAATTTCGTACGTGCGACGTCTGTCATGGCATCGCTGATATCGACAGCAGTCAGTTGTGCATCCCCGGGCAGCACATTCCGCAGTTGTCTTGTCACGATCCCCGTACCTGATGCAACTTCAAGTACATCACGAACCGGTTTCCCTGCTGCACGCCTGGCGATATCGGCAGCATATTGCTCGAAAAGCACGTGCCCCAGATCACGATCATAAGCAACAGCCACATCACCCACATACCCTGCCATAAAATTCTCCAGTAAACGTTAATTCAGTTTGGTTGCCCATCCCGGTTCAGGCATTTATATTCGGATTGCATGACATTCTAATCAACTATCCGCTTGAGGTTATAGAAGAAAGTCGCAACTGCGCCCAGCACAAGCATCGGCCAGTACGGGACAAAAGGCTCATACCATTTCGTACCGACGATGACAGGTATCTCCAGATGAAATTCAGACTGAGATTCATCCGTACCGGAAAGCTGAAGTACATAGTCTCCTGGCTCATCGATACGAACTTCCTGCGAAATAATCCCTGACTGATAAATTCTGGCGGGAATCGACAAAAGCGATTCCGCTGTTCTTTCACCCTCTTTTCTGGTCAGGCTGACTGCCACCGGCTGTTCCCGTATGGAAACCGGATATAACAGATCGACAGTGATGCTGAGCAAACCAGGACCTGGCACCTTGCCACACAAAATAGGAACGACAGACATAGCACTCATCGGATCATTCGGTATTACGTAATCGGCAGGAATGAAATAAGCAGAGTACCCGACCAGCAGCGTATCTGATTCGATCGTGCAGGTACCGCCACGAAAGCCCTTGGGGTAAGTATCCGACATACTCCCTTGCGGATTTACATGGAACTGCATCCCGATCAGGACGATGCCAGTCAGTATGCAGATAGTAATAAAAAGGCGCTGAATATTGATCGATAAGTTTTGCCAGATTGTGATCATATTACCTCCCTGGGATCATTCCAGATGATTATCGGATTAACACTGCGGATATGCGGATTGGCTTCCCCTACTCTTTCTGATACTGGGCAAGAAAGTACCGCTTTACAGAGCATTACATGAAAAATTCTGTGCAGTCATCATCAAACTCCGTGACAAATAAATGATAGGTTCCGGATTATTCGATGTTCTTTCTATCGACATAAAGTAGACTGAACGTTCTACTCTTGGAAAAGAATATACCTGAAACAGTGAGATGACAAGATCGACAAAGTTAGTGACAGAATCATGTTCCGCCAGGAAAACGACTTCCTGAGGAACCGGTCAAGATATCGTTGTATTGAACCTAGAAACCGCAGTTGATCGCTTATCAGCTTCTGGAGGTCCCGATGAATAGTGAGCTTGCTGCCTTCGCTCATGCTAACCTGGTGGGTGAGGCCGCTACGCACCCGATTGCACGCCTGGCACGCCGCCTGGCTTCGTTGCAGGGAATAGCCATGCGCCTCGTCGCGCCTTGCCAGGCAGCACTCCAGATGCACACTCGGGCGCATCCAACCGCGGTTTCTAGGTTGAATGAAAGGCTGTATCGTCAGGATTACGGAGATAATCGAGAGAATGGTGCGCAGAAGTAATACATACTCTCGCACCCATAATTGACCGGTACCCGTAGAGAACTGGCACCGATCATTCAGAAAGTATTATCGACTCAGACGCGATGCTGTCAGCGTGATATCAGCCTGCTCCCAGGCCTTTTTAAAGCGTGCTTCAATAACCTTCGCCTCGGCTTCCTTTTTCTGAGCAGTCAAAGCCTGCTGCAATCCAAAGAGCGCCCAACCACTGTCACGGTTGCGCTTCAGATCTTCCCAGTAGATTGTCTCTGCTTCGTCTGGACGCCCTGCTTTCAGCAGAATGGCACCCAGTGCAAGCCGCGGCGGATAATGCCATTCGGCCGGTTCCGTATACACCAGTGCATCTTCATAACGAACCGCGCGCTCGAGATGCTCTATAGCCGAATCAAATTTGCCATGAGCCGCATCGATCTCTCCTGCCAGTACTTCAGGCGCGATCCGCAGCACGGTGCGGGGTGTATTTTTGGAAAGAAGTGCGCCATCCAAACTTGGATCGCTCATGATATCACGCAGCGTTTTCAGTTCCTGCTCTGCTTGAGGAAGACGCTTTGTAGCGACAAATGCCAGGCCCCGGACATAATGCCAGCTGCCTCTGAGGAAGGCATTCGTGGCAGGCGGAGCAGGTTCATCGAGGATCTCCTGCCAGTGGCCGAATCTTGCAAGAGCCCAGTAGGGTGCCATGCGGAATACAGCAGTCAGCGGCATCTCCATCAGGGCCGTGTCATCTATGATGCTGGCAATCTTACGGGCAGATTCGATTGCGATGCTGCTTTGACCGCTTGCCGTGGCGGCAAATGAAAGGAAGTGGATGTTATGTGGGTAGTACCCCATCGGGTATAACCCCTGTGCCTGACATTGAGCGATGTAGTCCTCATCAGCCGCAATTGCCAACTGGTTACTTTTCATTGCATCTGCGTAACGCCCCACCCTTTGATAGATGTGCGATGGCATGTGGATCATGTGCCCTGCTGCCGGCATCAGCGGCATCAGCGTGTCTGCTGCTTTCTCTGCCCGCTCGGGCGTGTTCGTCGGTTCCATCAGGTGGATATACATATGCAGCGCAGCAGGATGGGCAGGATGCCGGCGCAATACTTCTTCGGTCAGTGTCACGATTTCAATTGTTCCTTCGTGGGGCTGACCGTCCCGCATCCAGTATCCCCAGGGACGCAGATCCATCACCGATTCCACATACAGCATGGCGATATCCGGGTCGGCAGGAAAACGCTGATGTACTACCCGCATTGCTTCAGCATACGCTTTGTCATTTGCCGTGCGATCTTCGGCATTACCCGAATAACGTTTCTCCAGTGCACCGATCAGTGCCTGTTCCCTTTCCGATGCAGTCGTCATCATCGATTTTGCCTTTTGTACCAGCCTCAAGGCATCGGGTTCAGCTTTGGGGTCCATGGGCGCGTTGATGTTGGGGCCTGATACCAGAGCCTGGCCCCAATATGCCATCGCAAGGGCTGGATCGAGTCGTGCAGCTTCGCGAAATGCGCGAGATGCTTCAGCATGGTTGAATCCGTAAGCCAGGTTGATACCCTGATTGATGAACAACTGTGCTTCTTTATTTTGCGTGCTGACCGGGAATGTATGAACTCCGAGGTTTTGCAGTCTGGGGGCTGATTGATCGCCAGACATCAGATGATCTGCAGGATCTGATCGCTCATGAGATGGATGTCCCACAGCAGATATTGCACTTTTCTCGTGATGTCCGGCTGTATTCCCATCAGGCTGAACAGTCGAACAGGAAACACTGACAACCGCTGATAACAGTACTGCTATATATGAACTAAAAACTCGGGGTTCCATGTACAGTTTCCTTATAAATATTGATTACAGTTACGCAGATATCTTTCTCTATTGCTTACGTTCCATCTATTAAAATATGACTGGTCGTCTTGATAAAAGAGAAAAACTGACCAGGTCAGGAGGACATGAAAAAGTCACTAAGCAGATCCTGACAACATTGTTTGACAGGATCGGACGATTTCTCGATTTTCGCTCTCAGCAAGGCTCCCTGCCAGGTGTTTATCAGTAGATCAGCCATATCTCCTGCTGATTTATCCGTTCTGACGGTACCTTGCTGCTGGGCACTGACTAAACCGGATTGCAGCAAATTCCGATAACGGGTGACAGCCATCTGAAGGGATTGCTGGCAAAGCGGGCTGGTATCACCTATCTCACCCATTAAATTGCCAAGCAGGCACCCTCCCTGGAAATCATTCTTCTCCAATTCTATGACGAGCTCATCATAATAGCGCTGTATCGCGCCCAGTGCATCAGCCTCGGATTGTTGTAAATGGGTGGTCAGTCGGGTAATGAAAGGATCGACATAATGCTGAATGACTTTGGCGCCAAAATCTTCCTTGCTGTCGAAATAATTATAAAAGGAGCCTTTGGGAATATTGACCGCATCCAGAATCTCCTTGAGCCCGGTACCGTGATAGCCTTGCCGCATGAGCATCCCCACCCCTTGATTTAACAGGCTTTCCCGACTTGCTTCCTTTTTTTCTGATTTATGCATAAAAAAATAATACGACCGGTTGTCTTGTTTTGTCAATTTATCAGTCAATGGCAGAAATACTTAAAATTGTTTTATTTCACACATTATTTGTGTTAAAAATGACGATGTCCTGTGTAATTTTCAGTATCAATTAAAACGAGGAGCAAGCTATGACCGTCATTAGCAGACGAGAGGAAAGTACATCCCGAGATCGTGGCGCACTTGCCAAAATGGTCATGACATTACTCGATCACTGGCAATTGAGTACGGAAGATCAGGCAGCCCTGTTAGGTATCGCTGCCAGTAACCGAACTGCACTGGCACGCTATCGTAAGGGAGAGGCCATCGGCACCAGCCGGGATCAGTATGAACGAGTAGGCCACCTGTTAGGCATCCATAAGAATCTGCGTTTGTTATTTCCCCAGAATCGAGATCTGGTATACCGCTGGATGACTACCCGCAACAAGGCATTCAACAATCTGACCCCGGTCGAAGTGATCAGGGAATGGGGTTTTGCCGGGTTGCTGATGGTGCGAGGTTATCTGGATCGCGCTCGTGGTATTTGAATCAGGAACTGCATGAGTTCTCTGTTCGCTCAACTTACTTTGATCGATGTTCATCAGGATATCGCCAGAAATATTGTGTCACTGCGTCAGTCGCAAGACTTGTTCGATGATCTGACCGACGATCCAGCCGAATGGCTGCTGGCACAGAAAATAGAAGCCGAGATCAAACCTCCACCGTATCAGTCATTCCATCCTATCATCGATCGACCATTCGAAGAGGCTGAGTGGTTCAATGCCATAACCTGGCCATTCAAGTATTGGCAATCCAGCCGGTTTTCAGATGGAACACACGGGGTGTGGTACGGTTCGGAATCGGTTGAAACCACGGTCTACGAGTCGGCGTATCACTGGTATCGTGGCTTGTTGAGCGATGCGGGATATGAACATGAAGCCGTTATCGCTGAGCGGAAAGTTTACTCGGTCGCTTGCAGTGCAGCCTTACTGGATTTCCGAAAGGTCACCGCAGAATACCCGGATTTATTACACCCTTCTGATTACACACTGACCCAGTCAGCGGGAGCACGCATTCATCGGGAAGGACACCCGGGACTGTTGATTCAATCCGTTCGCAGACCAGCGGGTGAGAATATGGCCATATTCAATCCAGCTGTGTTATCCAATCCAAGACATAACTGCCAACTGACCTATCGGCTCGAAGGTGATCAGATTAGGGTGGAAAAGCATCCGGGGACAGTGTGGCTCACCCTGGATGTAGCGATTTTTGATTGATCCTCTCCTTTCTCTTTAGGAAATGAGACTGTCAATGAGATATATCTGATATTAATTTCGGGGAAACGGCTCAGTGAAAGGTATCTTGGGCCAGCGATCCCGATACCCGTTAATCAGGAAGTCGCTGCAACGCCTTGCCCTTGTGCATGGCAATATGATCCGTCTTGTCGCTCTTGATCTCATACTGCGGCTCCTCTGTACTTGCATGATGAGTGTAGCCCTTGTAATCCACGTCGCTGGTATGCACGCGCACAATATAGCCACTCACCCTGCCGGCTTCGGAGTTCCAGGTCACATGGTCACCAACCTTGAATGCATGGGTCATTTTGCTTGTACTCTCCTTCCGGTTTCTCACAAGATAATGTGCGATCCACAGAGATCGGAACCGCCTTGAATCAGTTCAGTTTGTAGGAATTGGCGCCTGTACCGGCAAGCTTGCCACCATCCACAATGAGGTATTCCTCACGGATGGGTGCACCATCGAAATAGCTCTCCAGAATCTCCAGCGTGCCAGCAGCGTAACGTGCCTGCGCGGACAGAGAGCTGCCGGAAATGTGCGGAGTCATGCCATTGAAAGGCATGGTGCGCCAGGGATGATTCGCCGGTGGTGGCTGCGGAAACCATACATCACCTGCGTAACCGGCAATCTGGCCGGACTGCAGCGCGCGCACTACAGCATCGCGTTCGATCAGTTTTCCGCGTGCCGTATTGATGAGGTAGGCGCCACGCTTCATCTTGCTGAACATTGCGTCGTCGAAAAAATGCTCTGTAGAAGGATAAAGCGGCATGTGAACATCGATGATGTCCACCGCGCTTACCAGCGAAGCCGCATCGGCATGATAGGTAAGATCCAGTTCCTTTTCGATATCCGGGCTCAGTCGGTGCGGGTCTGAATAATGAAGACGTAAACCAAAAGGTTTGAGGCGATGTAACACGGCAAGGCCAATTCGGCCTGCACCAATCGTGCCGAAGTGCATCCCTTCCACATCGTAGCTGCGTGCAACGCAGTCAGCGATGTTCCACACGCCGCTCGCAGCAAGAGCATGCGATGGCAGATAATTACGAACCAGCGACAGCACCATCATCACAGCATGTTCAGCCACACTGATACTGTTGGAACCGGTTACCTCGGCCACAGTGATATGAGCGCGGGCAGCTGCCTCCAGATCGACATGATCCGAGCCGATACCGGCGGTAAGTGCCAACTTGAGCTTTTTAGCTTTGGCAATGCGTTCGGGAGTCAGATAAGCCGGCCAGAAAGGCTGGGAAATGACCACTTCGGCATCGGAAAGGTGGTGCTCAAATACCGAGTTTGGGCCATCCTTGTCGCTGGTCACGATGAGTTCATGGCCACGCTCCTCCAGCCAGGAGCGCAGGCCCAACTCACCCGAAACGCAGCCTACCAGTTCACCCGGCCTGAACCCAAGTGGGCCTTTGGGTTGAGGAGTGGTCTGGCCGTTGGCGTAAGCAGTGATGGTCGGAATATCATCCCGCGCATAGGCAGGTGGATAACCCCCTTCCGGGTCAGGGTAAAGAACACACAAAACCTTTGCCATCGCATACCTCCTTTACGTTCGATGAGTCTTGCACAATCATACACTCGTGAAGATCACACTATCAAACTCAAAGCCTGTCAATAGTAGTCTACCGGCAGAAACAGGAACGAAGTTTTTCTGCTGTCGAAGAAACAATTTTATGATCCAGTTTTCATCGCATAAGCAGAGACAAAGTAAAACAGCCAGGCGGAAAGAACACAGAGTTGGACTTAAAAAAGCCGGGTATGCGGTACAGGAGTTTCTGGCGTTGTTTACAGTATTCAGTAAAATACAAAATTCATTGTGCGGTTGTCCTGGATCAGTATTCATAGATCTGCCGTAAAGAAGTTTCCATCATTGTCCTGATTTCCAACCTTGATTGCACTACAGCACTACCATTCAGAAGAAGTGGTTCGGAATAATTTTTATACCTTGAGTACAGGAAAATTTCGGAGTGAATATGCCAACAGTTGATCAGTATTTCCCAGATTTTTTCAACGATGCGCCTACCGTCACGCTGCAGGATCCACTGGCCCGGTTTCTCGGTGCAGCGCACGACGGGATCATGGAATATCGGTATGCCGATGCCGTGCGACTGGCGGGACACTCCTGTCCCACCGTAGCAGGCACCTGGCTGATGACAGTACACGGCCTGCGTGCGCTGTACGGTGATGCCTTACCGGTGCGCGGCGAGATCGAGGTTTACATGGCCGATGCGCGTGATGCCGGTACCACGGGCGTCATGGCGACCGTAGCGCAGCTCGTCACCGGTGCTGCGCCGGAAACAGGCTTTCAAGGTATCGGAGGACGCTTCGGGCGCAACGACTTGCTGCATTTCGATCAGCCGATGCGAGGGTCGATAGGTCTGCGTCGTAAAGACACAGACGCAGCCGTGCAGGTAGAGCTCGATGCCTCGGTCGTGCCCTGGCCGGACGAAATGCGCACACTCCTCCCGAAAGCAGTCAGCGGGCAGGCCAGCACAGCTGAACTGCAGCGCTTTGGCGAGCTGTGGCAGGAACGCGTGTGCAAAATGCTGATCGATCATGCCGACGATATCGATATGATACAGGTAAGCAACTGGACCATAGATTGATTGGCTTCATAACTGAAAAATCCGATCCCGTCATTGCGCGCGTAGCAAAACAATCCAGGTTTTTGCTGAATCAGCAGTGCATGGATGATCACACTGCTACGTGCCTCGCAAAAACAGAATGATGCGGAGATTTTTCAATCAATTTGACGTAATAATAACCATTTGCAATAATAAGGCCCTCATATCGCACATCTTTGACATCATCTCATTCTGCAATGCCTCGTCACCGTATTTCCGGAATAAACTGGCTCGCTCATTACAGCGAAGTGATTCGGTGCTGGACACATCGGACAGGGTCCCGCAGTGATGTGGAAGATGCCGCGCACGACGTCATCACCAAAATACTGGAAAGCAATGTCTCCGCCATTTCCAGCCCGCGCAGTTATCTGCACAGCAGTATCCGTAACCGTCTGACCGATGGTTACCGGCAAAACAAAATACTGGATCTCGTTCCGCTCCACGATTTACCGGAAGACAGTCACCCTCTCCAGCCGAACGATCCGGTAACGCATACTTGCACCATGCAGCTGCTGGCTGCACTGAAGGAAGCCCTGCAGGAACTCCCCCTGAAATGTCGTCAGGTTTTTATCTGGCACCGGCTGGAAGGCTATTCCCAGGCGGAGATCGCCAGGAAACTGGATATATCGGTCAACATGGTCGAGAAATACATGATTCAGGCCACTCGCCATCTGCGTGACCGGTTACAGGACCACATTCCGGACTGATTCAGGATTCCAATATTGCCAAACGTCTCATTTTATGAGGGAATACCGGATATCCCTTAAGGAACCCCTGAAAGGCGTCAGCGAGATAGTCAGTTCAAGGCAAAAGTCGGCGAAAAAAGCGGAGTTTATACGTAATAAATGAGCATTTTGAACCGGCTTTTAACGCGGAAATGACAACACAGGTAGTTTTTCAGAGATTCCTTCCCTGCTGTTTCAGGTAAATTGGCTTGGCTATGAACCGACAACATTCAACTATTCCCGCCCACCCGCGCGATGCAGCCGCCTACTGGTTCGCCCGCATCCATTCGGGTAATTTTACCCGGGCTGATCAGGAAGCTTTTGATAGCTGGCTGCAGGCAGACAATCTGAACAGCAAAGAATATCAGGCCCTCGATAAAATCTGGCAGGTAGCCGGCCAGATCCCCGCCCATGAACTTCGTGCCATGCTGGCCGAAGAACCCGAATCCCCGCAACAGATTCAGAAGCGGCTGAAGCACTGGCGCTTGACGATCAGTGCCGTTGCGGCAACGATCATTGTCGTTATCGGGTTTGCCGGCGTGTTCATGCCGTACGGCTGGCTGGGTGAACCGCTTTATACCGCTGAATATGTCACCGATCTCGGCGAACGCCGCACGGAAGTACTGCCTGACGGATCGATCCTGGAAATCAATACCCGGACCACCGCCCTCGTCGAATACTTCGAGAATCGCCGTAATGTCCGGCTGGCCAGCGGAGAAATCATGTTCTCGGTGGAAACCGATACCAACCGTCCGTTTATCGTGGAGGCAGGACCAGGAACTGTGCAGGTAACTGGCACACGCTTCAATGTACTGCGTGATGATGACCAGGTACAGGTTGCAGTCGAATCTGGTTCAGTCGAAATCAGTTCAGGCCACTGGTGGAACCGGCACACTGAACAACTGACAGATGGTTTGGGCGCACAGATCGACCCGGATAACATGACACCCGCCAGCCCGGCTGATATCAGTACGCTCACTGCATGGCGTCAGGGAAAAATGATCTTCAAGGATCAACCACTGGCGGGTGTCGTCAAAGAAATGAATCGCTATTTACCCCAACCCATCACGATCACCGATCATCGTCTCGATCAGGTACGCATCGCCGGTGTGTTCAACACCGGCGACTCAGCTGCCTTCCTGCAGGCTCTGCATAAAAGTATCCCGGTGCAAGTCATCCTGCACGCCGACGGCAGTACCGAACTATCCCTTCCCCGATAATTTCTGCAAGCAGGTTTTCTGCCGGAATCAACACATTCCTTATATCGCCACCCCTGATTACTGACAGCTCGATTCAGGGTTTCGTCACGTTCATTCGTCTTAGCTGAAGAAGGGATAGATTTCTCCATACCGGCAGAAATCCCTTCCTGCAAGAAGCCTGGTACAGAAGCCAGCCACCTATTTCAATCAGGGGAAATTTCGTGATACATCCATTCAAATGGGCGCAATCCGCCCGTATCGTTACCTCGTTTACAGCAATACCATCTGTTGCGGTTATTTTTTTCACATGTGTTTTGATACTTGTCACGCCCATGCCTGTTCAGGCCCAAAATACCGTACCGATCAGCATCTCACCACAACCGCTCAGTGATGCCCTGCTGCAATTGGGTCAGCAAACCTCGCTGCAGATTCTTTATACGCCAGATCTGATGAAGAAGCTGAGTACCTCCGGCCTCCAGGGAAATTACACGCCGGAAAATGCCCTGCGCCAGTTACTGAAAGGCACCGGCATCGAATACGAGCGGCAAGGTAACACAGTGACCTTAAAGCATATCAGTGCAGTTACCCTGCCACCACTGACAGTCAGTACAGCTTCCCTGAAACAAGGCACAGCAGAAGAAGGTTATCGGGTCAGTAATGTCAGCGGGATTGGTCTGTGGGGCGAGCGCAGCCTGCGGGATACCCCTTATTCGATGAGTGTTGTGCCTTCCGATCTGATCGAAAACATCAATGCTCAGAATATGGGACAGATTTTCAAAATGCCCCCCCTGACCCAAGGCCGATCATCCAGAACTTTAATGGCGTACCCTTGGTCGCTATGCGAGGATTCCAATCAGCCAACCCAGTTTATGATGGCATACCCATGAGCGAGTTTATCGGCTCTGCTGTATCAGTGATCGAGATTGACCGGGTTGAAATTCTCAGCGGAACTTCGGGTTTTCTCTATGGTGGCGGCAGGGTAGGTGGAGCGGTAAATTATGTGACTAAAAACTCTACCGATGTCCCGCTCAGGAGGCTGACATTCGGTAATTATGGCGGTACCCAGTTTTATGGTCATGCTGATATTAGTGGAAAATTTGATGACCGAGGCCGCTTTGGTTATCGAGCCAATTTGCTTTACCAGGGGGGAGATACCGCCATCGGTGAACCGGTAAACCAGAAAGTGGCCAACATCGTGCTGGATGGGCATCTCACTGATACCCTTTATGCTGGCGTCAAATACACCTATAACGACTACCACAAAGAAGCGACACAACCTTCATTTAATAATATAAGGGAAAGAACTGGAATCGATACCAGTAAACGCTATTCTCCCAAGTGGGCCTCCAATGATATAGAAAGCCATAAAGCCTACACTAGCTTACGCTGGGATCCGAGTAAGTATTTTACTCTCAGAAGTGCTTTTTTCTATCAGAATACCTATATGAGAGTCAATCAAATAGTTTTAAATGAACAAACGGATAAGACCTTTATTCCTAGCATGAGAAATATAGCGGGGAGAAAGCTTGAAAATTATGGAGGCTATATTTATCTAGATACCCGTTTTTCAACTTTTGCTGTCGACCATAAGCTGACGCTCGGCTATTCCTCTGCTTTTCATGAAATGTTTTCACGTGCTAATAATAACTTTGTTTCTCGATCTGGCCCGAACCTTTCGCTAAGTGAAATTAAAAACCTGTCTGCACCGGACTGGGGAACATCCTTTGGAAGTGGAGCGAGATTATCTGCCTGGGTCTTACGAAATGACAATATTCTGATCGGGGATAATATTACCTTCAATGACCAATGGTCTGCAATGGTCGGGCTTAACTACGCTACTATGATGAATATGGCAGATGGTTATGGCGGTAACGGTAATAAATATGAAAAGTCTGCACTGACCCCCACCGTTTCACTGCTGTATAAACCCATTGAAGCAGTAACCACCTACGTTTCTTACATGGAAGCACTTGAGCAAGGTACGATAGTAGGCGATACCTATACTAACTATGGAGAAGTATTCCCACCCCTGGTCAGCAAGCAGTATGAAGTCGGTGCGAAATACGATATCAACCCGAATTTATTATTGAGTACTGCGCTGTTCCGGATTGAGAAAGCTAATCAGTTTTCAAATCAAGCCACACCTATCCCCACCTTTGTTCAAGATGGTTTGCAAGTACATAACGGGGTGGAACTAGTTTTAACGGGGAAAGTCACCGATAATCTGACCATCATGGGGGGTGGCACCCTGATGGATATCGGTGTGGAAAAATCCAATGACCCTGCTCTGGAAGACAAGAAACCAATCAATGCCGCTTCCCGGATGGGTAAGATTTATGCAGAGTACGCACTACCGTGGGTTCCAGGATTGAGCCTGACCGGCGGTATTTACTATACTGGGGAAAAATATGCCAATGAGACTAATACCGATAAAATCCCCAGCTATACCCTATATGATATCGGCGCACGATATGCCACTCGTGTACTCGATAAAGCGCTGACAGTGCGTCTGAACGTCATTAATCTGACGGGTAAAAACTATTGGCAGGATGCTAATTATTTAGGTGTACCGAGAACCGTTGCGTTTTCCGCTAGTATGATGTTTTAACGCTTTGGCTTTGATCGTTCCCGCGCTCCCGCGTAGGAATGCAGCCCGCCCCGCTCCAGCGGGGCATACCGTCCGCCGGAGCAAACACACGGGCTCCCACGCTGGAGCATGGGAGCCCTCAGCGAAATATTCGTATCCAGAAAAGCGCTATGATCTTTCATGCGCTTCAATACGATCAAATTTAAAGTCTTTCGGTAATCGCCCGCGATATTTTCTCAGTCGCTCAATAATTTCACGGACTTCCGGTGTTTTCATGATTTCAATGTCACGAGAACTCGCCACATGAATTTCAATGGAGTCACCTTCCTTGAGATTGAGTATTTCAACAATTGATGCGGGTAATCTGACTGCCAGGCTGTTGCCCCATTTCGAAACCTGCATTGAATAACCTCCTTAAATAATATACATTTTTATTGTATATCCCCTATTCTCACTCTCAAGCATAGCGCTGATTTCGGCTGTGCATCGAAACAATCTTGCAAGTCAGGTACCTTACCCGATAAAATAAGAATAGTTCTCATTTTATTTTTGTGTCCGCACATGTGCCTGACCAATAACAAGGAGAGCGCTGTGCCGGCCACGGATCTTGCAGCGCACCGGGTTCACGTTTTATATACCGACCATCACAGCTGGCTGTATAACTGGCTGCGTCGTAAACTGGGCAACGCTTATGACGCCGCCGATCTGGCGCATGATACCTTTCTGCGTGTCATCGCGCGGCAGATACCGGCGCATCCGGGTGAGGAATCGCGTGCACTGCTGACGCACATTGCCAAAGGACTGGTCATCGACCACTGGCGGCGGCAGGATGTGGAGCGTGCTTATCTGGAAGCGCTGGCTCATCTGCCGGAGGCGGAAGCCCCTTCACCTGAAACGCGCCTGATCATCATCGATGCCCTGATGCGTATCAATGCCATGCTGACCAGTTTGTCCGGCCGTACGCGTGAAATCTTCCTGCTGGCCCAGCTCGACGGGCTGACACTGCAGCAGATTGCCGAACGCACGCAAATACCTGTGATTACCGTGCGCCGGCATATTCACAAGGCACTGGTGGCTTGTATGACTGTTGTCTGATGAATAAAGACAGATTGCTCTAATGTCTGATCACTCCTCTGCATCGCCCGCAGTACTTCCCGATGCTACCTTGCTCAAGGAAACTGCCGACTGGGCCATGACTTTCCAGTATGGTGCACCCACGGAATCCGAGCGACAGGCTTTCGACCACTGGCGCCAGCAAAGCCCGGCGCATGATGCAGCCTGGGCTCGCGCGCAGGCTGTTTTTCACACTTTCAACCAGGTATATGAAGGTATTGGCAAGGATGCACTCGAACATCTGGAGCACAGTAACAATAGCCGGCGGCGCAGTTTGCGCATGCTGGCCACCCTGCTGGTGGCGGTACCGACTGGCTGGCTGGCCTGGCGCCATACACCCTGGCGGGAATGGACAGCCGATGTGGCAACGACTACCGGTGAACGCAGAACCCTGGAGTTACCCGATGGTTCACACCTGGTACTCAACACGGCCAGTGCAGTGAACATTGCCTTCAGTACCGTGGAGCGACGCATTCGTCTCGTGGCGGGCGAGATTCTCATCACGACCAGTACCGATCCATCGCCGGTTTACCGGCCGTTTCTCGTCGATACACCGTATGGTGTCGTACGTGCATTGGGCACGCGCTTCAGCATGCGTCATCTGGATCAGAATCGTTGCCATGTCGCGGTGTTTCAGGGTGCGGTCGGGATTGCCCCCACGGGCGGGTTTACCCATACTCTGCAGGCAGGCGAACAGGCCAGCTTCAATGTAACCGAAGCAAGCCAGCCAACACCTGTCGAGAACAATGCCACCCAGTGGGAACAGGGTATGCTGCTGGCCAGAAATATGCGTCTGAGGGACGTGATTACCGAGATGGCCCGTTATCGCCCTAGTGTACTGCGCTGTGACCCGGCCGTAGCTGAACTGCGTGTATCGGGGGCTATCTCATTGACCGATACCGATGCCAGTCTGGCCCTGCTGGCCAGCGAACTGCCCCTGCGTATCGAATATTACACCCGTTACTGGGTCATGGTCGGCCCTCGTCCTTGATCAGAAATTCCCTGGGCGATACATTATCTTGAAGCGCTTTGCCAGAGTAGCGAGATGTTTATCCAGTGTCCATAATTCAACGCCTGGTGTCAGCAGTGTCGATGCCAGCAGCATCATATCTACCATCCCGCAGCCATGGCCATAAAGCATTTCGTACTCTATAAAAGCCATTACCTCCCGTACACTGGCCTGCCGGGTCTGCTGGAGCAAGCCAATTGCGGTAAGTGTCCTGTCGCGTGCAGGTGGCGTCCCGCAAGCAAGCTCACCCACAATCATGGGGTGTGTCCAAACTATGTCCAGTTGAAGTAATTCAACCAATGCATCGTTGCGATACCGGAAATGATTCACCCATATCGAAGTGTCGATCAGTACGCCCTTCATCCCGGGGAATCCGGAGAAGCTTCGCGCCGGCGGGGAATTTCCTGCATCTCGGGCGAGGCTGCTCCCAGGGCTGCCAGCCGTTTGGCTGCCTGAACCCTGACGAAAGTCTTGATGGCCTCCCGGAAAAGATCTGTCTTGTCCATCTCGGGATCAGCCAGCTCAAGGGCTCGCTCGTACAGCTCATCATCAATTGTGACAGTCGTTCTCATCGCACTCCCCCATCAAATTTGATGACATATTGCATCAATAAATAGCATCTGGCAAATCTTGTATTCTGCCTGGCGTACCGCAATCAATCTGTTCATCGCATCCTGCCGCGCTTAATTCCCCTCCGGTGGAAGGGAATTAAGTGGAGCCGGTAGATACAAGGATGCGGTAAGGCACGAACCGCATCCTTGTATCTACTGCACTAAGTGAACATCGTTCAACAGCTCACCAAGGTTGGCTTCGGCAATTTTTAAATCATAAGCGGTTTGCAGATTGAGCCAATATTGTGGTGACTGGCCGAATGCGCGTCCGACCAATAAAGCCAGTTCCGCCGTAACCGGGCGTGTTCCTTTTATGACATGCGAGATGCGCATCGGTGAAACACCAATGGCGCGCGCAAATTTGGTTTGTGAAATTTTCAATTCTCTCAGAGCCTCATTCAGAAATTCACCTGGATGAATTGCGGGGAGTCCTTGTTTAATCATGCTCATTATTCCTAATGATAACCCACGATTTCAACATCAAATGCGCCACTGGTCGTTGATTCGGATACTCCATTGTCCGGTGCAGCAGGATAGGGTGAAGGACGAGCATCCTGCCTGCTACCAAATTATGCAGGTTGGCGGTGAGCTTGCGGCCCCCAAAAACTGGATTACTTGTCAGAAGCCAATTGTTCGAGGCGTTCGGCCAGCCAAATCTTGATGATGGATTGGCGTGTTACACCCAACCGGCTGGCTTCCTTGTCAAGGGATTCGATCATCCAGTCTGGAAAATCGACATTGACCCTTCTTTGTTTTTGCAAAGGGCGTCGTGCCTGGGCAATGTCCAGAACCGCACTTACGTCCTTGCCGCTGTCAAAATCGGAATCAAATTTCTTCGCTTTCATAAAAATTTACCTCTTCGGGTCGCGCCCGGCGAACAGAGATGATGCGTATGCATTCGCTACGGTGTGTGATGACCGCAGCCCAGTGCTTACCTTTGATTCGGCCAATGACCATGAATCGGGGTTCATCAATTGTTTTTGCCGGAATCTCAATCAAATACGGATCACTCCAAAGATCCTGAGCTTGAACAAAGTCAATTCCATGTTTTCTCAGGTTAGTTTGGCTTTTCTGCTCGTTGAATTCAAACAATAGCATGGTATAAAAAATATACCATTATTAAAGATAAATCAAGAACCAGGTGTGGATTCTCAGAATCATAAAAAAATCTGCTGCAGGCTGATCACTTTTTCCTGTTCGTTCGGTATATCGAATGAAGGTGCATGTTTTCAATGCATCTGATTATCCGTTCTATACACTGACGAAAGGTATATCAATCATGTTTTTCAAATGTTCTTACCCGCGGCGGGCAGCACGCACAGCAAGTTCCACATCCTCTTCCCTTGTCCGTTTCTGTGACAATCCTCTTGCATCGATATTCAAAACCAGCGTACAGGTGCTCGCTATCCATGGCATGTTAGCCGGTCTGTCCGGTGCAACGCTGTTTGCATCCGATCCCGTATGGGCTGCCGAATCTGCCCACAGTGCAGCCAGTCGGAATTACACCATTTCTGCCGGGCAGCTGAGCGACGTACTGGCGCAGTTTGCTGCTGCATCCGGCGTACAACTGGTGTTTGATTCGGCAATGCTGACCGGGTTGCCCAGCAACGGGCTGCAGGGTAGTTATACCGTTCGTGAAGGATTTCTGCGGTTACTGGCCGGTAGTGGCTATGGACTGGTAGAAACAGGTAATGACAGTTACTCGCTGCACCGGGCAACAGCTGCAGGGGGTACGGTCACCCTGCCCTCCCTGACAGTCAGCACAGCAGCAGATACTCTAAAACAAGGCACGGCAGAAGAAGGTTATCGGGTCAGTAATATCAGCGGGATCGGCCTATGGGGTGAACGTAGCCTGCGTGATACACCGTACTCGATCAGTGTCGTCCCTTCCGATCTGATTGAAAACGTCAATGCCCAAAACATGGGGCAAATCTTCAAAATGAATCCTCTAACTCAAGAGCCGACCATTAATAATCAGAACGGTGTGTCTATTGTTACCATGCGAGGATTTTTATCAGCTAACCCGGTTTATGATGGCATACCCATGGCTGAATTTATCGGCTCTTCTATGTCAGTGATCGAGATTGACCGGGTTGAAATTCTCAGCGGAACCTCAGGTTTTCTCTACGGTGGTGGCAGAGTCGGGGGAGCCGTGAACTATGTGACCAAAAACTCTACCGATGTTCCGCTCAGAAGGCTGACGTTTGGTAATTATGGTGGTACCCAGTTTTATGGCCATGCTGATCTAGGCGGGAAATTTGACGAACGTGGCCGCTTTGGTTATCGGGCCAATTTACTTTACCAAGGGGGAGACACTGCCATCGGTGAACCGGTAAAACAGAAAGTCGCTAATATTGTGCTGGATGGCCATCTTACCGATACCCTTTATGCTGACTTCAAGTATACCTATAACGACTACAGCAAAGAGGCGACTCAACCTTACTTTAATATGATGGAAAGAACCGCTATCGATACCAGTAAACGCTATTCTCCTAAATGGGCATCCAACGACATGGAGAGTCATAAGGCTTATACCAGCTTGCGCTGGGATCCCAGCAAGTATTTCACCCTCAGAAGTGCTTTTTTTTATCAAGATATGAGAAATAGAGTTAATACAATAACTTTAAATGAGCAGATGGACAAAACCTTTATTCCGGGAATGAGAAACATAGCTTGGAGAAAGCTTGAAAATTATGGAGGTTATATCTACCTGGATACGCGATTTTCAACTTTTGCTGTCGACCATAAGTTGACGCTCGGCTATTCTTCTGCTTTTTTTGAAATGTTTATACCTGATGATAATAGTGATGTTTTCAAATCTGGCACAAACCTTCCACCGAATGAAATTAAAAATATATCTGAGCCGGACTGGGGAGCATCTTTCGGGAGCGGGACGATGTCATCTGTCTGGGTTGATCGATATAACAATATCCTGATTGGGGATGATATTACTTTCAATGATCAATGGTCTGCAATGGTCGGGTTCAACTATGCTACTACAGCAAGTAAAGCAGCTGGTGTCTATGGTGACAGTAACTATGAAAAATCTAAACTGACCCCCACTGTTTCACTGCTGTATAAACCGATTGAGGATGTAACAACCTATGTCTCCTATATGGAAGCGCTTGAGAAAGGTACGCTTGTAAGCAATACCTATGCCAACCATGGAGAGGTACTCCCGCCACTGGTCAGCAAACAGTATGAAATCGGTGCGAAATACGATATCAATCCTAATTTATTATTGAGTACTGCGCTGTTCCGAATCGAGAAAGCCAATCAGTATTCAGATCGTGCAACACCAATCCCGAGTTATGTTCAGGACGGTCTGCAGGTACATAATGGAGTGGAACTGGTTCTGACCGGGAAAGTAACCGACAATCTAACCATCATGGGGGGCGGCACCCTGATGGATATTAGTGTAGAAAAATCCAATAATCCAACGCTGGAAGGCAAAAAACCAACTGAAGCTGCTTTCAGAATGGGTAAGATTTATGCGGAATATGCGCTGCCATGGGTTCCAAGGTTGAGTCTGACCGGAGGTATTTACTACACCGGTGAAAAATATGCTGATGTGTAGTAGTTGAGATCTGGTCTGACAGTTACCCGATTTGACGAGTGCCTGTTAGATCAGATTCAGTTATTCAATTCGGTAATTTTATCGTCCCATATCTTCTTTGCATCAATTAAAGTTTGCATCGGGGTGCGTCCACAGCACATTTTTCCTTGGTGAGTCTGCACACTGTTGTAGTACGCCATCCAATCATCCAGATCGTGTTGTAACTCTTCAATGGACTGGTAAATCTTGCGCGGGAATGCCACCTGGTAGAACTCCTGCAAGATGGTTTTGTGAAAGCGTTCGCAAATACCGTTGGTCTGCGGATGATTGGCTTTCGTTTTGGAATGTTCGATGCCATTGAGTGCCAGATAAAGCTGGTAATCATGATTTTCCGGCTTGCCGCAATATTCGGTACCGCGGTCGGTCAGAATGCGAATAATGCCCATACTCTGTTCAGCAAAGAACGGCAGTACCCGGTCATT
>Ga0206106_100513_pt1 | contig 24910 bp, 14 predicted proteins | sample 1B1ome_FD_148677 | JGI IMG/M metagenome (GOLD analysis project Ga0206106, IMG submission 148677) | Enriched microbial communities from leaf-cutter ant dump, University of Wisconsin, Madison, United States - 1B110A | ecosystem: Environmental > Terrestrial > Nest > Insects nest > Nest dump | place... | reverse complement strand
AGCCCCCGGGCGCACCAGCTTCCCCGGTAGTTGAAGATCGCCCCGCCGCTCATCCCGAAGGTCACCACGGCGCTCGCCCCGTGCGCGTACCAGGAGCCCGGGGGGTTGAATTCATGGCAATCGGCGCTTACCGGGTCGAGGCCGGTCATGTAGCGGCCCTGGTCAAAGGTGTGGATCGCCATGTCAAGGAGCAGGACGTGATCCATCGCGTCCCGGAAACCGCCGAAGCGGGGGGCGAGGAAGAAATCGACATGCGCGGTGTGGACCTTTCCGATCACCCCCGCCTCCAGCGCCCGCCGTACCACGACGCCGCCCGCAAGATGCCGCCGGTTCTGGATCACGGCCAGCGTGCGGCCCGTCTCCGCCGCCGTGGCGACCAACTGCCGCGCCTGCGCCACGGTGGAGGAGAGCGGCTTTTCCGTCAGCACGTCGCACCCGGCCCTCAGCGCCGTTTCGATGTTGGCGAAGTGGGCGTCGGGTATCGTGCAGTCAAACACGACGTCCGGGCGGACGGCGGCGATCGCCGCTTCCAGCGAAGTGTCGCAATGGATCGCGCCGCCGCGGGCCAGATCGGCAAAGGTCTCCGCACAGGAACGGGCGCTTTCCGGGAGAAGATCCACGAGACCGGCCAGCACCAGCCGGTCTCCGTAAAATTTGCGGATGGTTTGAAACCAGCCATGGCTCATCCGGCCGCAGCCGACTAACACAAAACGGCGTACCGGAGGGGGTGGACAGGGGGAGGCGTGTGATTGGGTCATGGGAAAGGGGTTTGCGCTTGAACAATCGGGGAATCGGGTAAAATGGTACGCCCGCCCCCGCTCCGCTCAACTCTCAATGTTTCGCCAAAACCGATGATTTTAACACAAAACCGGCCTGATCCGGAATGGACCGATCCGTCGTGCCGCCTCCGGTTCTACCGGCAGGGGATCGACCGGCGCATCGCCTCCGGCACGGTGCTGCGGGTGCCCCGGCTTGCGGGCCTGCGCGAACGCCTCCCGGAGATGCCCTTCCACGCCTCCCCGGAGATTTTCTTTCAGGAACGGGGCCGGGCGCGGTTCACCTTTCCGCGGGAATCGTTCCGGCTGGAGCCCGGGGAGATGGCGCTGGTGCCGCGCGGGATGCCGCACGGGGAAGAGTGGAGCGGGGATTTCGCCAACATCATCGTGATGTTTCGCCCGGAGGGCCTCCTGTGGACCCGCGGTTACCGGGAGGGGACGCGCCGCCGGATCGTGCCGCCGGATTCGTTCCCCGGCCCGCCCCGCCCGGCGGAATATTGCGACGAGATCGCCGAAAGCCTGCATCGCGGCGCGGCGGCGGGGGGGCCGGTCGTCCGGGGGCTGCTCCTCGCGTTGCTCGGGCGGTTGCGGGAGACGCTGGAGAGGCCGGAAGCGCCCGCCGCCGAAGCCCCCGCCCATCCGCTGCTCGGCCCGTGCCGGGCGTTGATCGCGGCGCATTTCACCCGGCCCGATCTCTCCGTGCAATGGATCGCCCGGGAACTCGGCTGCTCCGCCGATCATCTCTCGCGCATGTACCGGCGGCAGACGGGCCGACGCCTCATCCACGCGATCCACCACCACCGGGTCGCCCACGCGCGGCAGTTGCTCGGGGAGGGGACCTACCGGATCGCCGAAGTGGCGTGGGCGTGCGGATTCGTCACCCCCTCCTACTTCAACCGCATCTTCCGCGCCTTTACCGGGAAAACGCCCCGGGCCTTTCGCGAGAACCGCGCGAATGCGGGCTTGCGCGCCGGAAGGAAGCCCGCCACCCTTTCCCCGAATGCTCACCATCTCACAGGTCAGTAAAAGCTTTGCCGGGCGGGTGCTTTTTGAAAACGCCTCGCTTCAGATCAACCGGGGGGATCGCGTCGGCCTCGTCGGCCCGAACGGCGCGGGAAAATCGACCTTCTTTTCCCTTCTGCTCGGCGACGCGGTGCCCGACGCCGGGACCGTGGCGATCGAACGCAACGCCTCCCTCGGCTACCTGCCGCAGGAGAGCGCCCCCGCCGGGGAGGAGACCGTGCTGGAGCTGGCCATGGCTGTTCACCCGGAGCTGGCCCGCGCCCAGGGCGTGCTCCGGAGCACCCCCGAGGAGAGTGAGGAACATCACGCCGCGCTCGCCACCTTTGACGAACACGGCGGCTGGCAGCTTGAGCCCAAGGCGAAGCGGATTCTCGCCGGGCTCGCCTTTCGCACCGAAGATTTCGACCGCCCGGCGCGGGCGCTGAGCGGCGGCTGGATCATGCGGGCGCATCTCGCGCGGCTGCTGGTGATGGAGCCCGATCTCCTGCTGCTCGACGAACCGACCAACCACCTCGACCTCGAATCGCTCGGCTGGTTTCAGGAGTACCTCAAATCGTATCCCGGCGCGATCCTGATGATCTCGCACGACCGCGAGTTCCTCAACGCGCTGGTCGGCTCCATCGTGGAAATCGCGCACCGGCGGCTCAACCGCTACCGGGGGAACTGGGATCAGTACATCCGCGAAAAAGCCGCGCGCGAGGAGCAGCACCTCGCCGCCTACCGCAACCAGCAGCGCGAGATCGAGACGCTTCAGCGCTTTGCCGACCGTTTCCGCGCGAAGGCGAGCAAGGCCTCCCAGGCGCAGAGCAAGCTCAAGCAGATCGAGCGGATGGAGAGGATCGAAGCCCCGCTCTCCACGCAGAAAAGCATTCACTTCACCTTTCCGCAGCCGCCCCGCAGCGGTCAGCGGACGATCACCCTGCGCGGGGTGCGTCACGCGTATGGCGATCTGGTCGTCTATTCATCGCTTGATTTCGCGGCGGAGCGCGGCGAGCGGATCGTGCTGGTCGGGCCGAACGGCGCGGGAAAATCGACCCTGCTCAAGCTGCTCGCCGGGGTGCTCGCGCCGCAGGAGGGGGAACGCGAGCCGGGGCACAACGTGCGCGTGGGCTACTTCTCCCAGCATCGTGTGGAGATGCTCAACGAACGGCAGACCGTGCTTGAAAGCGTGCTCGACATCGCCAACCCGCCCTCCGAACAGGAGGCGCGCACCGTGCTCGGCTCCTTCCTCTTTCGCGGAGACGATGTGTTCAAGCCGGTGGCGGTGCTCAGCGGCGGGGAAAAGACCCGGCTGGCGCTGGTGCGGCTGCTGCTCGACCCGCCGAACCTTCTGCTCATGGACGAGCCGACCACGCACCTCGATGTCGGCTCCATCGACGCGCTCATCCACGCGCTCGGGCAGTACGAGGGGACGCTGGTCTTCATCAGCCACGATGTGCACTTCATCCGCTCCATCGCGCGAACCGTGCTCCACATCAGCGCGGGAAAGCTGACCCCCTACGCGGGGGATTACGATTACTACCTGGACAAAACCCGGGCGCAGTCCGAGCGCGAGGCGCTCACCGCGGGCGAAAAGCTCTCCAACGCCCAGCCGGACGCCGCCGCCGATGCCGGAGCCAACGCCGGAGCCGCTCCCAGGGCGGGTTTGCGCGAATCCCGCGAACGCAGGCGGCAGGAAGCCGACGCCCGGAAAGCCCAGGCCCTGGCGCGGCGGGAACAGGAAAAGGCGGTCGCCGCGCTGGAGATGCGCATTCTGCACCTGGAAAGCCGCCAGAAAGAGCTTTCCGCCGAGCTGGAGAAGCCCGAAGCGTATGCCGCCGGTGGAAACGCCATGCAGCTCAACCGCGACCTGATGGCCGTGGGCGATGAACTCGAACGGGTGAGCGCGGAATGGGAAGCCGCGGTGGCGCGATTGGGCGGGTAGCTTTGGTCCTTCCGGGAACGACATCCGATCATGATCACCATCCGGGACGCCACCGAAAGCGATCTGCCTGCCATCGTTGAAATCTATAATCAGTCCATCCCGTCGGGACGTTCGACGGCGGATACCGTGCCGGTTTCCGTTTCGGAACGGGTGGAGTGGTTCCGGAAGTTCGATCCCGAAAGACGGCCGATCTGGGTGGCGCAAGAGCATGGCCGGGTGATCGGCTGCGTGTATCTCTCCTGGTTCTATGGAGGCCGACCCGCTTATGACAAGACGGCGGAGATCAGCACCTATCTGGCCAATGACTCCCAGGGCCGGGGGATCGGTACGATGTTAAAGCAAAGGATGATCGAAGCCTGCCCGCGGCTCGGGGTCGAAAACCTCGTGAGCATGTATTTTGATCACAATGAGGCGACGAAACGGCTCAACCGCAAGTTCGGGTTCAAGGTGGTCGGCCATCTGCCGGAAATCGCGGAGGTGGCCGGTGCGAAACGCGGCTTGTTGATTGCCCTCCTCAAGCTCCCTGCCGGCGCCGGAGGTGAAGGCGGCGGCGCAGCCGGGTCTTGATGAAAGGCCGACGCCACCGCGGCGATTGGGGAGGGATCAGGGTGCCGGGCAAGGGGGGGGCTTCCGCCGTAGCCGGTGCCCCGTCGTCCCCCCCCCGCCGAAGGGGGATTACCGGGGGCGGACCCGCACGGTCCTCGGGGTGGGGCCGAGCACGTCCAGGCGATCCGGGGCGTTAACGCCATAGGTCCAGGGGCCGCGTCCTTCAAAGCTCAGGCCGAAGGCTCCGAGCCGCTCCCCGTCGATCAGGCAGGCGCTGACGCGGCCATCCTTCCACCGGCGAATCCAGCCGCTACGGCCGAAGAAGGAGACCTCCTCCGTCTCTTCGGCGATCACCTCATCGTGCAGGAAAAGGTAATCGGTGTATTCATCGCCCGCCACACGGATGCCGGTGCGGCCGACGGAGCCGGTCTGCACGGCCCGGGAGCGCTCGCGGGCGAAGAGGAGGGTGCGGTAAATGCCATCCTCCTCGTTGTAGAGGCGCAGGTGATGCTGGGAATGCGGCCGGTTCGCCTCCGGCGCTTCATCCTCGGGGCGGTACCCCGGGAGTGTTTCGCCGGTTTCCATCCGGAACCGGGCGGGGTGTTGCACGTAGAGGAGCAGGTCGAGATCGAAGCGGCCCCGGCCGGTGACGGTCCGCCCCTTGCGTTCAAGCCCCTCTCCGGTGAAATGGAGGTTGTAGCGATGGGCCACTTCGCCATACACCCGGTCGAAAAGGACGATGTAATCGGGCTTCACGAAAAGGAGCTTGCGGACTTTCCAGCACTTCGGCCCGACCGGGTTTCGGTCTCCAATGTAGTGGTAGGGCGTTTTTTCCCGGTGCACGACACCGTCCTGCCCGTCGATTTCCGGGAAACTCCGGATGCGTCCCCAGAGGAGCTTGAGAGTCACCGGCATTTCGCAATGGGTGAAATCGACCGCGCCGGTAAAGAGGCTGGAGGCGACGTAGCCGCGCCGCAGGGCGTCCATCTCCGGGATTTCCACCAGATTGTGCGCGGCGGCCACCCCCATGTCGCCGGTATAGGTTCCGTAATCCATGCAGAAGGGAACCCCCTTGGCGTACCAGTTGAAGGCGGATTCGTCGTTTTCGTAATGATCCTTTGCGAAGCCGATTTTCTGAAAAAGGTAGCTCTCCCCCGGCTCGGTGTGGCGGTCGCGCAGGGCGATGCCGACTTCGTCCATGCGTTCGCTTTCCCTGCGGGTGAGCGGGATCGGTCCGTCGTCCGCTTCGGGCGCCATCGCCGCCAGGACCGTCAGGTAATGCTCCTGGGGCCGGGAGTTCCCCGCCAGGCGCTGCCACACCGCCAGGCACTCCCGCCGCAGCGGATCGTCCGCGGGCAGTTCCGCCGCGTAACAGAAAAGATACTCCCCGCCACGGGTGGGACAGACGGCATTGCCCACGCCCGGGAAGGTGTGGCGATCCCAGCGGCGGTCATTGGGCCCGAGGAAACGGCAGAGCCAGCCGACAAGGCGGCGCACCCGTTCATCCCGGAAATAGTCGATCCCGCAGCGATGCTTCAGCGCCCGGAAGGTGATGACAAAATAGGAGAGCGTGTAGAGCGCGTAGTTGATCGATTCCTCCCAGGCACCGCTCTCCCCGCAATAGGCGTCGAGCTGCCGGTCGAGGTCGTCGAGCGCGAACGAGCGCCATTTCTCCGCGTCGGGGTGATCGGTAAAAATCGCGGCAAGATGCGCGAGGGCGCACAGCGGGTCGCCCTGGAAATTCGGCAGGGAGTTGCTCCAGTAAAGCCGGTCGGGCTTGTGTTCCCCGCCGTAGGTGTAGAAATCGCGGGTCGATTCCGGGTGATCAGGGTGAAGCGTGGTGCGCGAGTGCGGCCAGCGGCCTTCGTCCAGGATGCGTTGCGCGGCGAAGGCGAAAAAGGCGTTGAGCCCGTTCACCTGATCCTCCCGGAGCGCGCCGTCGCGCCGCAGCATTTCATACGCCAGCAGCATCTCGCGCAGGTGCCGGGAGAAGCCGATGACGTTTTTGCCGAAATCCGGCTCGCCGGTCCGCCACCCCTGAAACTGCCTCACCCACCGCTCGAAACGGCTCAGGAGCAGCGCGTGAAGCTCCCGGGCCAGCGCCGGAGACGGCCCGATCAGGTAACGGTAGGTGAGCGTGTGCAGCGCCCCGTTGCGGCGCATCCAGGCCGTGGGCGACCGGAGCGCTTCGGCCAGCATGGGAAGACGGGCGGCCCGGCGGCGGGCGGCCTCGTGGTAATCCCCCGCTTCAAAGAACCCGGGCTGCGTGGCCACGGAATGATCAAAGGCGCGGGAGCCGTCCAGCCTCCAGTGCCCGTCGAGGCGCAGGGCGTTGAATTCCGCATGGAGACGGTGAAAAACCAACCGCCGCTCCGGCGTATGGGCCGTCTCGACCGCTCCGGCATAAAGGAGCCAGCGCCGCACACCGCTCTCCAGCGAAGCCCGCCATTCCAGCGTCCCCCCGCAATCGCGGATTTCCGGCATGGACGCAACCGGGGTGCGCCACTGCGCCCCGTCGGTTCCGAGGATGCCGATCATCCCGCGCTTTTCATCGCGCCGGTCGTAAAAGGCGAACCACCCCCGGTTGTTCGGAATGTAGTATTCCCCGAGGACCGGCATTTGCAGGCGGCAGAGCACGTCTCCGGGTCGCGTCTCTCCCAGCGCTTCCACCGACGGCTGGCTTTCCCCGGAAAAACTCTCCCGGGAAATCGCATGGGTGAAAATCCTCTCCGGATTGAGCACCCACGTCATCCCGCCGCCCGGCCCGAGATTGAAGCGTTCCTCCACCTCGATGATCGGATCGAGCCGGTAAGAACGGAAGCGGAGCTGGTAGACGCGCCCCGGCCCGAATTCATACCGCAGCCGGAAATCGGTAAAGAGCGGCCCTTGCGCGATCCGTTCCAGCCGGGCCGAAACCAGCGGTTCTTCGCAATGAAGCTGCGAACGCATCGGGAACCCGGCGAAGCCGGTGAAGGGCGCGCGGGGCGAAAGCTCAAGCTCGCAACCGGCGGAGCCCACCGATACGGGAGCGCTGAAGGCAAGCTCCCGCGTTTCCAGATCGGTTTCGCATGCCCCGGCTTGCGAAAAAACCAGCCGCCGGGTCTGCCCGCGGGCAAAGCCGATCCGCAGGAGCACTTCCGAGCCCTCCTCCGTTTTCGCTCCGGTGAACTGAAAGGGCGTTGCCTCGCCGTCCACCGTCAGGCGCACGGCGGCCCCCGGCTCCACCCCCTCAAGATAAAGACGGGCGTATTGCGGGGACCAGTCGGTGAAAAGCGGGCTCTGAAGGATGAGGGTCTTCTTGATCATCAGGAAAGCGGTTCCACGGCGACCGTCCGTCCCGTGGCGGCGGATCGTTCGGCGGCAAACACCACCTGTACTGCCAGCGCGCCGTCCCGGAGGGAGGGGGAGCATTCGCCCCCATGGCGGATGGCGTGATAAAAATTCTCCAGATTGCTCCACGTCGCGCTCGGCCCGCTCCAGCTTACCGGCTCAAGCGGTTCAAACCCGTTGGAATCGGACCGTTTCTGCATCATCAGGGAGATGCCTTCCTCGAAATACCGGTTGTTGTAATACAGGTTGGCCCGGGTTCCGTAAAGGCTCAGGGTATGGCGGTAGGGGGTGACGTGATAGGCGTTGAGCGTGCCGGTCACCCCGGAGGCGAAATGGAGCAGGCAGAGCGCGGAGTCCGCCGTGCGGGTGACGTGAACGTCGTAGCGCATCATGGCGGAGACTGCGGCGACGGGGCCGAAATAAAACATCAGTTCATGCAATCCATGCACGCCGCACTGGAAAAGCATCCCGCCCGGGTTTCTCTGCGGATCGCCCCGCCAGTCGCCCGCCGTGATCCGCAGGCCGCCGCTATGGGCCGTTGTTTTTTCAAAGGCGGTGATCGTGCCGAGTTCGCCCTCGTCGATCAGGCGCTTGATGGCCCGGCTCATCGGGTCGCAGTCATGATCGAAATGCCCGACGCTCACTTTGCAGCCGGTCCGACGCTCGGTTTCCAACAGTAGCCGGACTTCCTCGTAGCTCGTACAAAGCGGTTTTTCCACAAAGACGTGCAATCCCCGTTCCATGGCCTGCACCGCCTGCTCGGCGTGGTACCTGGCTCCGGTGGAGATCACCACGGCTTCGATACCCGGCACTTCCAGAAGTTCCCGGTAGCTGCCGACGGAAAGCGCCCCCTCCTCCCGCTGGCAGGCGGCGAGCGCCCCGGGGTTCCAGTCGTAGGCGGCGACCAGATCAAAGAGCCCGCTCTCGCGCATCCGCTTGCGCCGGTAGGCCCCGAAGTTGGCGGTGCCCACGAGCGCCACCCGGACCCGGTCGTCCGGATGGATCGCCGCGGGGGTGGAAGGGGAAATGAGGGTGGAGCCTTCGCAAGAGGGCGGTGTTTTCATAATCGGATCGGGAGACAAACCTATTCCACGGGGACAGGCTGCCATTGGCCCGGTTCCAGGCGGCTTTCATGCGGGATGTCATCCACCACATGAGCCGCAAAGCCGCTGTTGTGGAGGTAGAGCCGTCGCGCGGTACGGTTCCCCTGCGGGTTGCCAAAGAGATAGCCGAGATCCATCCGGAGCGCTTCCCCCTTCGTCGGCCGCAGCCCCAGCAGCCGGAGCGGCACGGTGACGGTGGCGGAGAACCCGGTCTCCGTCGGGTTGTAGTCAAGCTCCACTTCTTCATTCACCGCGATTTCATCAAAGGATTCCTGCCCCGTCGGGGAGGTCAGAACCGTGGCTTCCCCGGAAAAGTCCGCCACTTTGGGCCGGTAAAGCACGGCGTACGGTTTTCCCTTCTGCCGGGTGACGAGCAGGCGGAGATCGCCCGGAGCGGGGGTCTTGCGCCCGGGATCGGCCTTCGGATCGGTGGCGATCTGGATATCCAGGAGGTTGCCGCCGCGAAAGACGATCTGCGGGTCTGCCACGCTGTTGACGAGCTGGTTGGGAGAGGTCACATCGAAGCGGACGTGGAGGTGCTCCGCGTCATACGCCATCCGAGCCTCGAAGCCGCGCCCGTCCTCCGCCGTTTTGCCCGCGGAAGGCGCGCTCTCCAGCGCCGCGCGACCGCCGGGCACCAGTACGAGCGCGGAGGCGGGCGCCTCGCTTTGGCGGGTTGCTTCCCGCGCTTTCGCGGCTTTTTCCGCCATCTCCGGGGTATGCCGGTAAACGCCGCCGGGGAGATCCTTGATGGTCTCAAGCCCTTCCACCTCCCAGATGCGGGTGTCCTGTCCGCCGTGGATTGCGAAATAGCGTTCCGGCTCTCCCGGGCCGGTCCGGAGCTTCACCAGTTGCCCGACCTGGCCCTCCGGCTGTCCTTCGTTGGGACCGCGCCCGCCCACACGCCCATCCCGCAGCAACGCGGCCACGTAGAGCCCGTCGCTGAAGCGGAAGAGGTGGTTGAGCCCGTAATAGGACATGAAGCCGACATAGTCACCGGCCACGCCGAGGCTGCCGGTCATCCCCCAGAGGCTTCCCGCCCTGGTGACCGGCATGGAAAGGGCGTCCGGCCAGCGCAGAATGCCGGGATAGGACCAGACCATCTTCCCATCGGCGGACCAGCGGATCAGCGAAGGGGTATCAACCGGGTCTTTTTGTGCGACGGGGCGGAAGGAACCCTTCTCCCCTTTCTCCGACTCAAAGAAATAGCCCATTGCCAGAGCGTTGCCGGTCAGGAAATCGCTTTCCGCCTTCGCCAGATCGTAAACCGGCCGCCCTGTCGGGGTCACGCTCAGGGGGCGCAGGAGGTGGCGGGATTTGAGCCGGATGTTGAGGTCCGCGTCCACCTGCTCAAAGCCGGCCCGCCGCCATTCCCGGGGCACGGGGGTGATCTCCCCGGCATCGACGATCTGGTCGTCATTGGCGTCCTGCCAGAAATAGTGGCCCTTGGGAAAGCGCTCCCGGTCTTCGTCGAGCACAGGCAGCCCCGTGGGCTTGCTGTTGTCCGCCCCCAGCGTGATGAAAGCGGCCACCGGCTTGAAGAGATCGCCCTCGCGCCGCATCAGGATGGACATCGGACGCCGGGTTCCCCACAGGTACTGGGTTCCGTTTTTGGCCGTGACCATGCGAACCGGCCCGGAATAATCGTCGGGAGAAGGGTCCGGCATCACGTTCGGTTTCGTGGCGCGCCAGATGGTGGTGATCGGCGTGGCGGCGTTCTTTTGCCAGTCGATCTTCCAGAGCACATGATGGCTGTAGATTTCGTCCGGGCGCGCCGGATCAATGAAGCCGAGGCCGAAATACCCTGATCCGCCGAAAAACTCCTTTTCGTTGGCCCCGCTTTCGGGATTCCAGACGCTGATCCGCTTGGGGCCGTCGGTGGTTTCGGCCACCCACAGGCGGCCCTTCGCATCCAGGGCGATGCCGCCGGGCTGGTACATCCCCTCCCGGTCGTATTGGCCCATGGCGGGCCGCCCCCCGGGCCTGCCGATGCTGCGGAGATAGTCGCCTCCGGGGGCAAACACCGAGACGTTTTCCAGCGCCCCCCGGTTGGCCACCCACGCGGTGCCGTCCGCCCCCACCGCCACCGAGACCGGTTCATCAAGATGCGTCGTTATCCAGGGGGAAACCTGCCCGTCCGCCACGGAGATCACCTTTCCTTCACTGATGACCGCCAGAGAGCCGTCGGGGCGAAGCGCCATGCGCCCGGGAGCCGAGACGTTCCAGGTGGTTTTCAGCGTTCCGGTGGCCGGATCGAAAAGCGCGACGAGGTTGCGCTTCGCATAGGCGACATAGAGCGTCGTATCATCACAGGCCAGGCCCGAGACGGTGTTGGTCTCCCCGTTTCCACCGGGAGGCGCGGCGATCGTCCCCCGGCCTTTTTCGAGGGTGAGCCGTCGCGAATCTTTTGCGTCCATGATCTGCACTTCGGGGATCGTCTTGCCCCAGCCGCTGCCGATGAAAAAGAGGCGCTTGCCGTCGGTCGCGATCTCCGAAGCGCTCGCCTTGGAGCCCCACTGCTTCCTGCCGTTGAGATCGGTGCGGATGATGCCCCAGCCATATTCCGCAAGGCCCCATGCCAGGATCATGCCGTCCTTCAAGGCTGTCACCACCGTCGGGCTGCTGTGATCGGAACCCCAGCCCCCCTTGTTATCATCGGTGGGATAGGCCGGGGTGCCCGAATTATGAACCGAGAAACGGTATTTCGCCGCGATCGGCGCGTGGTAAATCCCTTTCCAGAGGTATTCTCCGGATGGCAGCGGGTTGCCGTGGTCATCCAGGCCGTCCCACCGTTCGATGTTCATTCCTGCCGGTCGATCCTGTTGGGCGACCAGAATGCGGCGGCTTTGGCCGTTGCGGTCAAAAAGCTGAAGCGTTATCTGCGCGTCTTCGGGCACCTCATAGCGGAACTCCAGCGGCAGGACCGGTTCCGGCGGCACTCCGGCGGAGACAAGCTCCCGGGGCAGGTTCCCTTCCCGGGAAAACCCGATCTTGCCCCAGATCTGGGCGGACTGGAAAGGGAAGCCCGGCTGCCGCAGCACATCGTAGGCCCAGGCCGATCCCCCGCCGGTGGCCAGTCCGTCGGGCCGGGACCAGTTGAACTGCACGGTGCCCGCCACCGAATCCCCGGCCACGAGCGGTTTTTTCGCACCGAGGGTTTTCCACGGAATGCGATATTCAAAGGTATAGCCGCGGCCATCCTCCCGTTTGAGGTATTTCCCGGCAAAGCGATCGCCCGGGACGACTCCCTTGGGAAACTCCTCCGGATGGACCACCCGGTACGTCATGCCGTGCTCCACCTTGAGGTACGCCCGGGCGGCATCGGTGTAGTGCCAGAGCAGCAGGTGCACGATATCGTCGCGCGTATCCTCCGGCGGCTCTTTGCCTTTGGCGCCGTATTTGAAGGTGCTCTCTTCCACCGGGTAGGCTGCCTGCGGATCAACGACGATCCGGAACTGGCATGAATCGGCGTTCCAGGCGGAATCCGGGTTGGCCTCGGGATCGTGCCGGTTCATCATTGGCGTCGGGTCCGAGACATCGCCCGAGACGTAAAGCGCGTCGTCGTCATACATCAGCGCAAACCGGGCGCTCTGCGTATCCCGGGTTGCCTGAATGACAAACATCTCGATCTGTCCGGAAAGATCCCAGTCGTCGAGCCGACCGTCGATCACCATCGCGCCCGGGACGGGCACCGCGTAGATCTGTTGATGGCGGCCCCGGCCATTATCGTTGGCTGCGAAGAGAGGGTGCAGCAGGGTGAGGAGCAGAAGCAGGGCCGGCTTCAGAAAACAAGGCCGGAGAGCAACCATGGAGTGGAAGGAGGAGGGTTGTTGTTGATGGTGATTTCCCCGTTTTCAGGAGCGCCAGCGCACGGCCAGGGCGACCAGGCCAAAGGCCAGCAACGCCCAGGCGGACGGTTCGGGGACGACCGCGTAGCTGAGATAAATATCGTTCCCCTCCTGATGAAGGGAAAAGACCGCCCCGGGCCGCGCCGCCAGCAACGCGTTTCCTTCGCTATCAAGCCAGTCCTCCGTCGTCAGGCCGAGGTTTGCGAAATCGAATGTCGTTCCCGCCACTTCGTAAAGCAGCCAGCCGTCGCTCCCGTTCCGGGAATCATCCCAGAAGGCATCGCTCCAGAGCACGCCGCTGCCGGAGCCGTCGAAATGAAGGGTGAGCGTGGTCGGCGCGGCAAAGCTCAGGTCGCCCCCGACGAGGATGGTATCAAAGAGCGCTCCGGGATTGGGCGCACGATCCGTTGTATTGGCCGCAAGCTCCCAATGGACGGCGGAGGTTCCGCCATCGTAGCTCAAGTCGCTGACAAACGTCTGGATGCCCGGAGAATTGCCCGGGCGATGCGTGCCGAAGATCGTCGCGGCCCCCCCCACGATGCCGCTTCCCGCGAGCGTTCCCGCCTGCCCCACCGTCACCACGCTGCCGGAGGCCGTGGAGCCGCTGATGAGCAGGGTTCCCGCCTGCACGAGCGTGTTCCCCGTGTAGGTGTTCGTACCGGCAAGCTCCAGCGTTCCCGCTCCCCGCTTGACCACCCCGCGCGAACCGCCCGCCGTCCCCGTGGTGTCGGCGATGGCGTCGTTGATCGTGAAAACCCCCGCCGCATTAGTTGTATCAAACCCGAGCGCGGAGCCTGCGTTCATCCCGTTGTTCGCATTGTTGCTCACGGCTAGATTGGCGAGCAGGGTGCTCACGTCGCCCGTGGAGAATTCGCCCGCCCCGCCGACGTTGAAGGCGAGGGTGGCTCCGGAGGCGACCCGGAGGTTCGCCGCCGTCCAGCTTCCCGACACGCTGTTGTAAAGGGAGGCTGTTTTCGCAAACTGAAGGGTGCCCGCGCTCACCGTCGTTGCGCCACTGTAGCTGTTCGTGCCGGAGACAATCCAGGTGCCCGCGCCTGATTTGTTCAGCGTTCCCGCTCCGCTTCCGTTGTTGGAGAACGCGGCGGCCAGCGTGTTGTCATCCGCGTTGGTCCCTCCCAGAACAAGATTGCGGGCCGAATTGTTGCTTCCATAAGCGAGTGAGCCGGGATTGGTGAACACCACCGCGCCGGTGCCGGAAGCCTCCAGGGTGACGCTCGCGCCGTTGATGGTAAAGAGCCGGTCCGTACTGGCCGCGGCTCCCGTATAGCGAAGGGTCGTGGTGTTGTTGAGGATCAGGTTCGCGGCCGCATTGGAGGACTGTCCCAGAGCGTTGGCGGTGTCGGCGTTGGCCAGATTCGTTATTTCCAGCGTGCCGGTGCTGACCTGCGTCCTGCCGGTGTGGGTGTTCGCGCCCGACAGCCTCCAGATGCCCCCGTCTGTCTTGGTGACCGAAGTCGCCACCGTTGACCCCGTGGCCGCATCGGAGATGACTCCGGCGATTTCCCCCTCGCCGGTGCCGCTGAGGGTCAGGGTCTTGGCGCGATCACCCGTACCGCCTTCGGAGGTGATATTTCCCGTGAACTTGAGCAAACCGGTGCCGTCCTGCTGGAGGGTGCCCCCCTGCGTTCCATTGCTACCCATGTGGATAAGCCGGTTGGTCGTCTCTCCGGTGCCCGTATAGGTGAGGTTGCCAGCCGAGGAAGCGGTTCCGATGGTGATGGTTGTCCCGGCGCCGAGATTGCCGGCAACGCCCTGATTGCCGATGGTGGCCACGCTGAGGGTGCCCCCATAGGTCGTGACATTACCGGTAAAGGTGTTGAGCGCTGTGAGGATCAGCGTGCCGGCACCGTGCTTGATGAGAGAACCACCGACACTCGTCATCGGTGCGGCTCCCAGCGTGACGGTCTGGCCATCGGCGAAGAATCGGTAGGTCTGGTTCGCTTCCTGGCTGAAACGGGCGCTGTAATCCGTCGTATTGGCAGCGGAAAATTGGATGCCGCCTCCACTGAAGGTGATTGTGCCGGTGGTGCCGATGGCATTGGCGCTCCCGAGAGCAAGCCAACTGCCGGCAAGGGTGGTGCCGCCGCTATAGCTGTTGTTTCCCGAAAGCGTCAGCGTTCCCCCGCCTCTCAGCGTAAGACGGTCCACACTGCTCCCGATATTTCCCGAAATCGTTGCGGATCGACCCCCGGCAAGATTCATGACCAGTTGGACCCGGGAATTCACGGCGGAGATATCGCCGGAGATGTTCAGGGCCGAACCTGCCGTACTGCCCACATGAAACCATTGATCGCTTTCTTCAGCGGCCCCCAGAATGAGCGGTGCGGAGACAACCGTATTGCCGCCATCCACTGCGAGGGCGGAACTGCCTTGTGTGCCCGTGCCCATCAGCGTAATGGCGTGGGAACCCGTAAGCTCCCAACCGGCTGAATTGAAGAGAATCCGGTCCTGGGTGATCGCTCCGCTGAGCACGGGCTGGTTCGTGGCGGTGCCGGTGAAGATGGCCGTGTCCTCCTCCCCGGGCAAGACGCCTCCCTCCCAGTTCTCCGGAGTGTTGTAGTCCGTCCCGGTGTTTCCCCAGGTGATATCGTCCGCGACGCCAGCCGAGACAGAGAGAAGAAAAAGGACCGCTCCGAGGGAACCGAAGCGCTGAAGCAAGGGGCGGGGGAATGCTTTCATGACCCGTCCTTTTAGTTTCGCCAACGGACGAAAACAAGATTTATTTTAATATTCTAAGTAAAATATGAAAGTAATCTTTTGCCCGGCATTATCCGGATTCCGGTAAAGAGGGGCAAGGGCGGAACATCACCCCCATCCATCGCCGGTAAAGTAAAACCGCGGATGATCTTCGCGGAGAGGGCGTCGGGGGAGGGGGAGGGTTATGCCTCCTCAATGTATGCCTTGATGAACGTCTGCCTGCGCACCTTTTTCCCCGCCCGCTGGGCGTCGATGATCCCGATGGCGGCTTCAAGGATGTCGGCGGCGTCGTTGCCCACCCGGCTGATGGGGAGCTGATGGGCAAAGCGATCGGGAAAATTGCAGACGGCGATGATCTCCGTTTTCCGGGCGCCCGGGTCCGTGGCGTTCATGATTCCCTGCTCGACGGCTTCCGTGAGGTGGTCATCCATGACCATGATCCCGTCGGGCCGCTCCGCACGCGGCAAATCCATCAGGAGCCGGGCGCAGGCCCTCGCCGTATCCGAAGCCAGGGCGGGGATCATGAAGCACCATTGCTCCCGGGTGGAGAGCCCCATCCGGGCAAAATCCGCCTGGCCGCGCAGCCAGCTGTCGAGATAGAGCCCGTTTGCGCAGAAAAGCGCGATCCGCCGGGCGTTCCGCCCGGCCAGATGACGGGCGGCCAGTTCCAGAAGGCTCACCCCTCCCGGAGAGAGGGTGGGGATGTCGAGACCGGAGGGGTCTCCGGCGATCGCCACCCGGGGGATGCCCGGTTCCGTCATCAACGGGGTGTCCAGAAGCCGATGAGGCGGCGAGGCGAAGATCAGACCGGAGAGCTGATGGTTCTCCACCAGTTCGACCAGACGCCGGTAATCGTCGCTCTGTTCCGACTCCAGCATATCGTAGAAAAAGCTGATGAGCCGCTCGTCCCCCCGATTGATTTTCTCGCCGACCCGCCTGAGCCCCTCATAAAAGTTGGACCAGACCGTGGAAAGCAGCGGGTCCTGCGGAAAGACCAGCGCGTAGTTGTGAAGGTGGGGCGGCTTTTCGGTGATGAACGTGCCGAGGCGTCGCCGCGCGGTGATGAACCCCTGCCGCTTGAGCTCGTGAATGGCGCGCTGGATGGTGACGCTGCTCATCCCGAACTCGCGCACCAGCTCCGCCTGAATGGGAATCCGGCTGCCGGCGGGGTACTCGCCGCTCAGGATTTTCTGCCGGATCGCATCCACGACTTTCCGCTGCTTGAGGCTTTCCTTGCGGACGCGCCACGACTGGCCCGCGGATAACTTTGCTATTGGTTTCAAACGAGTATCATTATCGCAGAAGCGCCGTTTTCCCAAAAGTTTTTTTAACGCGGACCGCGACCGGTGGCCCAGAGGTAGGGGACCGGGCGGCGCGGCACCCGGAGGCGCAGCGGCTCCCCCCCGGTTTCCCATTCCAGAACGGTTTCCCCCGCATCGCGGGAGAGGATGGCGGGGGGAGCCTCCGGCGGTTCCGCGCCCACCGGCAGCAGGGCCAGCCCGGCGGCGATTTCAACCCCGTCGACGCGGTGAATATCCAGCGCGATTTCCTCCCCTTCATGGATCACGGCATCCACCATGGCCCGCCCGGGTTCCGTGGCAATTTCCCAGCGCCCGGGGGCCTCCCCCAGACGGGCGGCGACGGGATGAATGACGGCCTGGTATCCGCCCGCACGGAGGATCATCCGGCGGTCCTTTCCGGGGAGCGCCTGTGCGCCGCGGCCCTCCAGCACGTAGCGCAACCGCAGGCTGCGGACCCGGAAAACGCCATCCCCGGGGCAATCCATGTGCGGGGTGTGATAGCCGAGGTTGTTGATCAGGGCCACGGCGGAAAGGACACAGTGGCGCTCCTGCGTGTTCAGGCTGTAGGCGGAGGAAAAGGGGCGGCCATTGCAGAGAAACTCAAGCTTGAGCACCACGGCCGGGTCTTCGGGTGTCCGCCAATACGCGAGGAGGGGCCGCCGCTGGTAGAAGAAGTTTTCCCGGCTCACGCTGCCGAGCGTGCATTCCGGAGCAAACCAGGTGGTTCCGGCCGTGGTCTCCTCCGGGGACCGGCGGATGTGGCAGACCGCCCGGTTCTGGCGCGGCAGCCCGGGAAGCTCCCGGAAACGTTCCGCAATCTCCGGAGGACATGGCAGCGGAACGAGCGTCAGGTCGATCGGCCCGGTCCAGAGCGTGTGTCTCGTGTCGGTTTTGCAGCCAAGGGGGAAGCCGAGGCGGCGGGAGAGTTTCTCCACGGTCAGGCGGTCGGGAAAATCGGCGTAGGCCCGGCTCTGCGGTCCCGAAAAGACCTGGAGGCCGGGGTGAAAAATCTCCGCGAGCATCCGCCATGCGGCCACCCGGATGGTTTCCGCGTGGGCGCGCGCCTCTTCATCCCGGAGCAGCAGCAGCATCCGCTCGCACTCGTGGATGGCGATGAGATTGTACGGGATGCTGTTGTATTCGCAAAGGGTGCCGTTGCGCTCGATGCTCCCGACCACGCTTTCCAGACGCCGCCGCCCGTACTCCAGCAGCGGGGAAAGGGAGAGCCGTTCCCCGGCCATGGCGGCCACGCCCCCGCCCATGATGGCGATGTTGCTGTAGGCGGCCAGAACGTTGCTCCGGTAGGCGAAAAAGCCGCTGTGTCGCAGGGCGGTTTCCATCCGGGCGCCGAGAGCGGGGGAGAGGCTTTCCCCTCCCGCCGCGAGGGCTTCCGCCACGCGCGCCCCGCAGAAAAGCGCCCAGTTCCCGTCCGGCGGAGCCATCCGGGCGACCGGCTCCTCCAGCACATACGGCCAGATGCCGCAGGTGGGGCTCACCGGATCGGCATCCTGAAGGGCGATCACCCGTTCCAGGATCGTTTCCGCCCGTTCCCGGCCCGGGGCAGGGGCGTGCCGGAGCAGCAGCACGGCGTATTCCAGCGAGGGAACCGTGGGGTGCACCCACGCGCCGGTGGGGACGCGGCTGTGGTAGCCGGGGTTCGTGAACGCCTGCCGGAGCATTCCGGCCCGGGCATCGTAGGCTTTCTCCGCCTCGGTCCAGTAATGATCGGGATTCTCCATGGGCTTGGGCTTGATGTGGGGGGATTACTTCAGGGTTTTGGTTTGCGGCCACTGTTTTCCGGTTTTCGGGGGTCCGCCGCTTCGTTCATTTCACGTTCGGACCGGACCCTGAACCCTTTGCCGATGGCGTTGACGCCCGAAAGCACCGGGACGGGGATGCCTCCGATCGGGGAGCGGGTCTGCGGCAGGCTCAGGGTGAGGATCAGCGGCGCGGCTCCCGCTGCGGGCAGGGAATAGAATGCGCCCAGTTCCACCGCTTCGTCGGGACGCAGCCGCACGACGACCGCGGACTCCCCCGGATACGGATCGCCGGGCTTGCGGGCGGCGACCGGGATTTCCCGCCCGGTGGCCGTGTCCCGCAGGACGGCCTGATCGAGCGAATAAGGGTCTTCGAGCGTTTCGGGAGCGCCGCCGTCATCATCCTTCCGGAGCACCGTTGCGGGACCGGCACCGCGGATCAGGACTGCCCGGGGCGCTCCCTTCGGGTTCACCACCTGGATTTTGAGCATCAGCCGGTTGTCCGGCAGCCGTTCGCAATGGCTGACGCGCAGGAAGATGCCGGGCCAGACGGCATCGGTTCGCAGAACGTGCCCGTATTTGGGTCCGCGCCCGGTCGGCTCCTGTCCGGAGGCGAGGTTGGCAAGGCCGGTCAGAAGCAGGAAAAAGCAGACGCAGGGGCGGGGGATCATCGGTGGAAAGGGTGAGTGTTAACGGATTTCCCCGACATGGATGACGCGGTAACGGAACCGGGGATTGGCGGGATGGTAGAGGGGATCGACCGGATCGTCGAACGTGCCGACGATGCCGTCCGCGCCGGGCTTGACCGTGTTGCCGGGCACGTGGTCGATACCGAGATCAAGAAACCGCTCCACGATGAAGCGCATCCGCCTCTGGGCCAGCACCCGGTCGCCGTTTTCAAACCGGCCATGCTCCTGGTTGGCCGGGAGCTTTTGCACCGACTGGGCAACGACCCAGACGGAGAAGACGTTGCCCTGGGTGGTGAGATTGCCGATCGCCTGCGCCACGACGTCGTTGCGGGTCGGGTTCACTGTCGCTCCGTATCCGGCGGTCAGTTCGGGCACGTCGCAGATGGCCCCGGGCAGGGCGAGCGGCCCGTGCGCGCCGATCTGGGCGGCGATGGCGGAACTGATCGCCTCAGCCTGTTCGGCGCTCACCGGCCCCTCCGGGGAGGAAGTCCTGTTTCCGTCCCCGTCAAAGGTGAGCACGCCGTCGCGATTGTATTTGAGCCCCTGGAAAACCGCCCGCAACGGAGCCAGTCGCGGCGGCAGGCGATCCGCCGGGCCGGCCGCGCCCGCCCACGGGTAGAGAACGCATCCGTTCACATTGATGCGCCCGGAGGTCGCGCCCCCGTAGGTGAAGGGGATGTAGTCTCCGCCGAAAAAGGAGCCGAAGGCAAAGTCGGGCGCCGCGCCCGTGGCGGAAGTGGAGGCGGAGGCGGGGGTCTTCCACATCCCTGCGGGAACGGTGAAGAGATCGAGCATGGCCCAGTCCGGGATCTGGCTTTGGGAAGGATCGGCGGGAGCGGCGAAGCTCAGGCAGCGGAAGGGAACCCCCGCCTGCGTGCCGGTATCGGGCATCATCTTGGTGCGGATGTAGTGAAGGACGCCGACGGAAGGCAGGCTGGCCTGCGTGGACCAGTTCGGCCAGTCGGGGGCCGCATCCGGGCTGTAGGGGTTCCGCCCGATCCAGCACGCCGCCATGTCGTCCGCGCCGACATTGTGCGTCGTATGCCGGGCCGTCACCTGACCGGCGCTCAGGGGATAGGTGACCGGCATGGTCCGGTCGGCGTCGGTGGTCGCGGTGATCCAGTCGCCGACGTTTTTGTTGACGAAGGGATCGCGGACCCGGAAGTGCATCCGTGCCGGCTGACCGGGGCTGACGGTGATTTCCGGGATCGGCAGGCCGCCGTTGGGATCGTACACGTCGCCGGCTCCACTGAAATTGGGCCGGGTCGCGACTGTCGGACTTGCCCGCGCCGGTCCCCGCAGGATGCCCATGGGGGTGAAGTCGAAGGTCCCCCGGTTATAGCTTTCAAAGAAGCGAATCAACAGGGAGAGGTGCCCCGAAAGGGTGACGGAGGTGACCGGCGGCATCCCGTGAACGGGGTCGCGCAGCTTGAAGCCCGGGCGGCTTGCGAGCGGATATAAATCATTCCGGGTAACGGTGTAGATCCCAAGCGGCACCGGCTGGGAGAAGTTGACATAAGGTCCCTCGACCGGGGCCAGCCCGATGCTTCCCATTTTGAACAGCGGGGTTGCCCGGCCCTTGGTCCACCCGAAACCGGGGTAGGGGATGTAAGGGACGTCGGGGTCGGGATCCTCCGGCTCCGGCTCACGAAACTGCTGGGCCTTGGCCTGATCGGGGTCCGGCCGGTCCGGGGCGTTTCCCCAGAAATCAATTCCGGCCGGGCCGCCGGTCTGGTCCCGGGCTACGAACAGGTTGTCCATCCAGTAGGATTTGCCGTCGATCTCCGAGGCATGGTCCGGACCGACATTCGGAATCAGGGAATTGCTGATGAGCACCCGGGGCGCGTCTTCCGAATTCATCATATGAGGGGGGCCGGCGGCATCCGGGGGGACTTCCATATGCCCGAAGCGGGCCTGGGTGCTCGGATTGGGAAAGCCGTACTCAAAGGCGGGAGGCGGGTGAAACGGGCCTGCGGGATAAAACAGCTCCACCTGGAGCAACCCCTTGAGAAAGCCGGACTTGGGGTTTCCCCCGGAATCGAGCGTCTGGGTCATCGTAAATTCGCCGTAGATCTCGGTGAGCCGTGGTGCGCGCCCGATGCCCGAGACCGGCTCGTCCTGCAAAAGCCCGAAGAGGGCCATCGTCGGCAGGCTGCGGCCATCGGTGTTTGCGGGAGCGCGGCTGCCGCCAAAGGGGACGCTCATTTTCGCCATGTCGAGGATCTGCACCGCGATGGAGTCGATCTGGCGGAGATTGTATTTGCCGAGATAGGAGGCTTCGGAAAACGGCCACTCCACCGCCTCCCCGCGTCCGTTCGTGCCCGCGAGGTAGCGGGCCACCTGCTCCGCCACCCCGGCGTACGGTTTTGAATAGGCGGCCCATCCGGCGGCGTCCGGGGTGCCCATTCTGGAGGCTTTGATCAACGTGGATCGCTGGGTGTTGTGAAAATTATTGTTATCGGTATTGAGCGAGGGAAGGATCGGCCAGAGGGTTTGCAGGCCGTGCGTGAGTTGGTTGGGGGAAGGGTAGGCCGAGCGGACCGGCGTGCGCGCCAGCAGGTTGCCGGGGCGCGTCCAGGCTCCCAGCAGCCAGCCGAATATGGAATTGACGTTCCCCAAGGCTGCCCCGCCGAGCGTTTGCAGGTTCGTGGGCGCGAGTTGCAGGCGCGGTTCGTTAAAGAGGTTGAACTCCGGGGAGCGGCTGTAGGCGGTGAGGTTGAAATTGTTGCCGGTGTAGAAAGAGGTCGGGATGCCGGGGATTTGCAGGATTTCCGATGGCGAGGAGAACCCGCCCTCCCGCGCCCGGTTCGCGGCGGATTCGACCCCGGCGGCGGGCAGCGCCCCGGAGGTGGCGGGGTCGATCAGGGCTCCGAGATTCACTTCGGAAGGCGTTCCCGGCCCATGGCTCATGGCCCAGTCGTATTTGTGGCCCCCGTCCGCCGTGTTGATGTTGACCTTGGCCCCCTCGTCATCCACCCAGAATGCGTAGCGCCCGATCATCCGGTTGGCGGCGCCGGCGGGCTGGCCGGGGTCTTCGAGCACCTCCACCCAGGCCACTTCCATCTTCCGCCCGCCGGGCAGGGCGTTGTCAATGGGGCGGACGCCGTTGGCTCCCGCCTCGTTGAGATCCACCTTTTCATCATCGGAAAGGCCGAAGGGCGCGCCGGAGTGAAGATCAAAGACGCGGGCGACAACCGGGCGCGCCGATCCCGCTTCCCGGGCGTAATGGTCGATCCGCCCGGGAGCCAGCGACCAGAAGAAGGCGGGGGCGGGATCGGGGCCGAAAGGATCATCGAAGGGAGCCAGCGCCGCGGTAATCCCTTCCATCGCGGTATCGAGCGCCATCTGGGCGAGAAACTCCGCCTGCTGGCTCCCGGCGGTCAGCCGCGCCGACTGGTCTTCATTGAGGACGATGACCGAAAACGAGACGACCAGCACCGTCAGCAGCACGATCACCCACAGAACAAGCACCAGCGAAGCGCCCTCCCTCTTCCGCATGGATGCCTGCTCTTTCATTTCCCGGCGTCGAGATGGATCGTCCGCGTGTAGACGCGGGCGGAACGGCGGATCTCCCCCGGCAGGCTTCCGATGAAGGCGGCGATCTCGCCATGGAAGTTCGCCGGGTTCGTCGCCACAGGGGGAGCCGCATCCTTCAGCAGCCTTTGCGCCGCAGGCCCGTCGATCACGATCATGGCGATCTCCACCGCGGCGGGGAAGGCGGGCGGGCGATGAATGCGGGCCGGGCTTCCCGAATCGGTGAAACCGGCTTCCGAATCAAAGGCGTACTGAACGAGCGTCCCGGAGGCGTCCATGACGATGGCGCGTCCGGACGCATCCAGAGCGCGGACCCAGAGGGCGAGAACCGGCTCGGCGTAAAGCCCACGGTAGTGGTTCGCCGCGTCCCCCGGTGCGCGTGAATCCAGGAAGGCGGCGTTCAGCCAGCCGTCCGGATTCCCGTAAACGGCGGGCAGCGTTTCTCCCGCCGCGGTCCGGACCGGCTCGGCAACACGGCAGAGCACCGGGTCCAGATGGGTTGGCTCCTGGAGCCATCGGACGAAATAGCCGACGGTGCTCAGCCCTCCGCCTTCAAGGCTGGAATTCACCGGAGCGAGCCAGAAAAGGTTGTGAGGATGGCGAAAGCGGTCATCGATCCCGTCCGGTGCGGTGGGCGCGGTGGGTGCGGCGGGCGGGGAGATCAGCAGGCGCGGGCGGTTCCCGCCCTGGCCCGGAAAGGGCCGCGCAGCCTGCCCCAGTTCCCTGGCCATGGAGGCGAGGGCCGTCCTCGCGTTCAACTGGCTTCGCATCCGGGCGACGCCCCCGTGTGTCGCGCTCATGGTATGGTTGACCACCATCGTGACAAAAACAAGCAACAGGGCGAAGATCGCCATGGCGGCCAGAAGTTCCACGAGCGTAAACCCCGGCTCCCGTCCATGGCTTCCATCACTCAAAATCATACCGGCTCATCAGGGTGGAATGTTGTTTCTCAAAACCGGGCGCCGGATAGGAGATGCCGATTTTGAGAATCTGGCGGCGGGGCGAAGCGCCCGGCAGGCTCGCTTCCGCGATGGAGACGCGGTAAAAGACAGCGGGCGCCGACGAAGAGGCGAGCCGTTCGGATTCCCCGGAAAAATAGAGGATGTTCTCCTGGGGAAGTTGATCGAAATCCCGGCTCCGCAAATAGGAATTGAGCGAACTCAGGAGGCCCACGAGCCGGGTCTCCTCCACGGCGCGGCGCGAGTTTTCCACCAGAACGCCCAGAAGCCCGACCAGGGCAACGATGACGAAGGTCGCCAATCCGAGCGCCAGGGCCACTTCGATCAGGGTGAACCCCCCACGGTGGCGATCGGCCATGTCTGGAAGGGCGGGGGGCGTTCTCATCAAGGCCGGAGATGCTTGATGCCGGAGACGGAACTGAGCACCAGCAGATCGTAATGATTGGCCTGATCCGTGACGACCGGGGCATCCGCCGTTCCATCGCGGAAGCCCGGGATCAGGCGCACGCGCAGAAAATCCGAAGACGCGCCCGAAGGCATTCCCAGGGCATCGAAGATGAGATAACGGGCCCCCGCCGCCGGAATGGAGACGCCCTTGATGGCAAGGGTGGAGGGAAAATCGGCCGGCAGGGAGGCGGAGGGAGAGGAAAAGAGCGAATTGGCCAGCGATGGGTCGGCATCGAAAAAGATTCCCTCGCCGGTATTGCGCCACGGGGTCAACTGTTCCCACTGCCGCGTCCGCAGATTCCGGGAAAAGACGGCAACGGAGCGATAGGCGGCTTCTCCCGAAACGGGGAAGGCGACGATCGTCGTACCGCTGCGGGCCATCGCCGTGGAATGCGCCAGGGAAAGGACGCCGCCCACCATCTCGCCGGATTGCGAAAGCCGGCTGGGCTGAAGGGAGCGCATGCCCGCCAGCGCCAGGCCGCAAAGCATCAGCACGAGGGTGAGGACGGTGAGCAGCTCCACCAGCGAAAAACCGCTCCGGCCCCGTCCAGCGCAATGAACCCGATGGGGGGAAGGTAGGATCATTGGTTTGAAAACTAACATGCGGGGAGAAAGCGTCAATATTTTAGTTTTTCCATCAATTTGTAATGTATTGGGAAAAGGCCGGGCGGAAAGGGGGTTGAGGAAAGCGGGGAGATCGGGTCTTTTTTTCCTGAAAACCGGATGAGCGGCGGGGGGGGCGGCATCGGGTGAACCCCGGTCGGAATGATGACCACGCGCTGAAACTAGAGCATTTTCGGGTTGAGTTGACGCAATGATTTGCGAGCGCCGTGGGTTGATGCGCGGCTTTTTGAGCGCAGCGGCTGTATCTTCAGATACTGCCCAAGCTCGAAATGACGTGCAGCAGCCCGCGCCGCCGCAAAGCATGCGTCTAATTAAACCGAACATGCTCTAA
>Ga0206106_100508_pt1 | contig 25988 bp, 26 predicted proteins | sample 1B1ome_FD_148677 | JGI IMG/M metagenome (GOLD analysis project Ga0206106, IMG submission 148677) | Enriched microbial communities from leaf-cutter ant dump, University of Wisconsin, Madison, United States - 1B110A | ecosystem: Environmental > Terrestrial > Nest > Insects nest > Nest dump | place... | reverse complement strand
CAGTCCGTTGGAAACACGAACCTGACCAAAAGCCGGTTGCTCCAGAGCAAAGGCCAGGATCGCTGCTTCCGTCGCTTCTTCTACACGGTTCTTGATATTGGGCTTACGTCGGTTTGCATCTATCAGAGCTTCAACACATCCTGTTTCCACAGCTGCCTGATAGCGATAGAAAGTATCGCGAGAAAAACCCATCACCTTACAGGCACGGGATACATTGCCAAGCTCAGCTGCCAGATTAAGCAAGCCAATCTTGTGTTTAATGATTTTATGATGAACACTGCTCATGGGATTACTCCTTTACGCTTTCGCGTTCGGTTGATAAAGATTCGCACCTCTATCAAACCGGGTAATCCCACCTCTTGGCAAGACCTGCTGTCAGATCAAATATGAACTACTACACAATAAGGCCCAGCAAGGCGCTGCATGCGACGACTTCACCACACATGAGCTTGGGCATTATCCCTTTTCAAACATATCGCCAAAAACCAAGATTCCGCTGTGTACTTACTCTTTCTGAAAATCGTTTTTCACTGATCCAGAAAAATCAATTCGTCCCACTTTCCATACCAGCACCAATACCGGTACGCCCAGCAGCGCTGTACCAGAAAAAAACAGTTCGTAGCCGTAGGCATCAACAAATTCTCCACTGAAACCGGAGATGAATTTTGGCAGCAGCAGCATGATGGAGCTGAACAGCGCGTACTGCGTAGCAGAATAAGCAGTGTGCGTCAGTCCTGAAAGATAGGCAACAAAGGCAGAGGAGGCAATACCTGCTGCCAGGTTGTCGGCTGAAATCGTGAAGACCAACCCGCCGACATCATGCCCTCTGCCCGCCAGCCATACAAACAGCAGATTGGTCGCAGCTGATAATACTGCTCCCAGAAACAAGGTACGGATCACGCCGATGCGGGCAACCAGCACACCGCCAATGGCTGCACCCAGTATGGTCATGATCACACCGTACACTTTGGAAATGGTAGCCACTTCGTCTTTGGTATAGCCCATATCCACGTAAAACGGATTGCTCATGATGCCCATCACCACGTCCGAGATCCGATATATGGCAATCAATGCCAGGATCAACAGCGCGTGATAACCGTAGCGCATGATGAAATCACGAAATGGCGCGATCACTGCGCTCTCCAGCCAGGCAAGCAATCGGGCTGATGCTGTCGATTTTTGTAATCCTTCGTTGATTACTAATTGTGCAACAGGCACTTCCGGTTCACGAATAATCAGTGTGGTCATCATCCCGATCAGCATACAGCTCGCCATGATGATATAGGCTACCTGCCAGGAAGCAACACTGTATTCACCAGGTGATGCATCCAGTGCAGCAGCAATCCACAATACCCCTGCCGAAGCCAGAATCATCGCCAGCCGGTAGCCCGCCTGATAGGTTGCGGCCATCGCGCCCTGCAACCGTAACGCAACCGCTTCGATCCGGTAGGCATCCAGCGCGATATCCTGCGTGGCGGAAGCAAACGCCACGATCAGCGCAAAAACCACCATGCGTGACAGATCCCCGGCTGGATCAGTACTGGCCATACCGATCAGCGCCCCCCCAATCAGCATCTGTGACAAAAGCAGCCAGGCACGGCGGCGTCCCAACCAGCGGGTCAACAATGGCAATGGCATCCGATCCACCAGCGGTGCCCAGGCCCACTTGAAACCATAGGCCAGCCCCACCCAGCTCAGATGGCCGATGGTGGCCCGATCCACTCCTGCTTCACGCAGCCAGAATGATAATGTGCCGAGTATCAGCAGCATGGGCAAGCCCGCAGAGAATCCCAGCAGCAGCATGCCCAGCACTCTCGGATGAGTATAGATACGCAGTGCATGCAGCCAGCCGACGCATGCGCCTGGTTTCATAGATTGAAATCGTAATCGATGGTCAGTGGAGCATGATCGGAAAAGCGCTCAGCCTTGTAAATCGAAACACCAGTCGCCGTATCTGCCAACCCCGGTGTTGCAATCTGATAATCGATCCGCCAGCCCACGTTCTTCGCCCATGCCTGACCACGATTGGACCACCAGGTATATTGATCCGGTTCCGGGTTGATCTTGCGAAACACATCTACCAGCTTCAATTCATCGAACACAACGGACAACCAGGCGCGCTCTTCCGGCAGGAACCCTGAATTTTTCTGATTGGAACGCCAGTTCTTGAGGTCGATTGCCTTATGCGCGATATTCCAGTCTCCGCACAACAGCACCTCGCGACCACACTCTGCCAGCGACCGCAACAGCGGAAGAAAATGCTCCATGAAGAAAAATTTTGCTGCCTGGCGATGTTCTCCACTCGAGCCGGAAGGAAGATAAATCGAAATGATGGTCAAATTGCCAAAATCCGCTCTCAGGAAACGCCCTTCTATATCGATTTCAGGGATACCGGTTCCTTCTATGATCTGGTCGGGAGAACGACGGGTATAGAGGCCGACCCCGCTGTAGCCCTTTCTTTCTGCACAGTGGAAATAACCGCTGTAGCCAGCCGGGCATATCACACCATTGATATCACACTGTTGCGCCTTCAATTCCTGCACACAGATCACATCCGCTTCCTGTCGAGGCAGCCAGTCGAAAAGCCCTTTGCCGGCTGCCGAACGCAGTCCGTTCACATTCAAAGTGATGATTCTCATACAAATCGTAATTAGTGCGCACCTGACGCAGGGAGACCAGGCTTGCAATAGACGCGCCCCGGGTAGCCTGGTACACGGCGTGTGTTCGGAATGACGTCGCCACTGCGGATACACTGTATGGTTGCTTTATCCAGATTGGCGAAATATTCATTTTCTCCCGGCTGGAACGATGCAGGAGGAACTGCCTCACGGATAACGCGACAGGTTTCCGGCTCATTCTCAGGAATTGGGTCATCCGTATGGGGTGGCAGCCGGCAAAGCTGGCAGGGATTACCCGGACAAAAACAACCTTTGCACTTCGTTGCCGCTACATTATTAGTACCAGTTGGCTGATTGGCTGATGATGTCACGGGCAAAGCCATCAGCATTAGAAACATTGAACATATCATCCATTTCAACCACATCCGTTCATCTCCTTTAAATCAACAAACAAATCCAAATCTTCCAAAAATTCAGGCAACGGCAAAAACGACCTTTCAGCGTTGGCAGATTGCTTCAATGTCATTTCGCGAAAACAGTATTTTCATCACCGCAGACAACTTATACCGTTTATCCCGGTATTTCCGGAATAATCTGCCGCAACAACTGAAACAAAGCACGAAAACTGTGGGGAGGTTTACCGGCCTGTTTTTCTTTTTCGATATTACGCAACAAGGTACGTAACTGGCGCACATCTGTGTGCGGATAGGTTTGCACGAATTCAGTCACCGCTGTTCCATCACTGATGAGGCGATCGCGCCACCGCTCCAGTTGATGCAGCCAGGCGGTATGGCGCAGACCGGTATGTTGCCATGCATCCAGCTTTTCCTGAACAGGCAGGGGATCAACTGCACGCATCAGTTTACCGATGAATTGCAGTTGTCGCCGGCGCGCGCCATGGCTGGTTATTTTACGGGCTTCCAGCAGTGCTTCTGCCAGTTTCTCGGGCAAATCCAGTTCTGCGATGCGGGCAGGTTCAAGTTCCACCAGCCGCTCACCCAATGCCTGCAAGGCGTGCATTTCCTGCTTGAGGCGGGTTTTGCTGGGCCGGGATTCAGATTCGGGATCAGGCTGGGAAACAGTTTGCGGATGATCGGACACAGTCACTCGTATCGGGAACAGTCAATAAACTGTTATCATAACCTGCTTTGGAAAACAGGGCGTGCTGAACAACATAATCGTGCTGCAGGATTGGCTTCACGGCCTCCCTCTGCCACTCGGCAACCCGAACTTGCAAGCAATCGCTCCTGTTTCTTTTCACTTTTGACTGAATCAGCACCAGGCTCACGCCGATCTGAAAGCGGAATCTGTTTCGATGCACTGATAAACCATCTCCTCCCCAATTTATATGGATAACTCGAATCATCACCCCGAACAACCGCAATCCTTTTCCTATTCTATTGAAACTCTGCAACAGATCGCAGACGATGTATTAGCGCTTGCCCGCAAAGGGGGGGCTGATGCCTGTGAGATGAATGTCTCGGAAGGCGCCGGCCAAAACGTCACTGTGCGCCAGGGAGAAGTCGAAACTATCGAATACACGCGTGACAAGGGATTGTCCATCACCGTCCATATCGGGCACAAGCGGGGCAATGCCAGCAGTTCGGACTTTTCTCCACAGGCGATACGCGAAACCGTTGCTGCCGCACTATCGATTGCCCGATACACGGCAGACGATAGTTATGCCGATCTGGCCGATCGGGATTTACTGGCAACTTCCTTTCCGGATCTCGATCTTTACCACCCGTGGTCGCTGCCTGTCGAAGAAGCCATCGAACTGGCACGCCGGTGCGAAGCAGCAGCATTGGCGACTGACAAACGCATCACCAATTCCGAAGGCGCCAGTGTATCGGTCGGTGCCTCACACTTCGTTTACGCCAATTCGCTCGGATTCTGTGCCGGTTATCCACTGTCACGCCACAGCATCAGTTGCGCAGTTATTGCCGGGGAGCAGAACAACATGCAACGTGATTACTGGTACAGCGTTGCACGCGCGGCGGGTGATCTCGAAGCCATCGAAGAAATCGGCAGGAAAGCCGGTATGCGCAGCCTGGCGCGCCTTGGTGCCAGTAAAATTGCAACCTGCGAAGTGCCGGTACTGTTCGAATCGACCCTCGCCTCCAGCCTGATCGGCTATTTCGTCCAGGCAATCAGCGGCGGCAGTCTTTACCGAAAATCTTCCTTCCTGCTGGACAGCATCGGCCAGCAGGTATTTCCAGCAACCATTCAGATCAATGAATTACCGCATCTGCCAAAAGGTCTGGCAAGTTGTGCGTTTGATGATGAAGGTGTCGCGACTCATCCGCGCAAAGTGGTGGAAAACGGTGTCGTACAGGGCTATTTTCTGGGCAGTTACACGGCGCGCAAACTCGGTATGCGTTCCACCGGCAATGCTGGCGGCAACCATAACCTGATCGTGGAAAATGATGTGTCGTTATCTTTCGATGCGCTGCTGAAAAAAATGAACAAAGGCTTGCTGGTTACCGAACTGCTCGGCCATGGCGTCAACCTCGTTACTGGAGATTATTCCCAGGGAGCAGCCGGGTTCTGGGTGGAAAATAGTGAAATTACTCACCCCGTGGAAGAAATCACCATCGCTGGCAACCTGAAAGACATGTTGTCCGGTATCGTTGCCGTCGGCAATGATGTCATCGTACGTGGCTCACGCCAGTGCGGTTCATTACTGATCGAACGCATGACCATCGCCGGACATTGATCCGGGCACACCGACGAAGCAGATCATTCCTCATTCGATCACCCGCCTGTAACGCTTACCCGGCCAAACAAGGTTTTCATGACAAATACGCGCAACGAAAATCTCGGTTATGTGTATGGGCTAATCGCCGTTACTGCATTTGCCCTCACGCTCCCGGCCATGCGGGCGGCACTGGGTGCGCTCGATCCCGTTTTCGTGGCACTTGGCCGGGGAGCGGGTGCTGCTGTGCTGGCAACCGTTTTTCTATGGTTCACTCGCCAGCGTTTACCGACACGTGAAGAAGCCAAAGGCTTGATCATCGTTGCAGCAGGGGCCGTGATCGGTTTTCCGCTGCTGGCTGCCTGGGCAATGCTGTATGTGGATGCTTCGCACGGCGGTGTCGTCCTCGGTATTCTTCCGTTGGCCACTGCAGTGGCAGCAGCCCTGTTTTCCAGTGAACGCCCCTCCATGAAATTCTGGTTGTTTGCGCTGATAGGTGCAGGGCTGGTCGTCGGCTATTCGCTCAGTCGGGCGGGTGGAACACTCCACCCAGCTGATCTTGCGCTGTTTGGTTCTATTGTTTGCGCTGGTGTCAGTTATGCGGAAGGAGCAAGACTGTCCAGATCACTAGGCGGGCCTCAGGTCATTTCGTGGGCGTTGTTTTTTTCTTTTCCCGTCCTGATCGTTCCCGCCATTCATTACGCACCGGTATCGCTGAATCTGCCGCTCGAATCCTGGCTGGGATTCATTTACCTCACGGTCATCAGCCAGTACCTCGGTTTCTTTCCTTGGTATCACGGACTTGCTCTCGGCGGTATCGCAAAAGTAGGGCAAACCCAGTTGCTGCAACCGTTTCTGACCATCATCGCCTCCGTATTGCTACTGGGAGAACACGCAGATCTCATGACCTGGCTGGTGGCCACTCTCGTCGTTGCAGTCGTTGCCGTCGGCAAACATGCTCAGGTGAAACACAATGATCCCGAGTCAGCAACCATGGCAGATACCAGCCCTCACAGCTGACGACTTCCTCCATCGTTTTCTGTGCTTGAGTCTTTGCTTCTGATCGGGTTATCAACCATACGATCAATTCAACTGTGCGATTCAGGTTTTATTTTTTCTCTTTCGCTCGTGCCAGTGCAAGGGCCAGCGCACCGGCAGATTCAGATTTAGCCGTTCTGGATGCAGTCTGTGGCGGACGGGAGCTTCGCCGGGATTGTCGGTCATCCGGTCTGGCTTTTCGTGTTTCCGACTGGCTGATTGTTTCAGGAATGTCGTCGATTCGCATCGTCAGGCTGATACGCTGGCGTACCGCATCCACCGTCAGTACCTTGACCTTGACGACTTGCCCCGGTTTAACGATCTGATGGGGATCTTTGATGAATTTGTTCGCCAATGCAGAAACATGCACCAGACCATCCTGATGCACGCCAATATCGATAAATGCGCCGAAAGCGGCCACATTGGTCACGACACCTTCGAGAATCATCCCGGGTTGCAAATCGGTGATTGATTCAATCCCTTCCTGAAAAACGGCTGTTTTGAATTCCGGGCGCGGATCACGGCCAGGTTTTTCCAGCTCGGCCAGAATATCGCGCACGGTTGGCAAACCAAAAGTTTCATCGGTAAATTCTTCGGCAGAAAGCCCTTTGAGTGTACCCGGCTGGCCCATCACCTGCCCGATTCCCTTATTCAGATGCGCCAGGATACGTTCGACCACCGGATAGGCTTCCGGGTGAACAGCGGAACGATCCAACGGGTTATCACCATCGTTGATACGCAGGAAACCAGCAGCCTGTTCGAATGTTTTTTCGCCCACACGCGGCACCTTGAGTAACGTTTGCCGATTTGGAAATGGGCCATGGGCATCACGATGGCTGACGATGTTCTGCGCGAGTACACGATTGAGGCCGGAAACCTGAGCCAGCAGCGGAGCAGAGGCGGTATTGACATCCACACCGACCGCATTGACGCAGTCTTCCACCGTGGCATCGAGTGATCGCGCCAGGGTGCGCTGATTCACATCGTGCTGATACTGACCGACGCCGATCGATTTGGGCTCGATCTTGACCAGTTCTGCCAAGGGATCCTGCAAGCGTCTGGCAATGGAAACAGCCCCTCGCAAACTCACATCCAAATCGGGAAATTCTGCCGCAGCCAGTGCGGATGCTGAATAGACCGAAGCACCCGCCTCGCTGACAACAATTTTGGTCAACTTCGATTCGGGATACTGTTCTGCCATCAGTCGGATAACTTCGGTAGCCAGTTTGTCGGTTTCCCGGCTTGCCGTCCCGTTGCCAATCGAAATCAGCTCAACGCCATGCCGGTGCACCAGTTGAACGATAGTTGCCAGCGAACCCTGCCAGTCATTCCGTGGCTGATGCGGGTAAATCGTCGCGGTTTCCAGCAATTTCCCGGTAGCATCGACTACCGCTACTTTGCAGCCGGTACGGTAACCCGGATCGAGCCCGAGCACGGCTTTAGGGCCTGCCGGAGCTGCCAGCAGCAATTCACGCAGATTACGGCTGAAAATCCTGATCGCCTCCGTTTCTGCTGCTTCACGCACCTGCAACAACAATTCGGTAGTGAGATGCAGATGCACTTTGACACGCCAGGCCCACTGGCAGACATCCCCAAGCCATTTGTCCGCTTTCCGATCACGGTTTTCGATCCCGAAACGGGTTGCAATCATGGCGACGCAGGGATGTGGAATGCTCTCCCGGGCTGTTTCATCCAGATCCAGATCGATTCTGAGCACACCCAGCGCCCGGCCACGAAACAATGCCAGTGCACGGTGCGATGGAATCAACCGTACCGGTTCGGTATAAGCGTAATAGTCACGGAATTTTTCTTCCTCTGCCTTTTCCTGACCAGCAACGACCGTCGAAGTCACCACCCCTTCCTGCCAGAGCTTGTCACGCAGTACAGCGAGCAAATCCGCTGTCTCCGCAAAGCGTTCGGCCAGAATATCGCGTGCACCTTCAAGCGCTGTTTTCGTATCGGGAACATTGATCGCTTCCACCCCCTCAGCAGCCGGCACCACCTTGATATATTTTGTGGCTTCCTGCTCAGGATCGAGCGTCGGGTCTGCCAGAAGCGCATCCGCCAGCGGCTCCAGTCCGGCTTCGCGCGCAATTTGCGCCCGTGTCCGGCGTTTGGGTTTGTAGGGTAGGTAAATATCTTCCAGCAGCTGCTTGGTTACGGCTTGTTCAATCATAAGGCGCAGCTCATCGGTGAGCTTGCCCTGCTCCTCGATCGAAGCCAGGATGACCTGCCGTCGATCTTCCAATTCCCGCAGATAGATCAACCGTTCTTCCAGCAGGCGCAATTGGGTGTCGTCCAGGTTACCGGTCGCTTCTTTACGATACCGCGCAATAAAGGGTACGGTTGCACCCTCATCCAGCAGCATTACCGCCGCACTGATCTGCTGCGGTGCGACATCAAGCTCTGCAGCGATGGTGTTGATGATTTTTTTCTGCGTTGGCTCTGAAACTGTAGATAGGGCTGTAGAAGTCATGAAGTTCGTGAAAAAGAGAAAGTCGAGAGAAAAATCCTGAGGTTTCTTACACCCCAATCAATCTGATACGGTCGTGCCCAGATCTTCAGATGAAGATACCGTCATAAATGAGTCGCAATATATCGTATCCACCTGCCAATTTCATCACCCGGGCAAAGGCGCATATTCTAATTAATATATTATCCGCAAAGCAGAAAAGTAAGCCGTAAGCCGGCATTTCCCTGCACACCAGATCAGGATGACAGTTTCATCAAGACCAGGCCGCTGATAATCAGAGCGGCTGCCAGAAGCCGCAAGGGAGTCACTGATTCTCCCAATACAAAGATGCCTACCATAAATGCGCCTATTGCTCCAATCCCGGTCCAGATCGTATAGGCTGTGCCGAGCGGAAGTATTTTCATCGAGAGTGAAAGCAGCACAAAACTGGCAATTACACCCGCAATGGTAATGATGGAATAGACCGGGTTGGTAAAACCATTCGAAAGTTTCATCGTGAAAGCCCAGCCCACTTCAAGCAAGCCCGCAAAAATCAACATCATCCAAGCCATCTCATCTCCATCGAAAGATACCAGGTCGTCCCGGATAGTAGATTGTCCCGAAGATGAGGTCGTCCTCAACCAGGAAATTCGCGTTTTATTTGATTTGTCCCTGAATCATCCGCTGTAGCTGTTCCAGGTAAGGATAATAATGAACTTCTATCGAATGACGGGGATGTACAATAAATTGTTGTGCCCGTTTTTTCCCTTCTGACAGCGCCAGTTCATGCCAGTTTAAGGGCAGCTGTATTTTATTGGTTAACAATTGACTGATTAACCTGACCTGTACTTCAGTAAGCGGCCAAACGCAGCCCTGTGGCTGAATCAGGCCAATAAAAAACAAACTGAGGTGATCCGGGTGAAATATTCTCAGGAAAAGTGGGATATGAGTGGCCTCTTCCCAGTCAAGAAAATCCCGGCTAAAAAATGGAAAACTGATCTTGTAGCCGGTCGCCGCGATGAGTACATCATATTGCGCCGTGGTGTTATCAGTAAAATGTACTGTTCACCCGGAAATTTTCCGGATACCCGGATGGGGATGCACTTTGCCATGCCGGATCTTGTCGAATAACGCTGAATTGATCGTTGGATGGGCTCGAGTGGGCGAAAAATCCGGCTCCGGTAATCCATAGTCACGATAACGCCCGATCTGGAGACGAAGGCTGATTTTCTGTAACCAATCCTGCACACTCTGAGGCAGCCAGCGGAAAGTAGCAGCAAAAGCATCAGTGGAGCGACCCATGATGAATTTGGGAATAATGTATTGTGGCGAACGCAGGCTGATATCTACTCGTGCAGCCACGCGACTGGCTTCTACCGCGCAATCACATCCTGAGTTACCGGCACCAACCACGAGTACGCGCTTGCCTTCAAGCCCCTGGCTGGTTTTGTACTCATGCGCATGCAGATACTTTCCAGTGAAACACTCTTTCCAGTCAGGATGGCGTGGTACGGAATGATGACCATTGGCAATAAGCAAGTAATCAAACTCTGGCTGCGTACCATCATCCAGATGCAAACGCCAGCGTTCTTTTTCAATCTTTTCAGCGCGGAGCACCGTCGTATTGAATCGAATATATCGATCCAGATGAAAATGCCGCGTGTACGCCTGGAAATACGCGAGTATTTGCTGGTGGCTGGGGTAATCGGGATAATCGTCCGGCATCGGGAAGTCGCTGAACTGTGATAAAGCCTTGCTGGAAATGATATGAGTGGCTTCACTTACGCTGCTGTGACCTGGAGCTGCTGTATATGCCCAGTTACCACCGATCTGGTCACTTTTCTCGAAACAGATGATCTCCTTCAGCCCTGCATCAAGCAGATTTTTAATGGCAGTGAGGCCGGAACAGCCACCACCAATGATTGCAATCCTCATTGATTACCTTTTATGGCTAGTACTTAGTTTTCAGATTCAATTCCCTGCCTTTGGGGTGTTAGGGAACTCACAGCCAGATGGCCGTCCTGAATGGGAAAACGGCGTAATACCTGCTGTCTGCAACGGGGATAGTCATACTGTCAGGTAAAACTTCTTTAGTTTTACCGGAGCCTCATCATAAGTAAATATACCTCTAACCATTTTTAGTATTCTATTCTGGAAAACACACCGTGTAGTTGTGCTGCACCGCTCAGAAGTTCCCCAATCCTCCATGAATGCAGCATAGTACGTCTGTGCTCATTCCAATATCCAATATCAGAAGAGTTCACCCAAGTTGGCTGAAATACACGGTAATTTGGCAGTAAATGAAGTCATTCTGTAATTGCTACACCAACAGCCTTGCAGTGTAATAACCCCACAACGGTGCAATTAAATTGAATCGCTTTCAGAGCTTCCAAGTTAGCCAGCCGTTGTAAATACACTTCGCTCAACCTAAGGAAACGGAGGTCAAAATGAAATCCTATGAATATCGCGCTGCCGCCGTACAGACACTTGCAGAAGTAGGTAATGTCGATGCGAATCTCGAAATATGTGCGCACTATGTAAAGCAAGCCGCGCTGCAAGATGTTCGCGTAATCGTTTTTCCTGAATGTATGAATGCGGGTTATCTGTACGATTCCATTCCGCATGCGCGTCAGGTGGCCGAATCGATCACCGGAAAATTTGTTAGCGGCCTCGCGAAGCTGGCACGCAAGTACGATGTTTACATCGCCAGCGGCATGATCGAATGAGATCCAAAAGCAGAAAAGGTCTTCAACACCGGGATTCTCCTCGATCGAAAGGGTGAACTGGTTGTTCATTATCATAAGCAGTTCCTGACTACCCATGATCAAAACTGGTTCAAGTTCGGTGAGCGCGGCTTCCCGGTAGTGGATACCGAGCTCGGTCGTGTTGGCCTCATGATTTGTTTCGATGGCCGTATTCCTGAGATTCCACGCTGTACCGCGCTGGGCGGAGCGCAAGTCATTCTGGATATGGCTAATTTCTTCCTCATCGACCAGGCCGATTTGTGGCGCCCCGCTCGGGCATTCGAAAATGGAGTATGGATCTGTGTTGCTACAAAAGCAGGTCAGGAGCGCTCAATTTACTATCCCGGCGGAAGCATGATCGTCGACCCTAATGGCAATCTCAGGGCGGAAGTCGCCTGGGATACGCATGGAATGGCGGTCAGCGAGATCGATCCCACGCTTGCTGATAACAAACATTATATTCTGGACGCCGATAAGTTTGCAGATCGTCGCCCCGATACCTACACAGTGCTGACGCGGCCTTATGAAGAAACAGCGGTATCGAAGACGAGCATGGAACCAATTATCCCGGGTGAAATGACATTCAACATGGCCGCAGCACAGACCCACATCTCCGAATCGCAGCCCACGACGCTTGATCGCGTGATTGAACAGGTCGGTCATGGCGCTCGCTTCGGCATCGAACTGATGGTTCTGCCAGAATATGTCGCCTCGCCAAACTGGCGGATTGATGAGACAGAGGCCAGACGGCTGGCATCCATCAATAGCGAGCTGCTTGAGAAATTCGGTGAGGTTTGCAAGACCAGCAAATGCGCGATCCTGGTTCCGAATGTCGAAGAAGTGGACAACAAACTCTATCCCACTTCATTCCTCATCGGATCGAAAGGCGATGTGCTAATGTCCTATCGGAAGGTTCACCTCTTCAGTGATGAGCGGATGTGGGCAACAGCAGGCTCCGAATATCCGGTTATGGACACACCATACGGACGTATCGGCATCATGATGAGCTATGATGGCATGTTCCCGGAGGCTGCAGGCTGCCTGGGTGTCAATGGTGCCGACGTGATTCTGTGGCCGGCTCGTCTGCAGAACAGGAAGGAACGTACGCTGATCGCAGTACCGCGCGCCGTCGATAACCGCTGTGCTGTCATTCTTGCCAATCGCGTCGATGCACCGTTCGGAGGTGGAAGCATGATCGCGCTGCCGGCACAGTTCCCCGTGTGGGATATTGACGTAGCCAGGCCGTACTATCCGGATATGCACAAGATCATCCTGGAGGTCATCGAGATCGCCAGCGCACGCCAGAAAAACATGATGGCCAATGTGCATATGTTCGCCAAGCGCCAACCCTGGATTTATAATGCACTGGTAGCAAATAAACACTGATGAGCATTACCGCCGGACAGACCCGGAAATTTCCGATCCGGTAACCTGTCCGGTGTGACGGATGTTATCGATCTAAAAGTCTAAAGGATGAGATTCCTTATCGGTAATTGCTATCTGTTGGATGGATCACTGAAGGAATCGAACGATGCGGATAGCCTTGCTCGCTCCACCGGGTGTACAGTCGCTTGATATTGTTGGACCGGCAGAAATCTTTTGGGAAGCTGAACGGCGGCTGGGCAATCCGTCTGCTTACGAGGTACGAATCATCGGAACAATGGCCGGACCGATCACTGGAACGGGAAATCTCCATTTTGTACCTGACTGCACGATATATGACCCGGATGAACAGATTGACACACTACTCGTCGCTGGTGACCCTTCCTTAAATGAGGCTACGGCAGACACGATAGCTTGGTTGCAGCGACGTGCACCGGAAGCTCGTCGTTACGGATCAATCTGCACAGGTGCCTTCCTGCTGGCAAAGGCAGGCCTCCTTAATGGGCGAAAAGTTACGACCCATTGGGAATGTGCTGACAAGCTTCAAACCGAATATCCGGAGCTCCTTGTGGATGCGGATAAAATCTTCATCCAGGATGGCATCTTATACACCGCAGCAGGCGTAAGCGCAGGAATCGATCTCGCCCTTGCCTTGGTCGAAGAAGACTATGGACGGGATCTCGCACTGATCGTTGCGCGTTACATGGTCGTATTCCTGAAAAGGCCTGGAGGGCAATCACAATTCAGTACACATCTGGTCGCGCAAATGTCGAAGCGCACACCTGTCCAGCGCGCACAGGAATATGTGCTACAAAATCTTTCATCACATCTTTCGGTGGAGGAAATGGCAAAGCAAGCATGCATGAGCACCCGCAACTTTTCCCGTTTGTTCCGCCATGAAACTGGTATGACATCTGCTGATTTTGTCGAAACAGCCAGACTCGATGCAGCCAGGCGTCTGCTGGAAGATACATCAATATCACTACAACTTATTGCTTTCCGCTGTGGCTTTGGCACCACCGACTGGATGCGGAGAACATTCCTGCGAAACCTTGAAGTCAACCCTTTAGACTATCGCAAGCGCTTTCAAAGTGCGCGACATCCTGCGTTATAACCCATTCTGCACAGACAGAGGTACCAGGAAATACCGGAAAAATGCAGTCAGGTAGCAGTACAACCCTGAACAAAGCAGGGTAAGCAGAGAATGCTACAATACTCAGCCGCTGTCAGACTGTAAACAACAGACAAAAGACCCCTTTCATACGGATCTGTCTGTAAACGGGACAGAAACAGTTCCCGGACTAGCGGTACATGTTTGAAATAAATAAACAGGAGTTTGATATGGGATTTCTTGCCGGCCGGCAAATTCTGATTACGGGCCTGCTCAGTAACCGCTCTATCGCTTACGGTATCGCCAAAGCAATGCAGCGTGAAGGAGCCAAACTGGCATTCACTTACCAGTCGGATGATTTACGCGAGCGCATCAGTAAATTAGCTGCAGAATTCAACAGTGACCTGCTATTCCGCTGTGATGTCAGTCGGGATGAAGAAATCAGCCACTGCTTCAGCGAGCTGGCAAATCACTGGGATGGATTGGACGGAATTGTACACTCCATTGCCTTTGCACCGCGCACAGCCTTGGCCGGCGATTATCTGGAAAATGTTGATCGACAGGCTTTTCATATTGCGCACGATATCAGCTCATACAGCTTTGCCGCGCTGGCAAAGGCCGGTCTGCCGCTGATGCAGGGAAGGCCAGCTGCTCTGCTGACACTCAGCTATCTCGGTGCAGTACGTGTAATGCCCAGCTACAATGTGATGGGATTGGCTAAGGCCAGCCTGGAGGCCAATGTTCGTTTTATGGCATCGAGCCTTGGTAAACAGGGGATCAGGGTCAATGCAATTTCAGCCGGGCCAATCAAAACGCTCGCTGCATCAGGAATCGGCAATTTTGGCAAACTGCTGGGGTATTCCGAGAAAGTTTCGCCTCTGAAACGAAACGTGACCACTGAAGAAGTCGGCAATGTAGCAGCCTTTCTTTGCAGTGATCTGGCCAGTGGTATCACTGGTGAAATCACTTATGTGGATGCAGGATTCAATACCGTCGCATTTAATCTGGATGCAGACGGCCAGTAACTTGAGAAGAACGGGCAGTAATCCCTGACGGGTTACTGCCACTATCACTGTCAGTCGTTCTCTTCAAGTGGTCTGATTGTTACTTCGTAACGTTGCCTGAGCCCTGCAATATAGGCGCTCAATTCCTCCTGACCGTATACCTGTTGTAACTGGTCGAGAAGAAGGTTGTATTGGGAAGATTCATTCCCGATATCAGGTCTTTTCACCTGGTTGATCCGAATCAGATCGTATTCACCTTTGCTGGTGATAACACCCGTATAAGCAGGGAGTTTTTCCACATCCGTCTGAAAGAGGGCATGCAGAATTTCTTCATTGTCGCCTTTCTTTTGGGCAAAAGAAACTTCTGATGATTCTCCCCATTCCAGAGATCCATCGACCTCTCCCGCCTGTAACCCGGCAAGCTTCTGTTTACCCTCATTTTCAGCTTTTTCCGATGCAAGCTGCCGTTTCAAAAGTAAAATAATTCTGTCTTTGACCAATCCGATAGACTGAGCACTGGCAGGGCGATGTTCAACCACTCTTGCAGCAACGAAAGTGTCAGGTGCGACCTCGATGGATTCAGTATTGAAATGGTCACGAACAGCACTTTCCGAAAATATTGCCTGCAACATGCGCTCATTAGTAATGACCAATGGCTCTCTGGAATTGCGATCGATCCAGTCACTCTGCTGAACAGGCAGGTTAAACATCTGCGCTACCGGTTGCAGCGTATCATTCTGCTCATAAACGATATTGCTGAAATCTTCGGATAATTCACCAAACCTGTCTGCCACTTTCTGATGCTGCAGATGCTGTCTGATCTGCTCCTTGACATCATCGAGGCCGGCAACATCTGCCCCCTTCACTTCAGTCAACCGGATAATGTGAAAACCAAACGGCGTTTCTACCGGACCGCGTATCTCACCGGGTTGCATCTGGAATACTTCATCCTCAAAGGGTTTGACCATCAAACCACGCGCAAAAAAACCAAGATCTCCACCTTCCTTGGCTGAACCCGGATCTTCTGACAACTCTGCTGCCAGTTCGGGTAATTTATTCGGATCCTGTCTGACCTGTTCCAGAATCTGTTCTGCACGGGCTTTGATAGATGCTTTCTGTTCTGCCGTGGCATCCGCAGGAACACTTAGCAATATATGGCTGGCTCTCCGCTCTTCCGCCTGACCAAACTCATCCTGATGCTCATCATAGTATTTCCCGATTTCTTCATCAGAAATCTGTTCCTGCCGGGCCTGCTCATCCAGAGACAGCACAACATATTCCACTTTAACTCTTTCCGGCAGTGTGAAATCCTGAGAGTGACTGTCATAGTACGACTGAATAGAAGCCTCATCCGGCTCAACCTGGTCAATATACTGCTCAGGACTGATCGTCACCCGGTTGATTTCATATGCTGTTGCACTCAGTGACGCCACCTTGCCTGCAACCGTTCTAGGCACGATGACACTTCCGGTGATACCCTCCACCAATTGCTGGCGCATGAGCTCACCCGCCACTCTTGCTTCAAACATTGCAGGCGACATTCCCTGGCGCTGAAGCAGATCACGATAACGCTGATACGAGAATTTTTCATCTTCGTGGAAAAATGAGATGTTCTGGATCTCAGCAGTCAGGCGGGAATCCAGCACTGTCAACCCGACTCGCTCGGCTTCACGGCGCAGCAATCTCTCCTGGATCAGATTTTCCAGAACGGCCAGACGCATCTGCGGATTATCCAGCAGGCTGGCATCAAATTTTTCCCCTAACATATTGCGCAGATTTTCCTGCTGATTACGTATCGCTTGCTCGTACTCCTGGCGGCTTATTTCCTCACCATCGACGACTGCAGCATAGCCCGCATCACCGGCGCTTCGATACGACTCTACTCCCCAGAACATGAAAGGCAGAACAGCAATCAGAAGTACGATCTGAACGACCGTCTTTTTTTTGTTTACGAAATCAAACACGATAGCTATCCGAAAAAAAGAAAATCGGGAAAAACAGGAGGAGAAAAAGATGCCATATCGCCATGACTGGATTACTAAAGGCGAAAACGATATGGCGGAGTGGACGGGACTCGAACCCGCGACCCCCGGCGTGACAGGCCGGTATTCTAACCAACTGAACTACCACTCCCAGTATTGCATTCTCTAATTAGAGATCAGCTTCGAGACAACCATTTACCCAACATATCAGGCTTGCTGGTGGGTGCTGAGGGGATCGAACCCCCGACATTCGCCTTGTAAGGGCGACGCTCTACCAGCTGAGCTAAGCACCCGTCTCACTGATCCCTGTCATCGAAGGAGCGCTAGTTTACAGCATCTTTCAGCGCTTTGCCAGCAGTGAATTTAGGCACTTTGGCCGCCTTGATTTTTATCTCTGCACCGGTACGCGGGTTACGTCCTGTACGCGCTGCCCGTTTTCCAACCTTAAAAGTTCCAAAACCTACCAGGGTGACACTGTCATTCTTGCCAAGAGCATCCTTGATGGCAGACAGTGCACCATCCAGCGCATTGCCCGCCTGAGCTTTGGTAAGGTCGGCAGACTGAGCAATCGCATCGATGAGATCGGATTTATTCATAAAATTCCCCTTTGTTTTGCTTTGTTAGGTTGCAGGAAAACTTCACCTTTTGTACAGACAACTTCTGTAGACGCCCTTATATCAAGCCATTTTGCGGCGGTCAAGTGTTTATCCGGAAATCAGCCCGATTTTTGATAAATTCTCACCTGATCCTGCTTACATCAGGCATGACATCATGAATATGCCTATCTCGTCTTATGCTGACTGTCTCGCCAACATTCTCCATAGGTTCCTCAGCTTGTTTCAGTTCCAGGTTCGCGATCAAGCATATCCTTAATCGCCATCTCAACTGGAACCTGCTCATACAGAATGCTGTAAACCGCCTGAGTCACAGGCATGTCGATTTGCAACCGCTGCCCCAGTCCATATGCTTCCCGAACCGTATAGACGCCTTCGGTGACATGTCCTATTTCAGGCAGGATCTCTTCCAGCTGCCGCCCGGCAGCAAGCATCATCCCAACCCGACGGTTTCTTGAAAGATTCCCGGTACAAGTCAGAATCAGATCACCGATACCCGTTAACCCGGTAAAGGTCTCCCGGCGCCCGCCAAGCGCCATGCCCAAGCGGGTAATTTCCGCCAGCCCACGGGTAATCAGCGCTGCTCTGGCATTATTGCCAAACGCAATTCCATCAGAAATTCCGGCAGCAATCGCAATCACATTCTTGAGTGCTCCGCCGACCTCCACCCCGATCACATCGCTGCCTGAGTAAACCCGCAGGCTTGCAGTACGAATCTCACCGGCAACGTTTCTGGCAAAAATTTCATCGTGAGAAGCAAGCGTCAGCGCAGTAGGAAGGCCTTTTGCCACTTCCCAGGCAAAACTCGGGCCGGACAGCACACCACAAGTGATACCAGCCGGATAAATTTCCTCAACTACCTGACAGGGAAGTTTTGCGGAATCCGTTTCAAACCCCTTGCAGGCCAGAATAAGGGACACTAATGGGTTCAATGTAGCCATCTGCTGCAAAGTGGTGCGTAATCCTGCAACGGGCACGACGACAAAAACCAGTTCGGCCTGTTCCAGTGCCTCGCTCAGCGCAGAAACAAGACGAATGGAATCCGGCAAAGGCTGCCCGGGCAGATAGCGCTGATTAGTGCGTAATGCCACCAGTTCAGCCAGATGCTCCACATTATGAGTCCATAGCGTCACACGGTGACGCGCAGACAGACAAATTGCCAGCGCAGTTCCCCAGGCGCCCGCACCGAGTACTGCGATATTCATACGCCCCAGATCTGGTCGGTTCTGATATAGCCGGTCTGACCATCTCGATGTTTCACCTTCACCCATCCACCTGCAACTACACCCAACAATTCCAGTATCACATCCTGCTGTGCCTGAAAAATCAGTGATGCGGTCGGATTGGGAGATTGATAAATACTGCCGACAGGTATTTTGATGATTACAAAACGCTTCGGGCTGAGATCCTTGTCTTCCACCCAGGCAAGGTATCCATGATAATCACGTACTTTTACCCAGCCGACCACCTTCACTACCACTTCCAGAGGCAGATTCATACCTGCCACATACAGTTTACCGGCATTGAGGGAAGGCGCATCGTACAAGACGACCCCAGGTTTTGCGATTGACAGGAACTCATTCCGGGCATTTTCCTGTGCGATTGCCTTACAGGAAAAAACTAACAGAACGAACAGCGAAAAGAGCAGACCAGCCGCAATGCTTGCGTCTCGAAGTGGCTGAAACTTCATGAATCAGTGCCTAGTGATCGTATCCGCAGGCTGATCAGGTTGTGACCCAGCCGTTTCCTGCTGTTTTTTCTGGTGATAAATTGCCTCGAAATTAACCGGATTGAGAATCACAGGCGGAAATCCGGCACGCGTCACTGTATCCGAGATCGTTTCACGCAAATAGGGAAACAGAATATTCGGACATAAAACACTCAGCACAGGTTCGACTTCATCTCCAGGAACATTGCCTATCCGGAAAATACCCGTCTGATGAGCCTCCACCAGAAACATGACCTGATCCTTTTCCTTCAACCGTGCCGTAACAGTCGCAGTGACAACCACCTCGTGGATCTCCCCATCTACGGCATTATGACTGGTAGCCAGTTGAAAATTGATCTCAGGAGCTTCACGCTCCAGAAAAATACGAGGAGCATGAGGAATTTCCAAGGATAAATCCTTGACGTAAATTTTTTCAATAACAAAAACGGGGTGCTGCTGTGATTCAGTCATGATGGATTCCAGTTAAATACACTTGTCAAAAATTTGCCGGCTGCCAATATATCAGGAAGATTGACAACCAACGTTCAGCCAGCCAGCAATCCGCTCAGTTCACCCTGACGATCCAGTATTGCCAGATCGTCGTACCCCCCGACATGCACCTGGCCGATATAAATTTGCGGGACAGTTCGCCGTCCGGTACGCTGCATCATCTCGGCACGCAGCCCCGGTTGCAGATCCACTCTGATCTTCTCGATCTCCTCTACTCCCCTCGCACGCAGCAATTTCTCCGCCATGGTGCAATAAGGACAGTACCCTGACACATACATTACCACCTTGGGCATGTCATCCTATCCTGCATCGTTGTCGTACGGATCACTTCTTCACCAGCGGCAAATTCTCCCGCCGCCAGGTATCGATACCACCGTTCAGATTGAATACCTGTTTGAAGCCGTTCTTGCGCAGAACGGCTCCCGCCCGTCCAACGCGCAATCCGGGAGTAAAGATGATGACGACAGGTTTATCCTTGAATTTTTCCAGCTCCTGCCAGCGATCTTCAATCTTCTCCGCCGGAATATGTTTGGCATTGGGTGGATGGCCGCCGGCATATTCACTGTCATCCCTGACATCCAGTACCAGTGCATCTTCGTAGTTTATCAGTCGAATAGCTCGTTTCGGGTCGATATCACGGACAGAATTACGCGCAACTACCGGCCACAGCAGCATACCGCCGCTCAGCATGGCCGCTATGATAAAAAAGATATTGTCTACCAAAAAAGTTGATTCCATACAATGTCATCCAGAGCCGGCAAAAACTGCTATTTTAACAAAGTACTTGTGAAACTCCATTCCATTGTGATGAATATATCCTGACAATCAGGCAGTTTCTTATGGGATAGGTTACGATAATAGCTTTTCACCACACGAATCTTCGTTTATGCCAGTCAACATTCCTCCTCTGCTACCCGAACAACTGCTGCCAATCCCCGGCCTGTCACTAGGTACAGCAGAAGCCGGTATCAAACGACCTGGCCGTAAAGATGTACTCGTCATCACGCTGGCAGAAAATACACGGGTTGCAGGTGTTTTCACCAGGAATCGATTCTGTGCTGCGCCTGTCACGGTCGCCCGGTCACATCTCACGGGTTCGCTGCCGATCCGTGCACTGGTAATCAATACCGGCAATGCCAATGCCGGCACTGGCCAGTCCGGCATCGATCATGCACACGCCACCTGTGCTTCACTGGCCAGGCTCATCAGCTGCCAGACTCAACAGATCCTGCCTTTTTCCACCGGTGTCATCATGGAGCCGCTGCCGGTAGAAAAAATCATCACTCATCTGCCGCAAGCCTTGGCAAATCTGGCACCAGATAACTGGTTCGCCGCTGCTCAGGCAATCATGACGACCGACATCGTGCCCAAAGGCATTTCCCGTCAGATTCAGATAAACGGCACAACAGTCACCGTCACCGGAATTGCCAAAGGCTCGGGAATGATCCATCCGAACATGGCCACCATGCTCGGGTATATCGCCACCGATGCGGCTGTGGCACAACCTTTGCTCGACGACCTGGTACGTTACGCAACCGATCGATCCTTCAACTGTATCACTGTGGATGGAGATACCTCCACCAATGATGCACTGATCCTGATGGCTACCGGACAGGCTGGCAATACGCCGATTACAGCATCAACCGATCCTGGCTTTATTTCGCTGCAGGCCGCCATCACCGAAGTGGCCACCCTGCTGGCGCAAATGATCGTACGTGATGGTGAAGGTGCCACCAAATTCATCACCGTTCAGGTGGAAGGTGGCAAAACCCGGGAAGAATGTACTAAAGTTGCTTATGCCATCGCTCACTCTCCACTGATCAAAACAGCCTGCTTTGCGTCCGACCCCAACCTGGGACGGATTCTGGCAGCCATCGGCTATGCCGGTATTGAAGATCTGGATGTCAATCTGATCCAGCTTTACCTGGGCAATATTCTGGTTGCCGAACACGGAGGCCGTGCTGCCAGCTATCGTGAAGAAGATGGTCAGCGCATCATGCAGGCACCGGAAATCACCATACAGGTGAAACTCAACCGGGGAAACGCATCCACTACGGTATGGACCTGCGATCTCTCCTACGATTACGTCAAAATCAACGCTGATTACCGCAGCTAAACCCACCATGAATGATTCCGAACTAATTTTCCAACGACTCGACCGGCTGTTGGCCCGTATTGAGGATACGCTTCCCGTGCGACCGCAGCACGCCGACCCTGCTGAACACATTGCCTTGCGCTGGCGCAAACACGGCGATACCGGCTATCTGCAAGCGATCAATCATCCGCATACGATTACGCTGGATGAACTACTGAACATCGAAGAGCAGAAACAGACACTCGATCGCAACACCCAGCAATTCGTTTCAGGACTTCCAGCCAATAATGTATTGCTGACCGGTGCACGCGGCACTGGCAAATCCTCTCTGATAAAAGCTTTGCTGAACCGCTATGCCGACCGGGGCTTACGAATAATCGAAGTGGATAAGCTGGGACTCACCGATCTGCCCGATATCATCGAATTCATCGGCCAGCGCCCGGAGCGCTTCATTCTGTATTGCGATGACCTGTCGTTCGAAGCCGATGAACCGGGTTACAAAGCACTGAAAGTCGTTCTTGACGGCTCTATCTCCACCGCATCCGACAATGTACTGATCTACGCTACGTCCAACCGCCGCCATCTGATACCGGAATTCATGCATGAAAATCTGGCAGCCCGACACGTGGATGGCGAAATTCATCCTGGGGAAGCCACCGAGGAAAAAATTTCCCTGTCGGAACGTTTTGGCCTGTGGCTGTCTTTCTATCCGTTTGATCAGGAGCAGTATCTGGAAATTGTCCGCCACTGGCTCTCGCAACATGGCATCAGCAGGTTGTCCGGCCCGGCCCGGCAGGAAGCACTCCGCTGGGCGCTGACACGCGGTTCACGCAATGGACGAGTCGCTCGCCAATTCGCCCGGGATTGGGCAGGGCAGCAAAAACTGGCAAAAACCGAATCGGTCAAAGCCGATAAGGAATAGCATGGCCGGCCCATCGCTGGTTGAAGTTGCTGCTGCCGTTCTCATTCGCCCGGATAACCGTTTCCTGCTTGCCTGTCGACCAGATGGGAGACCTTACGCCGGCTATTGGGAATTCCCGGGCGGGAAGATTGAAGCAGGCGAATCCCCGCTTCAGGCGCTCGCACGTGAATTGGATGAAGAACTCGGCATCATTGTCCGCCAGGCCATCCCCTGGCTGACACGGACATTCAGCTATCCGCATGCCACTGTGCGACTCCGGTTCTACCGGGTGACTGACTGGCACGGCGAACTCACTCCCCGTGAACGACAACAGTTTGCCTGGCAAACAGCTGAAAACATCACCGTTTCCCCATTGCTTCCAGCCAATATGCCTATTCTGCGCAGCCTGGCGTTACCTTCAATCTATGCCATTACCCGTACAGTTGGAACAGATATGGAAGCATCATTGTCATCCATTGAGCAAACTCTCGGCAACGGCGTGAAACTGCTGCAAATCCGCCAGAAATCAATGTCACACAACCAGCTGGAACAGTTCAGCAAAGCCGTATTACGACTGGCCCGAGATCACCAGACCACCGTGCTGATCAACGAGAACATACCGCTTGCACAGGCACTTCAAGCTGATGGCGTCCATCTGACCTCTGCCCAACTGTTATCGCTGAATTCCCGCCCTGACATCGGCTGGTGTGGCGCTTCCTGCCACAACGAACAGGAACTTCAGCGCGCGGAACAATTGGGTGTCGACTTCGTCACTCTGAGTCCTGTGCAACCCACGCTCAGTCACCCCGGAGCACCTCCATTGGGATGGGAAGGATCTACCGCGCTTATCCAAGATTATCCGCTGCCGGTTTATGCGCTGGGCGGATTGCTGCTGGCTGATCTGAAAACTGCCCAGGAATATGGTGCTCATGGCATCGCGATGATGCGCGGCATCTGATTTCTGTTTTGCAGCATGTCCCGGACTATCAAACCAAGTAAGTATCCACCCCGCTCAACAGCAAATCGTACTGAGCCTCGACAATCTCCTTGATCACCATGGCTGGCACGCCCGTCACCACATTATTTTCAACTGCCAGCCAGCCTACCGCATCTTCCGGACCCAGGCTGACCACATATCCCAGATCATGATGCAGATAAGGCTCAAGCACATTGAGCACACCGGAATGGCGCAAAATATTGCGGGCAGCCAGTTTTCCCTTGCGCACCGCCGACTGGGCAGTCATCGTATTCGATCCCAATGATGGATAAACCGAACAATCCCCGGCGGCAAATATATTTCCCAATGGCTTGCCGTCCACCATCACCTGACCGAATGTATTGGCCCTGATCAGATTATCCTGTCGGTTACCAGTAAATATCAGTGAGAGAATGGAAGGTAATTCGAAATACCGTCCGCTGGTTTTATCCTCCAGCAAAACTGTGTCGGCACGCTGCTCCAGAAAACATACTCCCGGATAAAATTCGATATCCAGTTCCAGCATGCGCATTTCGACATAACGGGCAAATCCTGCCGGGTATTGCTGCAGCACTCGTTCATTGTCATCCACCAATTGCAGGCTATGATTGAGCCGGCGACGACGCAGGTAGCCCGCCAGCTCGAACAGAAACTGGATACCGGTCGCCCCGCCGCCCACAACAGAAATACAGGACGGTGCAGGGTTTCGCGCGGTATTTCGTATTGCCAGAAATCTATCCAGCAGATCCGCACCGGAAACAGTAAAAAAATCTTCCAGGCGAAATACGTTCCCTGCATCTACCACAGTGCCCTCCCCCGTCTTATCTCGGATGAGTGACCTTGCACCCGATGCTATCAGCAGATAATCGAATGGTACCTGCTGATCATCCACCTTCAGGTAGCGATCACGCTGCCATTGGCACAACATTGATTCATCTACTGCCAACGTGCTGCGAATATGACGATACCCGAAACGCTGTTCCAGAAATGCATACGGCACCAAAAAATCAGACAACGGATAACGGAAGGTTTCATGGAGATGAGTAATCTTGAGATGATCGATCCCCGGATCGATCAGCGTGATCTCCGCATCCGGGCTGTATCGGTGCAGCGCGATCAGCGCCGCGATCCCAGCATAGCCGCCACCAACAATTACGATCCTTGGTCTTGTGCCTTTCGGTATATACAATGGCAGAAAAGCCATTCTCTTCTCCTTCTCTGTTCAGCAGAAAAGAGCGTAGCACGGAAACCACTTCACGGTCATGCGCATGGCTTCACACCAATTTTGACCATCCAGCAAACCTAGCCAGAAACTGCTCCAGCAGTTCGGCATGACTGCGCCCATGTCACACAAGAGAAATTGCTGAGACAATACTCTGATGGAAAGTTTCTGGGAATCACTCAAAGACGAGCTGATACATTATTACTGCCAGTTCGAAACCAAGACAGAAACAAAGCAGAAGCAGCAATTACATCAAGATCTTATACAACCGGCAATGCAAACAAGCCAAACTGAGATACCTGTCACCTGCTACGTTCACGAAGAGATACTATAAAAATCTTCTCGCTGTTTAACCCGTTTTGTAGCGGATAGCACCAATGAGTACCTTACACAATCGGTCAGATTCAGTGCTTCCGATTATCGCAAATACCTGCGCGTTAGTAACTATAGCGAGTGTAAAGTGTAATGTCTTACTGCCTGACCCATCCTAAAGAGAGGACACTATGTCATCACAAATTCCGGACATTTGCTGGCAACAGCGCCTGGCCGGCTACCAGCGGACATTAGTTGTAGTAGTTGAGATCTGGTCTGACAGTTACCCGATTTGACGAGTGCCTGTTAGATCAGATTCAGTTATTCAATTCGGTAATTTTATCGTCCCATATCTTCTTTGCATCAATTAAAGTTTGCATCGGGGTGCGTCCACAGCACATTTTTCCCTGGTGAGTCCGCACACTGTTGTAGTACGCCATCCAATCATCCAGATCGTGTTGTAACTCTTCAATGGACTGGTAAATCTTGCGCCGGAATGCCACCTGGTAGAACTCCTGCAAGATGGTTTTGTGAAAGCGTTCGCAAATACCGTTGGTCTGCGGATGATTGGCTTTCGTTTTGGAATGTTCGATGTCATTGAGTGCCAGATAAAGCTGGTAATC
>Ga0206106_100504_pt1 | contig 26402 bp, 22 predicted proteins | sample 1B1ome_FD_148677 | JGI IMG/M metagenome (GOLD analysis project Ga0206106, IMG submission 148677) | Enriched microbial communities from leaf-cutter ant dump, University of Wisconsin, Madison, United States - 1B110A | ecosystem: Environmental > Terrestrial > Nest > Insects nest > Nest dump | place... | reverse complement strand
AAGGTTGCAAAATTGACTTGTTGCACAAAAAAGTTATCTGTGAAAACAGGTGCTGTCCGAAATAGTTTGTACTTTGGTTCATTCTTTTGTTTGAAAGTGTCAGAACTCGCAAACTAAGAAAAAGGGGTGGTGTTTATACCACCCTTATTTTTTTGTCGGACAACAATGAAATGCAACCCCGAATGGGGGGGGACAAGAATGCAAAATAATAAAAATCTGATAATCAACATAACAAAGCCTTGAACATACAGACAATATCTTCTTGACTTAACAATAGCATGCTATGTCTCTACACGCAGTCAATTATGCAGATTCATCGTGCGTTCCAAACCGATGGCAACGAAGCTTTCAATGATTTGAACCGATCTTAAAATTTTCTCTTTAATCACCGGCAATTCTTCCGGCAGCCATCTGCCTAATACAAAATCAATCTGTTTGCCTTTGGGAAAATCATTGCCGATACCAAATTTCAAACGCGGATATTTTGTGGTACCTAAGGCAGCCTGAATATCCTTCAAACCGTTATGTCCCGCATCGCTGCCGCCCGGTCGTAGTCGGAGCGCATCAAGCGGGAGTGCCAGATCATCCACAATGACCAGGGTATGGTCAATGGTAATTTTTTCCTTATCCATCCAGTATTTCAGCGCTTTACCGCTCAGATTCATATACGTGGTCGGCTTAATGACAATAATCTGCTTTCCCTTCCAGCGGCATTCAGAAACAAATGCCAGGCGGTCATTACGAAAACTGCCCTGATGGGCTATGACAAATGCATCAGCTACATCAAAACCGATATTATGGCGGGTGGCATCATATTCCGGGCCGATATTACCTAATCCTGCAATTAAATATTTCATTGGGTGTATTAGCCGCATCCCGGGCAGCACCTGTTCGGGCTTTGCAATATATCAGGGATGCATTTTTTTAAATAAACATACTAAACGGAAAGCAGTAGCGCTATGCCGAAAAGAGCCGCTTTAAGGAAGCAGCTCTTTCAACAAATCAATATTAATGTTTCATCACGGGCGGTATAATAATGCCCCGCTTATGAAAGGAAGGTGGATAGGCCTTGTAATAATCATCAAAATACAGATAAGGCGCTTTACGGGTGGACACCTTGTCCATCACCACTAACCGGGCTTTACCCAAATCCACATTCAACAGAAATTCGGGGACGGATGCTGAAAAGGTCCAGACTTTACCATCCCAGAACGTATAACCGTTTTTCCCCGGATCAAAAAAGGTAAAGTAATCGGGGAAATAGGCATAATGCTTGCCGTGATACTGCTGTTCCTTAGCCCAAACCGGAATACCGCCGCCACGATAGCGATAGGTATTATCATAAACTTTTTCATAATTACTATGATCGTAATGATGCTTGTGTCCCCGGTCTTTTACGCCGTGATAATACACCTTAGGACCTTTATTGGTTACTTCAGGAGAGCCGCTTCCGGAGGGCGCTTTGATATTATGATATTCGCTGCCGCCATGCCAGTCGCCACGGCTTTTTTCACCATGATGCTCATCCTTTGGCCCTTTATTGGTTTTTACCTCATAATTTTTTTCTCTCCCTTTTCCCTGTGCCGATGCCGGTTGGTATTGGAAAAGCAGGAAGCAGGCCATCACAGTTCCCAGGGTAAGTATTTTTTGCATAACAGTTATTTTTGAAAATATTACAACGGAATTACAGTTTCATTGTCGGACAGCAAATATATTGTGATTAAATCAAAATCCTGTATTCTCCTACACATTTTTTACATCAAATAAAAATACTCAGGACGTACAAAACCGACCCGGGGCGGCTTATATCCGAATGTCCGGGTAAAACAGAGCTGTACAAAAAGTTGTTTTCCCGCCATGTTTTCAAAAGGATAATACTATTAAGCCTGATGATTTTTTTCGTACCTTTGGCAACTTTTCAGGCTGCCTTTATGGCAGAAAAACAATAATCTGCATGATTTTTGACAAAAAAGAAGCAGTAAATTTTTAAAGTGCTTATGATAGGCCGCCGCCGCGTATCTTATATTCCATTTTTAGTGATAGTAGCCACTATCGCTACTGCGGCTGTAACGGTCAATGGGGAATGCCAGCCCGGCCGTGTTGTTGTTGAGCGTTTTATAGCAAACCATTGCGAAGATTCCTGCGACCCCGCCACACCGAATAAGGACAGGCAGGTCGTGAAAATCATTAAAAGGCATACTTATACTTTTTCTTTCGCACCAGACGAGATGCCCGGCCACCGAAGGATAGTTTCCGCCAACCCTCATGCGGATATCAGGACAAAAATACTTTGTCGTAACAGGATACTTTTGGAATAGAACCGGGCTTTTTACCGGAATATTTTAAAAATTTCTACTGTTATATTCAAATATTTACCAAATATGCTTAATCTCTTATCAAAGATATTCGGAGGCAATAAATCCGATAAAGACGTAAAAAAATTACTGCCCATTGTTGACAATGTCAATAAATTTTATGAAAGCTATACCGCACTTTCCAATGATGAACTGCGGGGAAAAACCGGGGAGTTTCGCCGGAGAATAGCCGAATACCTTCAGGATATCAATCAGGAAATCGACCGCCTCCGTACTGATGCGGAACAAGCCGGAATTGATATGCAGGCACGGGAAGGTATTTATGATGAAGTGGATAAGCTCATCAAAAAACGGGATGAAAAATTAGAAGAAATCTTAGAGGAAATCATGCCCGAAACCTTTGCCGTAGTGAAGGAAACCGCCCGGCGCTTTAAAGAAAACGCCGAGGTTATTGCTGCGGCAACAGATCAGGACCGGGAACTGGCCGGCACCAAAAAATATGTACGTATCGAAGACGATAAAGCCATTTATTCCAATAGCTGGGAGGCCGCAGGCGTTACCGTTACCTGGAATATGCTGCATTACGATGTACAGCTGATCGGCGGCTCGGTTTTACATCAGGGAAAAATAGCCGAAATGGCTACGGGCGAAGGTAAAACCTTAGTATCCACATTGCCGGCATACCTGAATGCCTTGTCCGGACAGGGGGTGCATATCGTAACGGTGAACGACTACCTTGCCCGCCGGGATCAGGAATGGAACGGCCCCATCTTTGAATGGTTAGGACTTACCGTGGACTGTATTGACAAACATCAGCCCGGATCAGCAGCCCGCCGGAAAGCCTATATGGCGGATATTACCTATGGAACCAATAATGAATTCGGCTTCGACTACCTTCGTGATAACATGGTACACCACCCGGAAGAGATGGTGCAGCGTAAGCACCACTACGCTATGGTGGATGAGGTGGACAGCGTGCTGATTGATGATGCGCGTACGCCCTTGATCATTTCCGGCCCTGTTCCGAAAGGTGATGAACAACAGTTTCACCTGTTAAAGCCGAGAATAGAAAAATTATTGGAAGCGCAACGTAAGGTGGTCAACTACAGCCTTACGGAAGCTAAAAAAATGATTGCATCCGGTAAGGCCGATAAGGACAATGGTGGCCTGATGCTATACCGCGCTTTCCGTGGTCTGCCGAAAAACTCCGCTTTGATCAAATACCTTAGCGAAGAAGGTAATAAGCAAATTCTTCAAAAAGCGGAAAACTACTATATCGGCGAGCAGCAGCGCAATATGCCTAAGGTAGATGAAGAATTGTTTTTTTATATTGAAGAAAAACAAAACAGCGTTGATCTTACGGAAAGAGGTCTTGCCCTGATCACAGGAGCCGGCGAAGATCCTAATTTCTTTATCCTCCCGGATATGAGTACCGGCCTGGCAGATATTGACCGGCTTGATGTTCCACAGGAAGAAAAGCAACAAAAGAAGGATACCCTGATACAGGAATATGCTATTAAAGCGGAAAGAATTCATTCTTTGCAGCAATTGCTGAAAGCCTATACCTTATTTGAAAAAGACGTGGAATATGTTGTGATTGATGAGAAAGTAAAAATTGTGGATGAGCAGACCGGACGTATCATGGAAGGCCGCCGTTACAGCGACGGATTACACCAGGCTATTGAAGCTAAGGAAAATGTAAAAGTAGAAGCCGCTACCCAGACTTTTGCTACCATCACACTCCAGAATTATTTCCGGATGTATCATAAGCTGAGCGGCATGACCGGTACGGCAGAAACGGAAGCCGGCGAATTTTGGGAAATATACAAGTTGGATGTGGTAACCATTCCTACCAATTTACCTATTGTCCGTAATGACCAGCAGGATTTGGTGTATAAAACCAAAAGAGAAAAATACAAAGCGGCTATTGATGAAATCGAAGCCTTACGTGCAATAGGCCGGCCGGTACTGGTGGGTACTACTTCGGTAGAAGTATCGGAATTGCTGAGCCGTATGCTGCAGCAAAAGAAAATACCCCATAAAGTACTGAATGCAAAACAACATGCCAGTGAAGCGCAAATCGTAGCGGAAGCAGGGTTTCCCGGCGCTATAACCATTGCTACCAATATGGCGGGGCGGGGTACGGATATCAAATTGGGAGAAGGCGTAAAAGAAGCCGGCGGTCTGGCTATCATCGGTACGGAGCGGCACGAGAGCCGTCGTGTGGACAGGCAGTTGCGCGGCCGTGCCGGTCGTCAGGGTGATCCCGGAAGCTCCCAGTTTTTTGTATCCCTGGAAGATGACCTGATGCGCCTGTTCGGTTCGGAAAGAATTGCTTCCATGATGGATAAAATGGGGCATAAGGAAGGTGAAGTGCTGCAGCACAGCATGATCACCAAATCCATCGAAAGAGCACAGAAAAAAGTAGAGGAAAACAACTTTGGTATTCGTAAAAGATTGCTGGAATATGATGATGTGATGAACGCACAGCGGGATGTGATTTACAAACGCCGCCGCCATGCCTTATTCGGCGACCGCCTCAGCATTGACTTAGACAATGCCTTGTTTGATGTATGCGATAACCTGTCCACCCAACATGAAGGCAGCACGGATTTGGAAAACTTCAAGGTGGAAGTGATGAAGCACCTGGCCATTGAACCGGAGCTTACAGCAGCCGAACTGAAAGATGCCGGCACGGTTCGGGAAAAACTATATCGCCAGGCACAGGAATTTTATCAAAGGAAAATGGATAACCTTCGTGCCAATGTGCTGCCCCAGTTCCAGCAAATTAAGCAACAGCAGGGCGACAAAGTGGAAAATGTAGTGATTCCTTTTACAGACGGTTTGAAGGGTATCCAGATTTATGTCAGCATGAATGATTCCTTAGAGCGCGAATGCCGTCCCGTAGTGGAAACACTGGAACGCAATATTACCCTGGCGCTTATTGATGATCAGTGGAAAGATCACCTGCGTGCTATGGACGACCTGCGGCATTCCGTACAAATGGCCTCTTACGAGCAGAAAGATCCTTTGCTGATTTATAAGTTTGAAGCATTTGAATTATTCCGGAAAATGTTGCTGGAGATCAATCAGCATATTACCTCATTCCTGTTCCGCGCCGGTATTCCGGTGCAGGAAGCACCCCCGCAGGCGGCGGCCAGAATGCCCCGGCAGCATACTGATATGAGTGGCTACCGGGAAAATAAAGCCGAGATAGATGCTGCGGGACAGGATTATGCTGCGGATGAAAACGACTATTACCAGGAACCGACGGCTGGCCCCGCAGTAAAACGTCAGCCGGCAGTAAATGTGGAGCCTAAGATCGGTCGCAATGATCCCTGCCCCTGCGGCAGTGGCAAGAAATATAAAAACTGCCACGGGAAATAAAACCGGGAAATGAGGTGGTGCTAAGATGTTATATTCCCGCTTCACAAAAGTTTCAGATCAAAAGTTTGTCAATTTTGTGGAGCGGGATACTTTTATGAATAAATTCCTAAAGATCATTTTACCATCCACAATCCATAATCCATAATCCATAATTCATAAATATGCCACAGGTCAATATCGCTTTTCAAATACTTCCCGTTAGCACTGATAAATCCGAGATGTATGCATGGGTTGACGAGGCCATCAAAGTCATTCAGGAGTCCGGGCTGAAATATGAGGTATGCCCTTTCGAAACGGTTATAGAAGGGCCTTATGAAACCGTAATGGCGGTGATCGAAAAAGCACAGGAAGCCTGCTTTGCAGCTGGTGCTACTGATTTGCTGGCTTATGTCAAGATCCAGCGCAGTAAGCATAAGGACGTATTTATTGCAGATAAAACCGGTAAATACCGACAGGAATGAGGTGTCATTTTTCTGCTACCGCTTCGAAACCGTTTTTCTGAGCAAATTCCAGCATAAAGGCTTTAGCGGCTGCATAATTATTGTCAATTTCGCCATCTAAAATAGCTTCCCGTATGGCTGTTTTGATCATACCTACTTCGCGGGAAGGCGGCAGGTTGAAGATACGCATAATTTCTTCTCCCGTAACGGGCGGTTGCCAGTTGCGGATGCGATCTTTGGCTTCCACTTCTTTTAAACGCGTTCTCACCCATTCAAAATTGTCTAAATACCGGGCTACTTTTTCTTTGTTTTTGGAAGTGATGTCCGCTTCACATAAAGTCATGAGATCATCAATATCATCGCCGGCATCAAACAGCAGCCGCCGGATAGCAGAATCCGTGATATCCGATTTAGTGAGGGAAACCGGCCGGTGGTGCAGCTCTATAATCTTTTTTACATACTGCATCTTATCGTTAGGCAGGCGCAGATTACTGAATATCTTAGGAACCATCTTGCCGCTCACGACCTCGTGTCCGTGGAAGGTCCAGCCGGTTTCCAGTTCGAATTTTTTTACAACAGCCTTGCCGATATCATGCAACAGCGCCGCCCAGCGGAGCCACAGATTATCGGTATAGGGTACGATATTATCCACCACCTGTATGGAATGATAAAAATTATCCTTATGCCCTTTATTGTCTATATATTCGGTTCCGGCAAGCGCGGTAAGTTGTGGCAAAATCCGCTCTAACAGCCCGCTGCGAAACAGGAGGTCAAAGCCTATCGAAGGTTTGTCCGATGCCAGTATCTTATTCAGCTCATCGGCTATCCGTTCTTTGGAGATAATACTGATGCGATCTGCCTGGTTGCAGATACTTTGAAAGCAATTTTCCTCGATCCGGAAATGCAGTTGTGCAGCAAAACGAATGGCGCGCATCATCCGCAGCGGGTCATCGCTGAAGGTTTGATCAGGATGCAGCGGCGTACGGATCAGTTGGTTTTGCATGTCCTGCAAACCCGAAAAAGGATCTATCAGCCGCCCGGCATCTTCTTTATTAAGGCTGACGGCTAAGGCGTTGATGGTAAAATCCCGGCGGTTTTGGTCATCTTCTAAGGTTCCGGCGCTTACCTGGGGATTACGGGAATCTTTCCTGTAGGATTCTTTCCTGGCGCCTACAAATTCCAACTCCAAACCATTGGCATTGATTTGAGCCGTACCATAAGTTTTAAAGATATTGACCCGGGGCTTTTTGGGGAAAAGCGCCGCTACGGCATGAGCCAGCGCAATACCGTCTCCTACACAAACAACATCAATATCTTTTGTGGGTCTACCCAAAATTTTATCCCGAACAAAACCGCCGATGGCAAAAGCGGGAACCTGCAGCTTTTCGGCTGCCTGCATCACCTTCCGGAGGGCGGCTTCCTCTTGTTTATGAAGTTGGAACGGAAACAAAACGGGTTGTGTATTTAGGGCAAACAACAGGAATTGATACAAGTAGTGCTAAGTCAAGAATACATTGTCTGTATGTTCAAGACTTTGTTATATTGATTATCAGATTCTTATTATTTTGCATTTTTACTTTTTACTTTTGACTTAACAGTAGTATTATTCATGCTGCTTAATTAAAGACTGGAAATTTGATAATGCTGAAAAAAAAATCCCGATGGAATCGGGATGTCAGCATTATTTTTTTGCGTAACGCTTTTTGAACTTTTCGATCCGGCCCGCCGTATCCACAAATACGGATTTACCGGTGTAAAAAGGGTGGGAGGTATTGGAGATTTCCACCTTGAGCAGGGGATATTCCTTACCATCTTCCCAAACGATAGTTTCTTTAGACGGTGCAGTGGATCTTGTCAAAAATGTATGTTCATTCGACATATCCTTAAAAACGACTAAGCGGTAGTTTTCGGGGTGGATTCCTTTTCTCATAATATAAATAAATTAGCGTATGGTTCTAAGCATACTTTTTAAGAATGTGCGCAAAGGTAGGATTTCTGCCAAACACTACAAAATTTTATACCTGTTTTTTCAATACCGGCTATAGCGCTGCTTTTTATAATTGTATTTCCAGATTTGCCGCTCGGCTTGCGGTTCGGTACGGTTAATCCATACATCAAAATACTCCTTGCCGGTTCCGCTCATTACCTGGAGGGAGTCATTGCCCATAGCTGTCAGGATAATCTTAGGATGATCTTCCTTTTTTTCAAAAATAAATATTTCAGGCTCCCGCTCGAACAATACTTTGAAGCGCTTGCCGGCTTTATTGGCGCCTAAGCTGAAATCTTCTATCACTACCGGAATTTTTTCAGCATCCGGGTGATGGGGATCATATAAAACAAAATCGGTCGGATTATGCCGCGTGGCCTCCGCAATTTTAATAATATAACTATAACTTATATTATTTACGGAAATAGTTTTGTCTTCAAACTCCCTTCCATCCCAAAATACTTTTACAATATATCCATCCTGTGTTCCATATAAAAATGATAATACATTATCATTCTTTTCATTAATAGTGGTAAATATATCGCCGCAAGCTGAGAACGCTATCCTGTATCCCCCTTTCTTTATTCTTTTAATGATCTGAATGTCGCGTCCACAGCTTCCCGGCAAAAAGCCACAAGTGGCCTCCGATGCAAAAACAAAACAATCTGTGCTGTCATCCGGGTTAAGCGGGTAAATATCAGTATTTAAATTTGTGTATGATACATCATTGGTTTCTAATGTTGTACAAAGGTTATCTACAATTTTAGTGTAAATGTTGCTAATGACCACTTCCTTTATGGCGGTATCGGCAGCACTTTGCCCGGAAGCTTGTTGATCCTTAGGTTGATGAACAGGACTCCCTTTAGGCTGACAGCCCCAAAAGATAAAAAGAAGGATAAGATACCAGGGTAAATGTTTCACAATAGGCTATATCATTTGTTGCTTTAAAAATTCGGCTAACTTCCGGAATGCTATGCTGCGATGGCTTATTTTCAGTTTTTCCGCTATCGGCATTTCCGCAAAGGTATTTGGGAATGAATCAGGTATAAATAAAGGATCATACCCGAAGCCGCCTTTTCCTTTAGGTTCCCGGGCAATAGTTCCATAGCATTGACCCTCAAAGTAATGTATTTTATCATTAAAAATCAAACAAATAGTAGATTGATAATGAGCTGTCCGGTTAGTTACGCCTTCCATCCCGGACAGCAGTTTCCGGTTATTGGCCTCATCATCAGTGGGTTCGCCGGCATAGCGTGCGCTGTGTACGCCAGGCTGACCACTCAGCGCCTCCACAACAATACCGCTATCCTCGGAGAAACAGGACTGACCGGTACGTTCATGAACGAAAGAAGCCTTCGCCAGGGCATTTTCCCTAAAACTGTCAAAAGGCTCCGGGATCGTACCGGATATGCCGGCCTGCTGCAAGGTTTTTAATTCAAAAAAATCAGGTATAATTTTCTGAATTTCAATTATTTTATTTTTATTATTTGAAGCAAATATCAATTCCATTATCAGGCATTTCAAATATGAAGTAAGTTTTGCATTTGGCGTATCGGTTCCATAAGGGAGGGTTGTACTTTGAGTCCTTTCATTTCCATCATGAGCGCTTTTGCCTTTTGTTTATTTCCCCGGATCATTTGTATATCGGCAAGCGCCAACAGTGCCATAGCCCGGTCATTTTCATTAGCTAATTTTGCATCTCTTACGATATCCAGGTAATTTTCCGCATCGGAAAAATTATCTTTTTCTCTTTCCAAAAACCCTTTTATAAAATTAAAATATATTTTTTGCTTTTCCAATAAGCCATCAGGGTTCTTAGTAAAGTTCAATATTTTCTCGGCTCCGGCATAATCGTTTTTACGGAGTTTCCGGAGCGCCAGCGGTACTGTTCCCCGTTTTAAATAATCCCACAATAAAAATCCTGACAGGAAGGTTGCGAAAAACAGCGGCATCAGTTTCCCGGCATAAGCAAATAATACGGCAATACCGGCAAGTGCCAGGAGCAGCAATAAGCGAATAAGAGGCGTAAACATACTGCAAAAATATTTTGATAAATTTAGCGTACAAAATAATTTAAATAAACGCAGGGAATATTGTGCAATAATTATCTTTGACCACAATTCCGAATGATCAACCGAACTATATGAAGAAAAAAATTGCGCTGGTAGCCGGTGGCTACTCCGGCGAATTTGTAGTTTCCCTGAGCTCTGCCAAAACAATCCGGCAACATCTCGACCCTGCCCGCTATGATATTTACCCGATTATTATTACCCGCGAGGAATGGTATTATGATGCCGGTGAAGGCATCCGGATTCCGGTGGATAAAAATGACTTCAGTATCCGGGTCAATGAACAGAAAATATGCTTTGACATAGCCTTTATCGTCCTGCACGGCAGCCCCGGTGAGGATGGAAAATTACAGGGCTATTTTGACATGTTGCACATCCCGTACAACACCTGCAATGCTTTGGTGTCGGCGCTGACTTTCAATAAGAGCTTCTGCAATAAAGTAGTCCGGGATTTTAACATCGTACATGTTGCCCGATCGGTTTTGCTGCATCGAAACAGGCCTTTTTCCCTCGGTGTCATCATGGAGGAAATTACCTTACCGGTATTTGTAAAACCTAATGAAAGCGGTTCCAGTTTAGGCATCAGCAAGGTTACCACCGTTGACCAGCTTTTACCTGCAATTGAACGGGCTTTTGAGGAAGGCAGCGAAGTACTGATAGAAGAATACATTGAAGGCCGGGAGCTTACCATCGGCGTGTATGAAGAAGATGGCACGGTACACACCCTTCCGCCCACAGAGATCATCAGTAAAAATGACTTTTTTGATTTTGAGGCAAAATATACGCCGGGTGTTACCAATGAAATTACTCCGGCAGCGTTGAGTGATACCGTATTGGAACAGCTTAATAAAAAGGCAGCCGCTATTTATTCCCGGCTCAACTGTAGTGGAGTAGTGCGTATTGATTTTATCCTGAAGCAACCGGAAAGTATCCTTTATTTTCTGGAGGTGAATACGACACCCGGCCAGAGCGAAACCAGTCTCATTCCCCAGCAGGTTATTGCCTCCGGTTCCGATTTAAAAACATTTTACGGAAATTTGCTGGAAAATGCCCTGAATCGCAATCAGTAAAACAGATGTTCATGATCCGTATAATTTGTAATTGAATAGTGAAAAACGCACCACAAAAACGACCGTTCCGGAAATCATTTATGACCAACCTGCTATGGGTTGCATTGCTGTGTATCGGCCTGTACTGGCTGTTTTTTGCATCACTGGGCTGGATCACAAAGCACGGAAAAGAAAAAACCGTTCCGCAATTAGTCGGAAAAAACGGACAGGAAGCTCTGAAGTTACTGAAAACGCAAGGTTTTGAAGCAGATCTGGATTCCACCTACAACCCGGAACTACCGCCGCAGGTGGTCATACAGCAACAGCCTGATTCCGGAATGACCGTGAAGGAAGGCCGTACTATTTTCCTGGTTATCAATAAAGTCAGTCCACCTCAAACACCAATGCCCAACCTGATCAATCTGTCGTTCCGAAGTGCAGGACTTTTACTGAAAAGCAATAAATTAGTATTGGGCGATACGATCTATAAGCCCGATATTGCAGTAGGCTCCGTGCTTGCACAGCAATGGTCCAATGGTCAGGATATCAAACCCGGTACTATGATTCCGCAGGGCACAGTGATTAATTTAGTGATCGGCGACGGCCTGGGTGATAAGGAAATTCCCGTGCCCGACGTTACCGGCATGAATTACCTCGAAGCCATAGCCATACTGGGTGTAAACAACCTGCAATATACCGTGATATTTGACGGGCCTATATCCGATACGACTACGGCCGTTGTTTCCGGGCAAATGCCGGAAGCCATAGAGGGAGGAAGTGTTAGCCTGATGGAGGGCGATTTTGTAGATCTCCGGGTAAGGCAAACCATGCCCGAATAAATAATAGAAATCTTTAACCGGATTTATTGCATTTCCGGCCACATATCAAACAGCCGGAAGCTCCCGATATACGGAAAAAATAGTGGCTCGTTTTCTAATATAAAATTATATCTTTGCGCACTTAATTTTAAAAAATTTAAATAGACAATAACAATTACTCATGCAGTCAAAAGGCTTAGTTAAGATTCTTACCATTATTCTCATCCTGTTTTCTATCTGGCGTCTGTCCTTCACATTCATTGCCCAGAACGTAGAAAAGAAACTGGAAGCCCAGGCAGAACAGTCTGTCAGCCTCAGTCATCCGGAAGCTAAGGGACCCGACCGGGAAGAATTGGTTAATCATGCCTATATCCGGATCATTGACAGCGTACGCGGTGAAAATGTGTTCAATTTGCTGGGCATTAAAAAATTCACTTATCAGGAGATTAAAGAAAAAGAACTGCAATTGGGTCTGGACCTCCAGGGCGGAATGAGCGTTACACTGGAAGTCGGCTTAGATCAACTGATCACTTCCTTATCTAATAATGCAAAAGATGCTGCGTTGCTCCAGTCTTTGAGAGATGCGGAGGAAATGCGCGGAAAATCAGATGAAGATTTTGTAACCTTGTTTGGCAGAGCTTATGAAAAGCTGAATCCCAATGGAAAATTAGCCTTACTGTTTACCAAGCCGGGACGGAGCCAGATTACCTTTAATACTACCAATGCTCAGGTATTGAGTTTTATCCGTACTGAAGCTTCGGAAGCCACTGAAAATACTTTTAATGTACTGCGTACCCGAATTGATAAATTTGGTGTGGCTCAGCCCTCCATTAACCTGAATAAAGACAGGGGTATCATTACCGTTGACCTGGCCGGCGTTCGTGATCCCGAATCTGTACGCCGTCAGTTGCAGGCTTCTGCCAAGTTGCAATTCTGGGAAGTGGCTTCTAATACAGAAATCGCGCAAAGCCTGATGAAGGCTAATACAACACTCAAAAATTATTTAGCCGGTGAAAAGGCTGCTGACAGCAATACCGTAGCGAATACCACACCCGATTCCACGAAGGCGACTGCCAATTCCGGGGATTCCTCCCTTTCCAGCCTTTCCAGCTTAGTAAGCAACGACAGCAATGCGGGCAATAATTTACAGAACAATCAGCGGGAAAGCGATTTGTTCTCTTTAATGATGCCTATGGTAGATCAGGCTTCGGGACGTTTCCAGGAATCTGCCATTATTGGTGTGGTGGAAAAGAAAAACGCCGCCCGCGTGATGGAATACCTGAATATGGATGTGGTAAAAAACCAGTTTCCGGCCAATATCAAATTCCTCTATGGTGAAGTTCCGGGCTTTAAAGGCGACAAGAACGATCCTAAAACGCCATTAGGTGTATATGCCATCAAAACCACATTAGGCAGCAACCGTGCCAAATTGGAAGGTGATATGGTAAAAAGTGCCCGTTTCAATTATCAGCAAAACGGTACGCCCGAAATACAGTTGGAAATGAACCAGCAGGGTACCGGCGTTTGGGCAAGACTGACTAAAGCTAACCTGCACAAGCCTATCGCAATTGCTTTGGATGATTATGTGTATTCCGCACCTACCGTACAATCGGAAATCACCGGTGGAAATTCTTCCATTACCGGTAATTTTTCTCCTAAAGAAGGAACGGAGCTGGCCAATATCTTACAATCCGGTAAATTGGATGCTCCTGCAAAAATTGTACAGGAGCAGGTAGTAGGTCCTACTTTGGGCCAGGAATCTATCAAAGGCGGTATGTTGTCCTTCGGCATTTCCTTTGCCATCATCTTTGCCCTGATGCTGATTTATTACAACACCGGCGGATGGGTAGCCAATATCTCCTTAGTATTAAACTTGCTGTTTACCTTCGGTATCTTAGCCAACCTTGGCGCAACCCTCACGATGCCGGGCATAGCGGGTCTGATATTGGGTATCGGTATGGCCGTGGATGTGAACGTAATTATTTTTGAACGAATCAAGGAAGAGCTTGCCATAGGGAAGACCTATCAGCAGGCGGTGGACGACGGATATAAACGATCTTACGCACCGGTATTGGATGGTCACGTAACCAGCTTGATTACTGCGGTTATCCTGTATATCTTCGGAGTAGGGCCGATCTTAGGTTTTGCGACCACTCAGATTCTGGCGCTGTTGCTTTCCCTGTTCAGCGGTATCCTGATCTCCCGTCTGATCACCGATATTTATATGCACCGCGGCCGCCACTTCAATTATTTCACGAATATTTCCAAAAAGATATTCAAGAAAGCGCACTTTGATTTTATCAAAATCAGGAAAGTTACTTACATCATATCCGGATTCTTCATCCTGGCCGGCTTAGCCTCCTTTATCCACGGCTTCGATTATGGCGTAGAATTCTCCGGAGGTCGTAGCTATACGATTCAGTTTGACCAACCGCACCAGGTTTCCGAGGTTCGGGAAAAGCTGCATAAGCATTTAGGTAATTTCCCGGTGGTAAAGACGATCGGATCCAGTGACAAGCTGAATATTACCACCGATTATTTAATTGAACGCTCCGGGAAGGAAGTAGATGCCATAGTATTGGATAAATTATTTACCGGTCTTAAATCGGAAAATTTGCTACCCGCAGATTTGAATATAGACGTATTTACCGGTAAGTATATTGAAAAATCAGACAAGGTAGAGCCTTCCATTTCCCGCGACTTAGTCAACGGAGCAAAATGGGCTACCATCATTTCCATAATAGCCATCTTCCTGTATATCTTTGCCCGTTTCCGCAAATGGCAGTATTCTATCGGAACGATTGTTTCCTTAGTACACGATGCGGCTATTGTACTGGCTATTTTCTCTTTCTTTAAAGATATAGTACCCTTTGCACTGGAGATTGACCAGCATTTTATCGCAGCGCTGCTGACGGTAATCGGTTTCTCCATGAACGATACCGTAATCGTATTCGACCGTATCCGGGAATATTTCCGCAAAACGCCGAATGCCAATCGGAAAGATGTGGTGAACAGCGCCATTAACGATACGCTGAGCCGTACCGTAATGACTTCGGTAACGGTATTTATCACCGTCCTGATCCTGTTTATCTTTGGCGGGGAAGCGCTGCGCGGATTTGCCTTTGCCATGATGATCGGGGTGGCTGCCGGAACTTATTCTTCCATCTTCGTAGCATCGCCCATCCTGATTGACCTGGATAAGAAAGATTCCCTGCGTGTGGAAGAAGATAAAGAAGCCCGTATTCGCATACTTAAAGAGCAGGCGTAATTAAAAGTGTATTCTTATACAACAGGAAGCAGCCCGGAAGATATTTTCCGGGCTGCTTTTTTTATACTTTCCACTGCATAAAAAAATAACCGGAAGACAGAAAAATGCTATAAACCTTTCCTTCCTGTACAACCCGAAGGGCTACAATAAACCCCCGGTGAAACCGGTGGTACACAACCCGAAGGGTTACAATAATAATAACCCCCGGTGAAACCGGGGGCACATAACCCGAAGGGTTACAATAAAAAGTGCAATAGAAACAGCTTATTTTATTTTGTGTTTGGATGGGCTTTCTTCCCGCTCACTCGCGTCATTTATCATACTGAAATAATCGGATATGCCTGGCTTATTTTTTTGCAGCCCGGTAGAGTAGATGGTTTCCGTTATTTTCCCGCTAAAGTTTCCAGTCCACAATTTCATTGACCCAATTCTGGCGGTAAGGAGTCTGCACTTTAATGTAATTATCGCTGTAGCCTTCCATCAGTCCGTTTTTATCGGCGCCTTCAAACAATACCGGGCGAACCTGTTCCCGGCATTGCTCTGCAAAATACCGGCTCTTTTGATAAGAGAGGTTGCGTAAAATTTTATTCCGTTCATGACGCAACTGCATGGGTACCGCATCGGGCATGGCAGCAGCCGGTGTATTCGTCCGTTCGGAATAAGTGAACACGTGAAAATAACTTACGTCCAATTCATGCAAAAACGCGAAGGTATCCTGGAAATGCTGCTCAGTTTCTCCCGGAAATCCGACGATGACGTCCACACCGATGCCGGCATGCGGCATGCGTTGCTTAATGTGTTGCACCTTTTCCGCATACAGCTCCCGCCGGTATCTGCGGCGCATGAGTCCTAATATTTCATTATTCCCGCTTTGCAGCGGAATATGAAAATGCGGCATAAATTTCTTACTGGATGCTACAAAGTCAATAATTTCTTCGCTAAGCAAATTAGGCTCTATGGAAGATATCCGGTAGCGGTCGGCAGCATCATCTGTTTGATCCAATTCCCGGATCAGGTCAAAAAATGTTGCATTTCTTTTTTTACCGCCGGTTTGTCCTTTTCCAAAATCGCCGAGATTGATACCGGTCAGCACAATTTCCCTTGCACCGTTCCGGGCAAGGTTTTTCGCATTATTCAATACCCCTTCGATACTATCGCTCCTGCTGTGCCCACGTGCTAAAGGGATTGTGCAGAAAGAGCAGGTATAATCGCAGCCGTCCTGAACTTTCAGGAAAGCACGGGTACGGTCGGCCACAGAGTAAGAGGCGTGAAAGCCATCCACATCATCAATTTCGCAGGAGCAGATTTTGGCGCTGTCGCCCTTAGTCAGTTCTTCGATATGATGTGCGATATTGAATTTCTCTGCGGCACCCAGCACTAAGTCCACGCCTTTTATCTCCGCAATTTCGCGGGGCTTCAACTGGGCATAACAGCCGGTAACAACCACAAGCGATTGCGGCGCGCGGCGCTGGATACGCCGTACAATCTGCCGGCATTCCTTGTCGGCATTATCCGTAACGCTACAGGTATTGATAACATATACATCGGCGTCTTCATCAAATTTTTTCTGTTGAAATCCCGCTGCTTCCATCGTTCTGGAAAGCGTGGAGGTTTCTGAGAAATTGAGCTTACAGCCTAAAGTATGAAATGCAATAGTTTTCAATTTTTGAGTAGCAAATGCCCCGCAGTGATGCGAGGCATTGATTTATTTTAATAAGGTAAAAAATGGATACATCTTTATTTCGCAAGCTGGCCGGATACCTGTTTGCTTCGACTCAGCAAGGCATAGCATCCGAAAAATACACCGGAAAAAACCAGGTCGCCAACGAGTGCATTGGTAAACAGGGTGGTTGCCATTTCATTGTGGTAAAAGGGTAAAGCCATGATATAAGTGGTGGTCAATCCTTCCCAGCTTATTCCGTAATATCCGGCTACGAAAACACCCAGGTTGGAAATCAGCCAGAATAATAAGGTACCGCCAATAGAAAATCCTGCAATATTCAGGATGTTTTTTTTCTTCATAAAAGAACCCATCAGCACCACCAACAGCATAGCTCCATAGACGAAGGACTGACTGATACCGTAAAAGCCGTTATGGTGAACGATCTGCATGTAAATATCCGTAAGCAAATACGCCAGCAGGGGGAGCGCAAAGGCTAAAGGTTTACGTTTTAACAAGGCTCCGCTGAAAATACTCATCGCCACGATTGGTGTAAAATGATACCAACCGGTTTCTGCATTGATAATACGCAGTAAAGCGGCGGCTAACAGAAAAACAGCAGTAATAATCAGCGTGTGGGAAGTGTTTTGTTTCATCTTATATCGAACTTATGCAAGGGCAAAAGTAACAAAAATCATCTAAGGATTCAAAAAATCATCGCTGCCGGAACAGTACCATTATTATTTGTACATCTGTCAACTTTTTTCAGAGTGAGTCACATTTCAAATTTTCCTTTGCCGGTGGGCTGCCCCGGTTGATGCCCTGCCAACCGGTGAAAATTTAAAATACGCTCAACGTGATCGAGAAGTATTTTATCTCATAAACTCTTCGCATCTTTGCATAACAATTTTTCCGGAATGGAATCCAAAACCAAAGCCTGGCTGGCTTTAATCTTTATCTGCATTGCATGGGGCACTACTTATCTCGGGATCAAAATATGCGTAGAGGCTTATCCCTCCTTTCTCATGGCGGGTGTCCGGCAGTTTACGGCCGGCATACTTATTTTCTTTATTGCATTGAGCAACCGGAGCAAGCCTGATCTCTCCCGTCGGAATGTGCTCATGCATATCCTGATAGGCTTTTTAATGATCACTATGGGCAACGGTTTGGTATCCTGGGGAGAACAATATATTCCAAGCGGAGTGGCCGCGCTGATATGTGCTGTAATGCCCGTCTTTGCCGTAGTCATCAATGTTTTTGTCAATAAAGCGGAAAAGATCAACCTGATGATCGGGCTGGGAATGATAACCGGTTTTTTAGGTGTAGCGCTGAATTTTCGCAACAGCATTGCCGACCTGGCTAATTCAAAATATATTATCGGTATCATGGTAACATTGGTGGCCACCTTTTCCTGGGGCTTAGGCAGTGTATTCAGCCGGAAGCATTATTCCAATTCAAATCCTGTTTTCAACTCGGCGTTACAGGTGGCTTCAGGAGGATTTTTCCTGCTGCTGCTCAGCCCGGCTGTGGATGATTACTCCACGATTCAATGGAATAATACGGAAGCCTTTATTTCCCTGCTTTATCTTATTATCATCGGTTCGGTAGCGGCTTATACCGCTTATATGTATGCCCTGAAAAATCTGCCTGTCGGTATCGTGATGATCTATGCTTATATCAATCCCTTAGTGGCGGTGCTGCTGGGATGGTGGTGGAAAGACGAGCCGCTCACGATATACACAATGCTGTCCTTTGTCGCTATAATGTTAGGCGTTTATCTTGTCAATAAGGGATACCGGAAAGCCCGTTTGAAAGCAGGATGACAGGCGGTGTGGTTGCTCAGACCATAAATGCTGAAAACTGCACAGCTCCCGTCCTGATTTTTTTATACAGCGCCGAACGGAAAAAACGATCAAAAGGGTAGGAGCTTTGTTTTGATATTCTTGCTTAACTTGCAGCTATGTTTTTAAAGAAAGCTATTTGCAGCATTGCTATCCTGGTATGCGGCATGAAAATGACTGCCGCCACTTTATTCATTCCTATGAATGCAGACGATCAGACCAATCATCTGAAAGCTTACGGCATAGCCTATATGGCATTAGCCAGCGGGCTTACGGTGGACTGGCTGCTGAATTACGATGGCGGCGCTTTTGCCATGGAACAGACCAATGAGGTGGAGCGTATCTGCAAGCTCCGGGATGTGAGCTACCGGGTTATTGCCGATGCGCAATACCAGCATATCCTGCAGGAAATTGCCGATCCTGATTTCAACGGAGATGTTATTAAATTAGAAAAAGCGCCTAAGATTGCCGTTTATACTCCTAAAAGCAAATTGCCCTGGGATGATGCGGTAACGATGGTGCTGACCTATGCGGAGATTCCTTACGATAAGGTATATGATGATGAATTGTTAGAAGATAAGCTGCCGGACTACGACTGGCTGCATCTGCATCATGAGGACTTCACCGGTCAGTACGGGAAATTTTGGGGCGCCTACCATAATGCGGTATGGTACCAGGATGATGTGCGTTTGCAGGAAGCTATGGCGGCAAAACACGGTTTTAAAAAAGTATCGCAGCTCAAGCTGGCGGTTGCCGGAAAGATACGAGATTTTGTAGCCGGCGGCGGCTACCTGTTTGCCATGTGCTCAGCCACCGACAGCTATGATATCGCACTTGCTGCGGCAGGCGTGGATATTTGCGCAGAGCCTTTCGACGGCGATCCCATGGATCCGGATGCGCAGAACAAATTGAATTACCAGAACTGCTTTGCATTTAAAGATTTTAAGCTGGTACAAAATCCCTACCTGTATGAATATTCCGATATTGACAACACCATGACCCGCAGAGTGCCCATGCTGACCGACTATTTTACGCTCTTTACTTTTTCCGCCAAATTCGATCCCGTGCCGAGTATGCTTACCCAGAATCATACCACTACCATCAAAGGATTTATGGGGCAGACCACCGCTTTCAGAAAAGCTACCCTCAAAAGCAATGTGGTAGTGATGGGTGACTATAAAGGAGCTGATGAAGCCCGCTATATTCACGGGGAATACGGAAAAGGTACCTGGACTTTTTACGGCGGTCATGATCCCGAAGATTACCAGCATCAGATTGGCGATCCGCCTACCGATTTATCGCTGCATCCTAATTCGCCGGGCTATCGCCTGATCCTGAACAACGTATTATTTCCCGCTGCCAAAAAGAAGCCGCGGAAAACATAATTCCGCATAAATTTCTGTTAAACGAACTGCACTAACTATTTATACCTTACTTTTAAAAAATCAAAAATCTGAATGCTCCTGCTATTGGCCTGATTTTTTACATTGTTTTATTCCATTCATTTGTTCAATTATTTAATCAATTAACTGTATATGCAGGCAGACATTTTATGGGTAGATGATGAAATCGACTCACTGAAATCACAAATTCTTTTTCTGAAAAATAAGGGCTACGAAGTAACACCCTTTACCAATGGCTATGATGTGCTGGAACATCTCCGCAGCAATCAGGCCGATATTGTATTGTTAGATGAAAGCATGCCCGGCATGACCGGATTGGAAACGCTGGCTAAGATCAAAGAGCTTCGCCCGACATTACCGGTAGTGATGGTTACTAAAAATGAGGCGGAAAATATTATGGAGGAGGCCATTGGTGCGCAAATCAGCGATTACCTGATCAAGCCCGTCAACCCGAACCAGGTGTTGCTTTCGCTGAAAAAAATCATGGACGGCAGGCGCCTGATCTCGGAAAAAACTACCGTGGAATATCAGAAAGATTTCCGGAATCTTTTTATGGCTTTGAACAGCAATCCCAATGTCGAAGAGTGGAAAGATTTGTACCGGAAATTAGTCTATTGGGAAGTGGCCATGACCAAAAGTGATTCGCCGGAAATGCAGGATGTATTCAACACCCAAAAGGCGGAAGCGAACAATGAGTTTTTCAAATTTATCTCCAAAAATTATATTGACTGGATTAAAAACAAGCCGGCAGACGCCCCGGTGATGTCGCACAATTTATTTGAGCAGAAAATTTTCCCGCATATCCGTCCCGGCAAACCCACCTTTATGATCCTGATTGACAACCTGCGTTTCGATCAGTGGAAATCCATTGAACCCATCATCACGCATTTCTTCCGGGTGCAGGAAGAAGATATGTTTTTCAGCATCCTGCCTACGGCCACGCAATACAGCCGTAACAGTATTTTTTCCGGTCTTCTGCCGATTGAAATTGAAAAGCGTTTCCCGATAGAATGGAAAAATGATGATGAGGAAGGCGGTAAAAATTTACATGAAAGAACATTCCTGCTGGATCAGTTGCACCGGCTGAATACGGATCAGATCAGGACGGAATACCTCAAGATCACCCATAACGATGACGGCAGATTACTTGAAGATAATATTCACAATTACCTGAATAATGACCTGACGGTGATCGTGTATAATTTTGTAGATATGCTGTCGCACGCCCGCACCGAAATGGAGGTGCTGAAAGAGCTTGCCGGTGATGAAATTTCCTACCGCTCTTTAACCGTAAGCTGGTTTGAGCATTCTCCCTTATTCCGGGCGCTGAAAAGAATAGCCGATAAGGATATCCAACTGATCATCACTACCGATCACGGCACAACCAGGGTGAAAACGCCGAGTAAATGCGTAGGGGACAAGTCCACGACTACTAACCTCCGCTACAAGCACGGACGCAATATTCAGTATGAGGCAAAAGACGTGCTGGCCATTACCAAACCTGAAGATGCCGGACTACCCAGGCCGAATGTAAATTCCAAATTTATCTTTGCCAAAGAAGATATCTTCCTGTGCTATCCCAATAATTATAATTACTATGTCAACTATTACCGGAATACTTTTCAGCATGGCGGTGTTTCGTTGGAAGAAATGATTGTTCCGATAGTGCGCTTAGACAGTAAGTAAAATATGCGTTTTTATTGGAGGGGGGATTCCTTATGAGCCACAGTAAGTAAATTTCCCCCTTATTTTACAATAACCACCTGTAGCAAATCTTTTTCCCTTTCTTTGAGGGTCTGGTGCGCTTTCATCAGGAGGGCTAACTGTGCCGGGTCTTTTTCCTTTTCTATATATCCGAGATTTTGCTGCAGGAGCTTCCGGATGGTACGGAGTTCAAAGTAGGCCAGCGAACTTTCAACCTCGGCCGGATAATTTTTTTCTCCGTAAGCAATCTCAATCTTATATAGCTCCATCCAGTTGGGACTGGGTTCAGCGGTATCCATCAGCAAACCCGCTGCTTTTTCACGGAGGACTTTATCCGCATGATTGCTGAAATATTTTTGATCCGGAAAAACGCCGTGCGTGGTTCGGTAATGCTGAAATTCCAGAGCAATCCGCTTTGCCAATGCTTCTTCCAGGATATCCATATCTATCCGGTCGAATATGGTTTCCGCCACCGTTCCTGCTTCCCCGAAAGGCTTATCGCCGTAGGTCAGCAACAGCCTTATCAGTTGCCATTCTTCCTGGTGCTTGTTGCCCTGAAAACTGTCTATGGTCGCTTCCGGCGATTCCGCTGTTGCCGGGACAATATCTTCCGGCAATGCTTCCGTTTGGGCAGCTTTTTCCCGTTCCCGGCTGCGCTGCAACTGGGTAGCATGGTCGCGGATATGTTTATTGACTAAATGAATCAGGCCTTCTTCTTCAATATCTAACTGAAGGGCGCTTTGCCGGATGTAATGCTGCTGCAGGGAGAAATCTTCCGCCTTGCTGATCTTCGAAATAGTTTCGGCAATCTCATTCACCAACTTCGATTTTTTCACCGGATCATTACCCACTTCCTGCATGCCTACTTCCAAACGGAATCCGATGACATCGCGCTTGTTTTGCCGGATATAATCTTCAAAAACCGTAGCGCCGTTTTTCTGCAGAAAACTGTCGGGGTCTTCACCTTCGGGCAGTAAAACCAATTTTACATTAAAGCTGTCTGCCAGCGCCATATCCAATCCGCGCAACGCCGCCTTTATCCCTGCGGCATCACCGTCATATAAAATAGTCAGGTTTTTGCTCAGGTTGCCGATCAGCTTCAACTGGCCTTCCGTAAGCGAAGTTCCGCTGGAGGCCACTACATTGCTGATGCCGGCCTGGTGCAGGGAGATCACATCCGTATAGCCTTCCACCAGGAGGCATTCGTCTGACTTGTGAATGCTTTGGCGGGACTGGTACAGCCCGTACAGTATCTTGCTTTTTATGTACAGCTCATTTTCCGGGGTGTTGAGGTATTTAGGTGCATGCTCTGTTTTTTTCAGAATACGCGCACCAAAGCCTACAATTCTTCCCGTAGCGCTGAATACCGGGAACATCACCCTTCCGCGGTAGGTATCGTAATGCCTGCCGTCTCGGCTTTTGATCAGGCCGGCACGTAATAATAATTCGGGCTGATAGCCTTTGGCCAATGCGGCATTGGTAAAAGCATCCCATTGATCTAAGCAATAACCTAACCGAAACTTTTGAATGATTTCTTCCCGGAATCCCCGCTCTTTGAAATAGCCGCCGCCAATGATTTTACCTTCTTCATCCTGGTGTAAAATATTTTCAAAATAGGATGCAGCAAATTCATTAACGATCCTCAGGCTTTCTTCAATCTGCTGTTGTTGCTTATAAGCATCGCTGCTTTCCGTTTCCTGGAGTTCGATCTGGTAAAATTTGGCTAACCAGCGTATGGCTTCCGTAAAGGAAAATTTTTCATATTCCTCAATAAAAGAAACCACGTCGCCGCCTTTACCGCAGCCAAAGCATTTGTAGATGCCTTTAGCGGGATTGACATTGAAGGAAGGTGTTTTTTCATTATGAAAAGGACAATTGGCAATATAGTTCGTACCTCTTCTCCTGAGTTTAATAAACTGACCGATTACTTCCGTAATGTCGGACCGGCTGATAACCTGTTGTATGGATGCTCCTGCAATCATTCTTACGCGAAAATAAAGAAACAAGCCGTCATTTTGGGTTTTGAATTTTGGATTTTGGATTTTGAATTTTGTTCCGGGCATTCGGGATTGGATTCCATGACATCATTTTTCCTAAGGAGAATGATTTTATATTTGCTCAAAAATTACCCGGATGATCTGTCTATTACCCTTGGTTGCTGCGCTGGCAGGTTGGCTGCTGCATAAAATACTGATCGGTTTTTTCTTTACCTATCAATTACCTAAACTGCAGAAGCCTCTGGCCAATGAAGCGGCCCGCTATATCACTAAAGAAATGGACTGGCATGGTATTGCGGCAACTATTGCCGATGAAAAACATATACGACCCTTAATGCCGCTTATCGAGGAGCATCTTGACGTATTGCTCAGGAAAAAAATCAAGGAAAAAGTACCGGTACTGGCTGCATTGATGGGCGATAAAACTTTAGATAAAATTAAATCGGCTGTGATGGAAGAATTGTCGCTTGCTTTGCCGAAACTTATAACCGGGTTAGGGGATAATTTGCAGTTGCATACTAAAGTGGAGGATTTGGTAAGGGATAAGATTATGCAAATGGATATGCAGCGAATGATACCTTTGTGGAAAAGATCGCTGCGAAAGCCATTGCGTTATATAGCGCTGGCGGGTGCGCTTACAGGCTTCCTGATCGGTCTGATGCTGGTATTGCTGTTGGATTACATGGCATAATTGAAATTCGTTTTTTTATTTTTAAAAATAATACACATGAAATTAGTAGAATGTCCGCGTGATGCCATGCAAGGCTGGTCGCATTTTATACCTACCGAAAAAAAGGCAGCTTATCTGAATCAGTTGTTGAAAGTGGGCTTTGATGTGCTGGATTTCGGGTCTTTTGTATCTCCCAAAGCTATACCGCAAATGGCGGATACAAAAGATGTCATTCCTCAGTTGGATCTGTCGGCTACGCAAACGGAATTGCTGGCCATCATTGCCAATGTACGCGGTGCGGAAGATGCCGTACAATATGACGAAATAGCCTGCCTGGGTTTTCCTTTTTCCATTTCGGAAACTTTCCAGTTGCGGAATACCAATAAGACTATTGCCGAATCGCTGCGGGAGGCAGAGCGCATTCAAAACCTCTGTGTACAACATAAAAAGAAAGCGGTACTGTATATCTCTATGGGCTTTGGTAATCCTTACGGTGATGCATACAGCGCTGAAATTGCCATCAGTTGGTTTGCGCAATTGCGGGAGATGGGCATTGATATCATTGCTATGGCGGATACGGTAGGTCTTGCGGAGGAGCAGACGATCAGCTATATATATTCACAGTTGATTCCGGAATTTCCGGATGTGGAGATCGGGGCACATTTTCATTCCACCTCTCAAAACTGGGAAGAAAAGATTCACAGCGCTTATCAAAACGGTTGCCGTCGGTTCGACAGTTCCATAAAGGGAATAGGAGGCTGTCCTATGGCGGAAGATGAGCTGGTGGGCAATATTGCTACGGAAAATATGCTGCTGTATGCCGATAAGCATGATATTCCGCTGAACTTAGATCGTGCTGCCTTTGCGGAAGCATTCCGTATGGCTGCTGAAATATTTGTTTAGGATTTTACTTTGAAGAGATTGTTTGAATTGTTTCATTTAGGGATAGATGGAATGGTGTCAAAAATAAGTTGTTGCGTGGTCAGTTTTTTATTTGAAAGATTAATTCATAAAAATAAATTTAATCTATTTACCATAATACTATTTTATTCAAAATTGGTTGCCAATTTGTTCCATCGTGATATTCAATTGTTGTTAAATAGTCTGTTGCTTTTGGAAATGTTCCAATAGAAGTTCCAATTAAGAAATTATGAATTCTATCATAGGCATTTTGTAAAGACTCGTAATTAAAAATGGCATTTTTCTTATCAGGATTATGTGATGGATATTTTGTTGTCCCATTATGTCCACAACATTTATCTGCTACACAATGAACTTTTGAAATGATTGGAGTGAGAGCACCATTTCTTTTCATAGTTAATGGTTCTTTTAGAATCAATTCGTAAAAACTATAATGATTAGTTGTTGCATCAATTTCGAAAGTTATCTTGATTCGTTTGTTCTGTTCTAAACAACACTTAAAATTATTTGACGTATCTAAATTGATAAGTTGCTCTTTCAGATTTATGAAATTGTTTTCTATAATTGCTAATTCCCCTCTATAAAGTGGAGACGTTATTTCGTGGTGAGAAAGTGGGTGTAATAAAGCTGAAAGCAGAGAATTTATATTATCAATGTATTCAGTTGAGTTTCCTGAATTGGCTAAAAAGCGTTTTGTTCTTAATACTAGTGTACTGACAATTTAATTATGAAACATAATGTTTTGACAATTTTTTATCTGCATCTTGTTTGGTAAACTTCCATTCTATTGTACATTTATTTTCATTTCGCTCTTTAGTCCATTGGTTTAATGAAGCTTCTAATTTTTCTTTGCTTTCTATTCTACATCCTATA
>Ga0206106_100503_pt1 | contig 26454 bp, 30 predicted proteins | sample 1B1ome_FD_148677 | JGI IMG/M metagenome (GOLD analysis project Ga0206106, IMG submission 148677) | Enriched microbial communities from leaf-cutter ant dump, University of Wisconsin, Madison, United States - 1B110A | ecosystem: Environmental > Terrestrial > Nest > Insects nest > Nest dump | place... | reverse complement strand
GAACACTGCTCATGGGATTACTCCTTTACGCTTTCGCGTTCGGTTGATAAAGATTCGCACCTCTATCAAACCGGGTAATCCCACCTCTTGGCAAGACCTGCTGTCAGATCAAATATGAACTACTACAACTTAGTGGAATGAGCCAAGTGTTTTCCGATACACCCCGCTGAACTATCACTCCGAACAAAAGGATCACCCCCAACCCGACTAAACAGGGAAGTTCTATCTCGAAGAATGACATGCGCTACAGCCCTGTAAAGACGCACCGCTTATCATGCCCCCAATAGCAACCTGACCGATAATACCAACATCGGAAAGCGATGGCAAAGCAGCGGCCCTCGTACCCAATACCCCAGATACCACCACGGCCACACCAACTGCTGCAGGCTCTACTTTATTCTCTGTCTCCAACATCTCTTTTGGATCATAAAAAGCATATTGATCAAACACGTCTGCATATTTCATTCATCACGATTAACAATCAAGATAATGACAACTCCGGATATCTCACTCATACCCTCGCGATTTCTTATTAAAGAGCGCTCTACATTCCCAGCGAAAAATCTTTCTTGGTTAGCAGGACTCCTCATCCCAGCTTTAATAGTTATCTCTGATCCTGTCATCAGCAGAAGGTCTCTGTTACCCGTTTTCCAATCGCGATTGAAACAGATAATACCAAGGCAAATGTAAAGCCAGATAGTTATATGTCACGCAGCTTTTTTCGCTGATATGCAGCAAGTAACACGGCGACAAGAAAAGAAACGGCGATTATTACCCCTGCTAAGGTAAAAAACTCACACCACTCACCCAATGAAAAATCCTCTATCATTTTTCAGATTTGGGAGCGAAATCCTCGATTCTGAACGGTGAGTCCGATTCGCGCCGTTCATCTGCAAAGACTTGAAGAGAAGGAAAAAAGAAGAAACATGCGGCTACTGTAAACGTACAACCCCTTAAGCCCGCATGCGAATGTCGCCCATTATTCAGAGCGCAGAAAACGTGTAATTGCATGAACCAACCAACCCATTTCGAATGATTACCACCGCCAGGTTTGGCGATGACACTGGCTGGCTAGTGAGACTGGCTGGCGTGCTCCGTGATTATACTCAGATTCCGATGACGCACAAACCAGTTTCATGCCTTTGGTATATGCCAAACAGAAAATCTGATCTTGCATTGCTATAGGCTTACTTACTTGAGCCAGTCCGAAGGCTTATCTCCATTCGCCTGACAGAAGATCACGATCTCCAATCTCTGGTTCAGAGCTGTAGAGAAATCAGAGTGGGCTGCGATATCAGCAAGTGCTTCCCCAGAACTCCACCTCCACTAGCGGCCTATAGCCCCAGACGTTGCCAGATACGGGTAGTCAGTGTAGCCGAATTGAGTGTGTAGAAATGCAGACCGGGGGCGCCGGTTTCCAGCAGACGTGCGCATAGCGTCGTGACGACATCCAGCCCGAATGCCTGGATGGAAGGAATATCATCACCGAAGCTTTCCAGCTTTCTGCGAATCCAGCGTGGAATTTCCGTTCCGCAGCCATCAGCAAATCTCGCCAGTTGGGAAAATTTGCTGATCGGCATGATGCCGGGAACGATCGGAACGTTCAGATTCGCGGCTTCACACATCTCCACGAAATGCAGATAGGCATCGACGTTATAGAAAAACTGGGTAATCGCCGCATTGGCGCCTGCTTCGACTTTCCGTCTGAAATTGGTGAAATCCTCCAAGGCAGAACGTGCCTGCGGGTGATATTCCGGATAAGCTGCTACTTCGATCCAGAAAGTATCGCCGAATTCTTTGCGAATAAACGCCACCAGCTCATTGGCGTAACGGAATTCACCTGCCTGTGCCATGCCGGAGGGCAAATCGCCGCGCAGCGCCACAATACGGCTGATGCCATGACTATGGTACTTTTCCAGGATGGAACGAATATTTTCACGGGTAGAACCAATACAGGAGAGATGCGGTGCTACCGGGTAACCTTCTGCCTGGATTTCCAAAACGGTTTCGAGCGTGCGTTCACGGGTGGAGCCGCCGGCACCAAATGTCACCGAAAAAAACTTTGGATTGAACTGGGCAAGCTGGATGCGCGTTGCCCGCAGCTTTTCCATCCCTTCTGGTGTCTGTGGTGGAAAAAACTCAAAACTGAATGTAGGCGTAAAATTTTTCTGGGATTGCATCGGGATCCACTTCCATGAGTTGCGTCCCTGTAAAAAGGGCAACGGTGAGAATCAATAAAGCAAAGCCGGGGAACAGCGATAGAGTTTCCCGGCTTTGCCATATTATTAAAAAACTGCGGCGGTAGTTCCGGAAATGAGCGGATGATGATCAAATTGCCGGAACAACCTCCAGCACGTTCTAATAGCGGTACATTTCCGGCTTATAGGGTCCGTTCTTGTCGATATTGAGGTAGCGTGCCTGCTCATCGGTCAGTTCGGTCAACTTCACACCCAGTTTACCCAGATGCAGCCGTGCAACCATTTCATCGAGATGTTTAGGCAGCACATACACTTTCTTCTGATAGTCTTTACCGTTTTGCCAAAGCTCCATCTGCGCCAGCACCTGATTGGTGAACGAACTGGACATGACAAAAGATGGATGGCCGGTAGCACACCCCAGGTTGACCAGACGCCCTTGTGCCAGCACGATAATACGGCGGCCAGTCGGGAAGATCACGTGATCGACTTGTGGTTTGATGTTTTCCCACTGGTATTTCTGAACCGAAGCGATGTCGATCTCAGAATCGAAGTGGCCGATATTGCATATGATCGACTGATCTTTCATCTTCAGCATATGATCATGGGTAATCACACGAAGATTGCCGGTAGCGGTGACGAAAATATCTGCTTTATCGCAGGCATCGTCCATGGTCACCACACGGTATCCCTCCATCGCCGCTTGCAATGCGCAGATCGGATCGATTTCGGTAATCCAGACAGTTGCTCCCAGACCGCGCAATGACTGTGCACACCCCTTACCGACATCACCATAACCGCACACCACGGCGATTTTTCCGGCGATCATCACATCAGTCGCACGTTTGATGCCATCCACCAATGATTCGCGACATCCATAAAGATTGTCGAATTTGGATTTGGTGACTGAGTCATTGACATTGATTGCCGGAAACGGGAGTTCGCCTTTCTTTTCCATTTCGTACAAGCGATGAACACCCGTCGTGGTTTCTTCAGTCACACCACGAATTGCGGCAAGATTGCGCGAATACCAGCCTGGGTGGCTGGCAAGACGGCTACGAATGGAAGCAAACAGGACTTGTTCTTCTTCATTGGTTGGGTTGGCGATCACGGAAGGATCGCGCTCAGCCTTGCTGCCCAAGATGAGCAGCAGGGTTGCATCCCCGCCATCATCCAGAATCATGTTAGCCGTATGCGAACCATCACTGGCCCATTCAAATATCTGGTGAGCATAATCCCAGTATTCTTCCAGCGATTCTCCCTTATAGGCGAATACCGGAATATGACGAGCGGCAATCGCTGCGGCAGCATGGTCCTGGGTAGAGAAAATGTTGCAGGAAGCCCAGCGGACTTCCGCACCCAGCACCACCAGCGTTTCGATCAGTACGGCAGTCTGGATAGTCATGTGCAGGGAACCTGCAATCCGCGCACCTGCCAGCGGCTTCTTACCGGCGTATTGTTCACGCAATGCCATCAAGCCTGGCATTTCAGTCTCGGCAATAGCGATTTCCTTTCTGCCCCAATCTGCCAGTAACAAATCGGCCACCTTGCAGTCGGTAAAAACAGAATTATCCACAACGGGGTTGATTGTTGCACTCATAACACATCTCCGCAAAAGTGAAAGAGCGCCGTTGTTGGGTTGTCCATTGGTACGAGCCTCACGGAATTGACCGCTGCAGCGCTCCTCGGTACCAGTGGAACTTCATTCAGCCTGAATGACCGTAAAAATGATCAGATGCCCGCATCCGCTTTGAGCTGTTCTGCCATATCGGTTTTTTCCCAGGTGAAGCTGGATTCTTCCCGACCAAAATGACCATAAGCAGCTGTTTTGCCATAAATGGGACGCAGCAGATCCAATTCGTGAATGATGGCCCGAGGCCGTAAATCAAAATGTCTGTCAATCAGTTCGGCAAGCTTCCCATCCGGGATCTTTCCGGTACCGAAAGTTTCCACCATCAGCGAGACCGGCTTTGCCACTCCGATCGCGTAAGCTACCTGGACTTCACATTTGCGTGCCAAGCCGGCCGCAACGATATTCTTAGCCACATAACGAGCGGCATAAGCAGCTGAACGATCCACCTTGGAAGGATCTTTACCGGAAAAAGCACCACCACCATGATGCGCTGTACCACCGTAAGTATCCACAATGATCTTGCGTCCGGTCAGCCCACAATCTCCCATTGGCCCGCCCACCACGAAACGACCGGTAGGGTTGATCAGGTATTGGATATGATCGCTCAGCATTTCAACCGGTAAAACGGGCTTGATGACCTCCTCGATGACGCCTTCAACCAATTCATCACGAGGAACATCGGGAGAATGCTGGGTTGAGATGACGATCGTTTCGATATTTTTCGGGAATCCATCCTCATAACGAACGGAAACCTGGGATTTGGCATCCGGGCGCAGCCATGACAATCTGCCGCTCTTTCTCAATTTTGCCTGCTGTTCAACCAGACGATGTGCATAGTAAATCGGCAGTGGCATCAGTTGAGGTGTTTCATCACAGGCATAGCCAAACATCAACCCCTGATCTCCAGCTCCCTGATCCATCTCTTCGTCTTTACTGCGATTCACGCCTTGGGCAATATCGGGAGATTGTTTGTTAAAGGCGGTCAATACAGCACAAGTGCTTGCATCAAAGCCGATCTCGGAACTGGTATAACCGATTTCGCGCACGATGCCCCGGGGAATCGCATTGTAATCGATCGTGGCATCAGTCGTGATTTCACCGGATAAGACGATCAACCCCGTGCTGCACATGGTCTCGCAGGCTACTCGTGCGTGAGGATCCTGCTGCAGGATGGCATCGAGAATGGCATCCGATATCTGATCAGCAACCTTGTCGGGATGGCCTTCAGATACTGATTCAGAAGTAAAAAGATAGTTACTCATATTAGTTTTATTGATTGGATTTGGGTTATGAATGAGATAATACTTACTCGTACAAGAGTAAAACCAGTTTCGGATTCGAGGCCGAAGATAATAGCGGGTTATAACGACATGTTGCGGGAATTGCCTTAATGTGCTGTTGCATGAGCATTCGGATTATTCCAGAAATTCATATAAAAATCATTGCTCCTTTTACTGGATATACTCCGGTTCAGGAAATGCAGATGCGATAATCCGTTATTTTTTCGATTTGATTCTTTGAAAAAAGGACATGATTCCGATTATTGACGGAGGTTTCCAATGAATACTGTTTTGATTACGGGTGCCAATCGGGGAATAGGTCTGGAGTTTGCCAGACAATATGCTGCCGATGGCTGGCAAGTGGTGGCCTGCTGCCGGCAACCGCAGCAGGCTGAAGCGCTGAACCGGTTGGCTGATCAGTACAAAGATCGATTTTCCATTCACCGGCTCGATATCAGAGAACTCACAGAAATCGATCAGTTGTCACACAAGCTGCAGGATCTGTCCATTGATATTCTGATCAACAATGCCGGTGTTTACCCGCATGCACAAAACGGGGAATTTGGCCGTATCAGCTATGATGACTGGATGGAAGCTTTCAGGGTAAATACATTCGCTCCCCTCAAAATGGTCGAAGCACTGGTTGAACAGATTGCCCGCAGCCAATTGAAAATCGTTGCCACCATCACCAGCAAGATGGGCAGTATCGCCGATAACCAGCGCGGTGGCAGTTACATTTACAGATCCAGTAAAGCTGCCGTTAACATGGTAGTCAAAAGCCTTGCCATCGATCTGCAGCCACGCGGCATTATCGCGGTGTTGTTGCACCCGGGTTGGGTGCAAACCGATATGGGTGGACGGGGTGCACTGATTTCGACAAAACAGAGTGTAACCGGCATGAAAAGTATTCTGGACAGAGTGACTCACTCTGATACAGGTAAATTCATTGCCTATGACGGGCAACATATACCCTGGTAATTAATCGAGCAAAATTTCAGACCTTGGATGCACTCACCTCACGTGATAAAACTGGATAGTGAAGCAGCGACCCTGGCACTTGGAGAACAGCTTGCAACCATACTTCATCCGGGCCTGACCATATTCTTGTATGGCGATCTGGGGGCGGGCAAGACCACACTTGCACGCGGCATACTGAAGGGACTGGGTCATCAGGGTAAAGTCAGAAGCCCCACCTATAACTTGGTTGAAATCTATAAACTTTCTAGGTTATACTTGTATCACTTTGATTTTTATAGATTCAATGACCCATTGGAGTGGGAAGGAGCAGGTTTTCGGGAGTATTTCAATCAGGGCTCGATCTGCTTGGTGGAATGGCCCGAAAAAGCAGGGGAATTTCTGCACGCGGCTGATCTGAAAATACGGATCAGCTATTCTGGAACAAGAAGAATCGCTGAATTTAGCGCGGCAACAGAGGCGGGAGAACAATGCTTATCACACTGGCAAAAATGGGTATCCGATTGAATCAATTCAGCACCCGATTATTCACCTGCTTTTTACTCTTTGTCGCAACTCTCTTCCTGCAGCCGCTTTCATACGGCAATGGTATGGTTGCCGGAACGCAAATCACTGCCGCCCGCTATTGGGCCGACTCCGAGTATACCCGCCTGGCGATGGATGTGAGCAAGCCCGTCAAGTATAAGGTCAGCACACTCGATGCCCCCAAAAGAATCGTCATGGATATCGAGAATGTTTCATTCCCCGGTGCACTGAGTGATTTGCCGACCAAACTTAAATCACAAGATCCACTGATCAAAGCGCTGAGAATCAGCCGCTTCGCACCGCAAACCATCAGACTGGTCGTCGAACTGAAAGCCGATGCGGTACCTAAGGCTTTCGTACTGGCTCCTGCTGAGCAATACGGACATCGTCTGGTACTGGATATTCACGCTTCCAGGCCGGCTGATAACGCCCGGGGAGCTGAATATACTGATCCGCTGATGGCACTATTGCAGAAAGATACCAAACCGGCAGTAACTCCCCCTATCCGACCTGTTGCTCAGAAAGCAACTCCGAACCTCGCCATGGCTGCAATCAACCGCCAGCCTGCGGGTAAACAAACCTTCGTCGTTGCAATCGATGCCGGACATGGTGGCAAGGATCCGGGAGCAATCGGTCCGCAAGGTACCATGGAAAAAAATATAACACTGTCGATCGCCAAGAAACTCAAGGCCAGAATCGACCGGGAACCCGGTATGCGTGCCGTGCTGGTTCGTGACGGAGATCATTTCATTTCACTGACAGGGCGTCGCATCAAGGCAAGACAGGCCAATGCGGATCTGTTCGTATCCATCCACGCTGATGCTGCACCACGCAGGGAAGCGCATGGTGCTTCCGTTTATGCCTTATCAGAAAACGGTGCAACTTCTACTACGGCAAGCTGGCTGGCAAAAAAAGAGAATGAAGTCGATCTGCTCGGTGGAGTCAAGCTCGATGACAAGGATCGTTATCTGAAGCAAACACTCATCGATCTATCCATGAATGCAACGATTGACGACAGCGTCCGGCTGGCAAGCCATGTACTGAATGAAATCGGATCGGTCAATCATCTGCATAAAAGAAATGTCGAGCAAGCCGGGTTTGCGGTACTCAAATCACCTGATATTCCATCTATTCTGGTTGAAACTGCTTTCATCAGCAATCACACCGAAGAAGCAAAACTCAATTCCGAGGCTTATCAGAACAAGCTGGTCGATGCAATATCTGCCGGGCTCAAGCGTTATTACGGTGGTAAAGCCTGGAAAACACGTGTAGATGTTGCAGATACGCGGTAACGGGAGTTGCTGTAAGGATCCCCTACGGGTAAATCAGCTCCAGCTTATACCCTACAGCATCGAGTCTGCCCGTATTCAAAAAACACTGGACCTGTATTTCACTATCTCCACCCAATACTGACTGATCTGTTACAGAATCCAGATAATCCTCAGCAGTAAAGATCCGGCTGGCAAGCAGCTTTTCATCAGAATCAGTCAGTGTCAACAGCAATGCCGGCAATGCTTGTGGAAAGGGTGCATGATTGCGGATAATTGCAAATAACGCCACGACATCAGGCTCTGTGGGAGAACTGACACGTAAATCTGAAGATTCCAGACTCAACAGATGGAGATGGCGCGGTAAATCAATCTCACATTGCATCAAATCACAATAGCCATCCAGTACCGGCTGGAATGCGGGAAAAGCAATAAAGATTTCAGTACGATAGGCATGCACAAACTGGCCCAGCAGTAATAGTAGCAATAATGCATTGGGTATCAGCCACCAGCGGGAAGTTTTCCGTGCAGACAGTTGAACACCGAAATGATCTGCAGGAAGAGAGGATTCTGCAACCGGTACACCAGCAACATTATCTGATTCAGGCCGGTCCGAGGCGGATTCAGCGAATATCGCAACAGATTGGATACACGCTTCCGGGACGGTGATCAACGCTACGAACCCATTGAATACCTGCCCGCACTGCCCACAGCGAACATCGCCATTGCACGAATGCAACTGCATCCCGGTAAGGCGGAAAACTGCATGACAGCCTGGACACCGTGTAACCAGCGTCATGCAAAATCACCCCCTGATTTTCGACCTGCAAGCAGCACCCACCCCTGCTCTTTTGCTGCAATATGCATATCGAACCATTCACTGTAAACCTGCAGCACCTCATCAGCCTGGGTTTCCAGTATTCCTGAAAGCACGATACGTCCACCGGGCTGCAAAGCTTTCATCAGAACAGGTGCCAGCATAATCAGAGGGTTGGCCAGTATATTGGCTACCACTACAGTAACCGGAGCCCATTCAGTAGTACTGGCACAATCATCCTGCACGAGTGGCGGCAATGCTGTAGTAAATAACAGTCTATCCGGGTCACAGAAATTATTCCGGGCATTATCCAGACTGGCAGTGATGGCATTGGGATCGATATCCATCCCCGTGACTCGATCCGCACCGAGTTTCAGTGCAGCTATCGCCAGGATGCCTGAGCCGCAGCCATAATCGAGCACACTATCACCGGATTGAAGGAATTGATCCAGCCAGGTAAGGCATAACCGGGTGGTCGGATGGCTGCCCGTACCAAAAGCCAGACCGGGATCCAACCTTAGACTGATTGCTGCAGGATCTGGCGGCTCATGCCAGGATGGAACCACCCACAGCCGCGAGGAAATTCTGATCGGTTCGAATTGTGCCTGCGTCAACCTGACCCAATCTTGTTCCATAACCTGTGCCAGCTGATACTCCGGCAATGCAGGCGATCCGATTATCTCAGCAACCCCCTGTATGATCTCGTCGACATTGGCATTTTCTTCCAGCAGCACCGTTACTTCCGCCTGCTGCCAGAATTGATCCGGAGGCGCACCGGGCTCACCGAACAAAGGTTGTTCCTGGCTGGTTCCCTCTCCCGCATCATGTACGTCGACTGACAATACACCTCGCTCCAGCAGCCGGTCACCTACCAGATCAACGTAATCAGATCCGATTCTAAAAGTCAGGGATAGCCAAGACATTGCCAAAGCGGGTAACAGAATTTCTCACTATCGCATTATCAGGTCGATTTTTTGTTGTACAACGCGAGTTTACCTTCAAGATGATGAATGGAAACAGGACCGGACAGGAAGTTGCAATCTGTCAACAGATCGAGATGCAACGGTATATTGGTTTTGATACCTTCGACAATCATCTCCGTCAGCGCTATACGCATACGGGCAATGGCCAAGTCGCGATCATCGCCATAAGCAATCACCTTGGCAATCATGGAATCATAGTAAGGCGGTACACGATAGTTGTGATAGATATGTGAATCCACCCTGATTCCCGGACCACCCGGAGCATGATATTGAGTAATACGTCCCGCCGATGGAGTCAGCTTATACGGATCTTCCGCATTGATACGGCATTCTATGGCATGACCCTTGAACACGATGTCTTTCTGCTGCAAAGAGAGTTTTTCTCCGGCTGCCACACGAATTTGTGCCTGAACCAGATCGATCCCGGTGATTGCCTCTGTTACCGGATGCTCAACCTGCAGCCGGGTATTCATCTCAATGAAATAAAATTCATTGTTCTCGTAAAGAAATTCAAAAGTCCCGACACCGCGATAATTGATACGCTTGCAAGCCTCGACACATAGCTCCCCGATTTTGTCTCGCAACTGAACAGAGATACCCCGGGCAGGCGCTTCTTCAATGATCTTCTGATGGCGACGTTGCATAGAGCAATCCCGTTCACCCAGATGAACGACATTGCCATACTCGTCGGCCAGTATCTGAAATTCGATATGACGAGGATTTTCCAGGTATTTTTCTGCATAAACAACCGGATTACCAAATGCAGCCTGCGCCTCGTTACGTGTCGTAATCACCGCGTTTGAAAGCGCTGCTTCGGTATGCACGACACGCATACCGCGTCCCCCACCCCCTCCAGCAGCTTTGACGATGACCGGATAGCCAATCTCTTTGGCAATCTTTTTTACCTCATCGAGAGATTCCGGTAATGCGCCACCAGAACCCGGTACACAAGGTACACCTGCCTGCCGCATAGCATTCTTAGCACTGACTTTATCTCCCATCAGCCGGATCGTATCCGGCCGGGGTCCGATAAAGAAAAAACCACTTTTTTCCACCCTCTCGGCAAAATCTGCATTCTCGGATAGAAAACCATAGCCCGGATGAATGGCTTCAGCATCAGTCACTTCAGCCGCACTGATAATGGCAGGAATGTTCAGATAACTCTGCGCAGAAGCTGCCGGGCCGATACATACCGACTCATCAGCCAGTTTGACGTACTTGGCCTCAGCATCCGCTTCGGAATGAACGGCTACTGTTTTAATACCCATGGTGCGACATGCTCGCTGGATGCGCAGCGCGATCTCACCACGATTGGCGATCAATATTTTTTCAAACATAGGAATTAGGTATCGGTAACCTGATCTGGATAGATGCTTGAGAATTCAGAAAATCATTCTGGGAAATCATCATTCGATGACAAACAATGGCTCTCCATATTCAACCGGCTGACCATTCTCCGGCAAAATAGTCTTGATTTTACCGTCACGGTCAGCTTCGATTTCGTTGAGCAGTTTCATGGCTTCGATAATACACAGCGTTTCCCCGGATTTCACATATTGCCCGATTTCGACAAATGGCTTCGCTCCAGGAGCTGAAGCACGGTAGAACGTCCCTACCATGGGAGATTTAACGATATGCCCCTCCGGCAGACCAGGTTTATCCTGTGTATCAGCCTCGCTCACCGTGGCAGTTACCGATCCTCCAGGAGCAGGAGCATGATATTGCGGTACTATCGTGGCAGTCGATTGTGTCAGAGTTATGGATTTGCTGATACGTACTTTTTCTTCACCCTCAGTCACTTCCAGCTCGGTAATACTGTATTCTTCAACTAATTCAATCAATTTTTTGAGTTTTCTCAAATCCATATTTTTCTCCAGAGCAAATCCTGCCCATAAACACTTTGTTTGTCTTCAGGTTTGAAACTTCTTTGTTTCCTGATAATGACCGTTGACCGGTCTGGAACTGAATCAGTTCATCTGATTTGTATTACCATTTATTTCGGTTATCGGAATCTGCCTGATTGTGGATAAAATCTTTTCAGTGATGCCACCCTGTCCACATGATTTATCTGGTCAAAGCAAATTGAAACGCCAGTTCATATCCTACCGCACCCAAACCACTGATGACCCCGACTGCGATATCCGAGAAATAAGAGATACGGCGAAATGATTCGCGAGCATAGACATTGGAAAGATGGATTTCCACAAACGGTAGGCTGGTGGCAGCCAAAGCATCACGCAAGGCAATACTGGTATGTGTCAGTGCGGCCGGGTTGATGATAATGAAATCGGTACCATCACTCATAGCTCCTTGCACACGATCGATCAGCTCATACTCGGCATTGCTCTGAAAAGTACTCAACACCACAGATGCGGCCTGCGCTTTGGCCACCAAATTCCTGTTAATATCTTCCAGTGTCGTTTGCCCGTAGACAGCAGGCTCTCTTCTACCCAGAAGATTCAGATTGGGGCCATGGATTACCAAGATATTTGCAGCCATATCGACCATTCATTCACGATGGCTAATTATGTCCTTTTCTCCTGATATTGTACAGTTTTTTATGTATTTTCCCCGAAGTTACAGCAAAATACCTGATTCTGGCAAATTACAGAATTGCTGATTCAGAGGCTGCTCCATTTACCTCTTGCAAAGAGATACCGTCGAACGGAAATGGTAAGTGATTTTATAGTGATTGGCGCAGGAATCATCGGCCTTTCCACTGCGCTTCGATTACTTGAAGAAGGTGCATCAGTCACCCTGCTCGATCGCCGCGAAGCAGGATGTGAAGCCTCATGGGCGGGCGGAGGCATTTTGTCTCCCTTATATCCATGGAATTATTCGGATTCCGTGACTCGCCTGGCGTCGTTCAGTATGTCATGCTACCCGGAGTGGACAGCAGCACTGCATACAGCTACTGGCATCGATCCCGAATATCAGATCTGCGGGCTTGTCATTCTTCCCCCTTACGATCCAGAAGAAGCCGTCAACTGGTGCTCTGCCCATGCAGTACCGCTGACATACCTCTCATCCTCACACCATGGCGGATTATCCTGGACCCACATCAACGACAAACAGGAAAATGCTCAGGCGTTGTTTCTCCCTGAAGTCGCTCAGGTTCGTAATCCACATCTGCTACAGGCGTTATACAAACGTATCAGACAACTGGGCGGAAAGATCATCGAATATTGCGAAGTCCAGGAACTGGAGATATCCGGTCAGAAAGTTCATGCCATCCGGACACTATCCGAAAAATGCTCTGCCGGCCAGTACATTCTTTCAGCCGGTGCCTGGAGCAGAAAAATTCTCGGAGAACATGCGCTGAATCTCGCAATAAAACCCATTCGCGGGCAAATGCTTTTATACAAGCTGCCGAGAAATCCGCTTTGCTCCATCGTGTTGCAACGAGATCTCTATCTCATTCCGCGACGTGATGGACACTTGCTGGTGGGTAGCACGATCGAGGACACGGGATTTGATAAGCAGATCACCTTCGATGCAAAAAACAGGCTATCCAGCTGGGCGAAAAAAATCCTGCCACAACTGAAAAATACGCCACTCCTGAAACACTGGTCAGGCCTGCGCCCCGCCACACCCGGCAATATCCCGATAATCGGGCCACATCCATTTCTTGAAAATCTTTATATCAACAGCGGACACTTCCGCTATGGTGTAACAATGGCGCCCGGCAGCGCGGAAATACTGGTGAACGAAATTCTAAAACGTACCCAGCCTTTTGATGTCACCCCGTATCAGAGAGGATGGCATTCGTCCGAATAATGTCAGATATATTTATTGAGACTCGCAGGCTCAGCTTTCGGCAGCGGGAAAGTTACCGATTCAAGAACTCCGGATAATTCTTCCACTACGACACCCTGATTCGACTGTTTTGCTGCAATCTGTTCAAGGCGTTCGAGCACCTGTTGAACCAGTATTTCCGGAGCAGATGCACCGGCAGTAATACCGATACATCGTTTATTGATCAACCAGCTTTCCTGCAACTGTTCCGCCTGATCAACCATGTAAGCTTCTACATTTTCGTTTCTTGCCACCTCACAGAGACGATTGGAATTCGAACTGTTCGGTGACCCAACCACAACGACCAGATCACAGAGCTTGACCAGTTTTTTGACTGCATCCTGACGGTTTTGTGTGGCATAGCAGATATCATCTTTCTTGGGGCCGGTGATCTTCGGAAAACGATGCTTCAACGCTTCGATCACGCGTGCCGCATCATCGACCGACAAAGTCGTCTGGGTGACGTATGCCAGATTATTGTCGTTCCTGACCTGGAGCCTTGCTACATCTTCCGCAGTTTCCACGAGGTACATCGTACCCTTGCTTCTTTCAATCTGCCCCATGGTGCCTTCGACCTCAGGATGACCCTGATGGCCAATCATGACAATTTCCTTACCTTCCTTATCCATTTTTGCCACTTCGACATGTACCTTGGTCACGAGCGGACAGGTCGCATCGAATATCTGCAGTTTACGAGCGGCCGCTTCCCTTCTCACTTCATGAGAAACACCGTGCGCACTGAAAATGAGCATACTGCCTTCCGGTACTTCCTCAAGATTTTCCACGAATACCGCTCCCTTTTTCTCCAGATCTTCAACCACGAAGCGGTTATGGACAACCTCATGCCTTACGTAGATAGGTGCACCATACATCGTCAGCGCACGCTCGACGATTTCAATGGCCCGGTCAACTCCCGCGCAGAATCCTCTCGGGTTCGCAAGCAATACTCTGATCATCAGCCTGTTTCTCCATGGTTTGTATACAAATCCGATTATAAAATAATCCTGAAAAGGTTTTGAGTTTTCATCTCAGAAGCGATATCTTGTTTCATCTGTAACTAAATAAAGCAGTATTTCAGTGACTCGTGTATCCGGTTTGGTTATGTTGAAACTCACAACAAAACAATTTTTATTGTTTCACCATACACAATCCTCTTAAAATTTCGCTGTATACTTTTCGATATTTACGTTACGCTGCAAAAATAACTTAACCGGCTTCGGAACTTGACAGTTTTATTGAGAATTTCCTGATGGGTGCGCTGGCTTTTTACACTTTCATTTACTTTGTCGGGCACTTTGCTGCACTCGGCCTGAATATCATTACAAACAGAAAATTACTCAAACAGCGCTGGACTGGGCTGGTTGGTGTAATCATCGTAGCCATCATGCACGGCTATAAAATCATTAGCACTACACCTCCGTCAGGCCATGATGACGATACGCTATATGCGATCAGTTACTTCGTCGTTTTTCCAGTAGTAGTCATCAGTGCAGTTCTCTTTTATCTGAACGAAAAAGATAAAAAAGACGGCAGTTCAAAATAATCACTATCTCGCCCGATATATTCCACCTTTCTCTGATACATGACTTCACTGTCGCCCGGCCAAGTCATTCGCCAGGAAATCCTTGCGCTGTCAGCCTATCATGTTCCCCCTGCAAAGGATATGGTCAAGCTGGATGCAATGGAAAATCCCTACCGACTGCCCCCTTTTTTATGTGAAGAGATCTCTCGGATAGCGGCAGATACATCCATTAATCGTTACCCTGATCCACACGCTACCGCGCTCAAGGAAGTGCTCAGTGCCACACTATCCATTCCGGCTGGAATGGAAATCATGTTGGGCAATGGTTCAGACGAAATCATTCAGATCATCATGCTGGCGGCAGCAAAGCCGGGAGCAAAGCTGCTGACGGTCGAACCGGGGTTTGCCATGTTCAAAATGATTGCCACATTCACGAACATGCAATATATCGGAATCCCGTTGGAACCTGATTTTTCGCTGGATCTCGACAGAATGCTCGAGGCAATCAAGCATCATCAGCCTGCTGTCGTATTCCTGGCCTACCCTAATAATCCGAGCGGCAATCTGTTCGATACCCGCGCTCTGGAAAAGATCATCGAAGTATCCCCGGGACTGGTCGTAATCGATGAAGCCTATCATCCTTTTGCCGGAAAAAGTTTCATTGGCAGGCTTACCGATTATCCTAATCTGCTGGTCATGCGGACGCTTTCGAAACTGGGGCTGGCCGGACTCCGTCTGGGGCTTCTGGCCGGCAGACCGGAGTGGTTATCTCATCTGGAGAAACTGCGCCTGCCCTATAATGTCAATGTAATTACCCAGCTTGTTGCGACAAAAATCATGCAGCACTACGATGTATTGCAGCAACAGGCAGATGCAATCAGACAAACACGTACCAGATTACACATTTTCCTGGAAAATCTGAATGGAATCGAGGTGTACCCTTCGGATGCCAACTTCATCCTGTTCCGTCTCGATGGAGCCAGCCGGATTTTCAGATTGCTTCAGGAACATAGCATTCTGGTGAAGAATCTTGACAACAGTCATCCCTTATTAAAAAATTGCCTCCGTGTAACGGTAGGCACACCTGAAGAAAATGATCGTTTCTGCAACACACTGCAAGATCTGATTGCAGGAAGTTAACCGGAAAACCGAACACGACATCCGTTCGAATTTAAATGCTCATGCGTACAGCACAAGTCACCCGCAATACTCAGGAAACACAAATTACGGTAACGATCAACCTGGATGGCCAGGGAAAAGCGGAATTAGACAGCGGAATCCCTTTCCTTGACCACATGCTCGATCAGATTGCTCGTCACGGCATGTTCGATCTGAGTGTTATCGCAAAAGGTGATCTCCATATCGACGCTCACCATACAGTGGAAGATATCGGCATTACCTTGGGCCAGGCGTTGAATCGTGCAGTCGCTGACAAAAAGGGGCTCGTGCGCTACGGGCATGCTTATGTACCTCTCGATGAAGCCTTATCCAGAGTCGTCATCGATTTATCGGGCAGGCCTGGCTTGCAGTTCAACACTATATTCACACGCGCAGTCATTGGTAATTTCGATGTCGATCTGATCCAGGAATTCTTTCAAGGCTTTGTCAATCATGCCATGGTAACGCTACACATAGACAATCTGGCCGGTAAAAATGCGCACCATCAGGCTGAAACTATTTTCAAAGCATTCGGCCGGGCGCTGCGTATGGCTATAACAACCGACCCGCGCTGTGATAATCTTATTCCATCCACCAAAGGCGTGCTGTAGACAAAACGCTCTGAACATTCTGATACGAATATGAACTCGATTGCCGTCGTCGATTACGGAATGGGCAACCTGCGATCAGTATCCAAAGCACTGGAATATGTCGATTCATCTGCCATCGTCAATGTAACCAGTGATCCCGAAACCATCCGATCTGCCGCACGCGTCGTTGTTCCCGGTCAGGGTGCAATGCCTCATTGCATGCAGGCGCTGGATGATCAGGGTTTACGCGAATCCGTTATCGAAGCTGCTAAAAACAAACCTTTCCTCGGTATCTGCCTCGGGTTACAAATGCTGTTCGAGGAAAGTGAAGAAGGCAATATTCGTGCCTTGGATATTCTGCCTGGCAAAGTAAAAAGACTGGAATCTGCAGATACGACTAGTAACGACACTCCAAAAATCAAGATCCCCCACATGGGCTGGAACCAGGTTCATCAGACTCTGGAGCATGCGTTATGGCACGGGATCGATACCGACACACGTTTTTACTTCGTTCACAGTTATTACGTAGCGACAGATGAACCGCAAATAGTGGCAGGCAGCACCGAATATCCGGCTCCATTTACCTGCGCAGTAGCCAGAGATAACATTTTTGCCATTCAGTTTCACCCTGAAAAAAGTCACTCTGCAGGACTGGCGTTATTGAGCAATTTCCTGAAATGGACACCCTGATAACATTCAGCTCTTTCCTTGTTTTTACCTTTTTTTCAACTCTGATCATCAACCCAGATAAACCTGTATGCTGATTATTCCCGCTATCGATCTGAAAGATGGACATTGTGTCCGACTGAAGCAAGGCATCATGGAAGATGCCACAGTATTCTCGGAAAATCCTGAAACAGTAGCACTGCACTGGCTGGATAGCGGAGCACGTCAACTGCATCTGGTCGATCTCAATGGTGCATTTGCCGGAAAACCCGAAAATGGCGAAGCAATCCGTGCGATCGTCGAGGCGGTCGATGGCAGAATTCCAATCCAGTTGGGTGGAGGAATCCGTGATCTGGAGACCATAGAGTACTATCTGGATAATGGCATCAGCTATGTAATCATTGGAACAGCAGCAGTCAAAGTACCGGGCTTCCTGCACGATGCCTGCTATGCGTTTCCGGGTCAAATTATGGTCGGATTGGATGCCAAGAGTGGAAAAGTAGCCGTCGACGGCTGGTCCAAGGTAACCGGCCATGATGTCATCGATCTCGCCAAAAAATTCCAGGATTACGGCGTCGAAGCAATCATCCATACTGACATCGGTCGCGATGGTATGCTCAGCGGGCTCAATATCGAGGCCACCGTGGAACTCGCTCAGGCGCTGACGATTCCCGTTATCGCCAGTGGTGGTGTAACCAACCTGGATGACATCAGAAAATTGTGTGAGGTCCAGTCTGAAGGAATTACGGGTGTCATCACTGGTCGTGCGATTTATCAGGGCTCGCTCGATTTCAAGGAAGCCCAAGCCTTGGCAGATCAACTGGATTCAGTCATTTGATTAGTCATGACTCACCCCAGTATCCTCACAGCACATTTCTTACCCTGTCACTCTTCTATTCAGTCTGCTTCTGACAATTTCTGATCAATGGGATTAGCCAAACGTATCATCCCCTGTCTTGATATCAAAGATGGGCGCGTCGTCAAAGGAGTCAATTTTGTCTCGTTACGGGATGCGGGAGACCCGGTCGAAATTGCCCGCAGCTATAATGAACAGGGCGCTGACGAACTCGTTTTCCTCGACATTACCGCCAGCTCGGAAAATCGCGATTTAATCCTGCATATCGTCGAGAAAGTCGCCGCACAGGTGTTCATCCCCCTGACAATAGGCGGAGGCGTCCGTAAAGCCGAAGACGTACGCAGGCTTTTGAACGCCGGTGCAGACAAAGTCAGCATCAACACCTCAGCCGTGTTGAATCCGATGCTGATCAAAGAATCAGCAGATCACTACGGCTCCCAGTGTATCGTGATCGCAATCGATGCCAGACAGATACCTGATGCAAATCCTGAATCTCCACGCTGGGAAGTATTTACCCATGGCGGACGCAAACCAACCGGAATCGATGCAATTGAATGGGCTCAAAAAATACAATCCCTAGGCGCCGGAGAAATTCTGCTAACCAGCATGGATCGTGACGGTACGCGTTCCGGATTTGATCTTACACTGACACGTGCAATCTCCGATTCAGTCGATTTACCGGTCATTGCAAGTGGTGGAGTCGGTCATCTGGATCACCTGGTGGAAGGTATTCTGACAGGTCATGCCGATGCGGTACTGGCAGCAAGCATCTTTCATTATGGCGAGTACAGTATCCGGCAAGCCAAGCAATACCTGTCATCGCACGGTATAGAGGTTCGCCTGTAACAAATATAAAACAGGATTACCTTTCTTTATTCCTGTATAACCATAGCTTCAACTCGATCAGGAATGCCCTTTTACCTGGCATTATCGCCCCTTGCATTTTAAAAAACCCCTTGAAACTGTTAAGATCGCCCGAAGAAACAGAAGAGCACATGGAGCAGTCAATGACAGACAAGTGGCTTGATACCATAAACTGGTCGGCAGATGGCCTCATTCCGGCTATCGCACAGGATAAAAACAGCGGCAAAATTCTGATGGTAGCCTGGATGAATCGCGAAGCACTCAAACGTACTGTCGAAAGCGGTGAGGCGGTTTACTGGTCACGTTCCAGAAAAAAACTGTGGCATAAAGGCGAGGAATCCGGGCATACCCAGAAAATCGCTGCGATCCATCTCGATTGTGATGAAGATATCCTTCTCCTCAGTGTGGAACAGAAAGGAGGAATTGCTTGCCATACAGGCAGACAAAGCTGCTTCTTCCGTCAATTGAAAAATGGGGAATGGGTCGTCACAGAACCTGTTATCAAAGACCCATCACAAATTTATACCCAATGACCACATCGACCATACTGCAACGGCTGACACAAACGATTGAAGCACGAAAAAGCGCCGACCCCGCTCATTCCTATGTTGCCAAACTGCTGAACAGCAACCAGGACAAGGTGCTGAAAAAAATTGTCGAGGAAGCCGCTGAAACCATCATGGCTTGTAAAGACAATGATAGAGAACAGATCATTTATGAAACGGCAGATTTATGGTTTCATTGTCTGGTCATGCTCACCCGGCATAATATTTCGCCGGAAGATATATTGCGGGAACTGGAACGCCGGGAAGGAGTATCCGGCATCGAAGAAAAGTTATCGCGATCTCAACCCAACAAAACTGAGTAATATGGAAGACTGTCTGTTCTGCAAAATCGTCCGTGGAGAAATCCCGGCCACTAAAATACATGAGGATGCGGATACATTGGCATTCCTCGATATCCATCCGGCAGCACCCGTACATCTGCTGCTGGTACCCAAACAGCATATCGGATCACTGAGTGAAGTCGATGAAAGCCATCAACAATTACTCGGAAAAATGTTGTGGCTGGCTCCCCGACTGGCAGCCAGCCAGGGATGCACAGATGGATTCCGAACCATTATTAATACCGGCCGAGTAGGTGGACAGGAAGTGTTTCATCTCCACCTCCACGTTATTGGAGGGAAGGATCCTCTGCCCGCCATGATTCACCACGACTAACCGTTCAAGGAGCAAATGATGGGAAGTTTCAGTATTTGGCACTGGCTGGTTGTTCTGGCAATCGTCGTCCTGGTATTCGGGACCAAGAAGCTGCGCAATCTTGGCAGTGATCTGGGTGGGGCAGTCCGTGGGTTCAAAGAAGGAATGAAAGGCGCTGAAGAAGAAAGCACCCCGCCACCCCCAGCTCAGCAGGTAACCGGCCATTCGATCAAAAGTGAAATAGAAGAAAAAGATCAGACGACAGTCTGATCTGACAACATGGCTCTCCGCAATTACCGGAACAAGATTCTCGGGATAATCCCGAAGTACGGTTCAACAATGTTCAAATCTGAAAATGTTTGATATCAGTTTCGCTGAACTCGTGGTCGTTGGAATCGTAGCGCTGATCGTCATCGGGCCGGAACGGTTACCGGCCGTTGCACGCACGGTAGGTTATTTTCTGGGGCGTGCCCGGCACTATGTCGATCAGGTCAAGCATGACCTGCATGAAGAAATGGAACTGGATAGCCTGAGAAAACTCAGGGATTCCATGCACGACACCGTCAATTCATTTGAACATTCAGTACGCAGCGAAATGAACAAAATTCAGGAAACTACAGAAACTCAGTCTGCAGCCATATCGGATAAACAACCTCCATTTGAAAAAGCTGCAGAAAATATCGAACCGGTCAATACCAGTGAAACTAAAACCACATCGACGCCTGCTGAACCCCGGCAACCGAACAGCTAGTGTCTGTAAGGATTCAATATTGCAAGCCGATGATTGCCCTCATTCCTATCAAATCAGACAACCCAATCTAACGACAGGACGAACCGCAGTAACAGATGGATGACGACATTACTTTTATTTCACATCTGGTGGAATTACGCTCCCGGCTGATCCGGGCACTTCTGGTACTGTTTTTGGGTTTTCTGCCCTGCGCTTTCTTTGCGCGGGAGTTATACAGTTTTCTGGCTTTCCCTCTGCTGGAAAAACTACCGCAAGGCGGGCAGATGATCGCCACCGAGGTTGTCACTCCTTTCTTCATCCCGATGAAAGTGGCGTTGATGGTGGCATTTCTCATCACACTGCCGCATACCCTCTATCAGCTCTGGGCATTCGTCGCCCCCGGTCTGTACAGCCACGAGAAACGCCTGTTTCTGCCGCTGGTATTCATCAGCAGCCTTCTCTTCTTCACCGGTATGGCATTTGCCTACTTTGCGGTACTGCCACTGGTATTCGAGTTCATCGTCTATTTTGCGCCGGAAGGGGTCGCTGTCATGACTGATATCAGCGAATACCTCGGTTTTGTCCTGTCGATGTTTCTGGCTTTCGGAATCACATTTGAAGTACCGGTCTTTGTGCTGATACTCATTCGGACCGGTCTCGTCTCGATCGAGAAAATGAAATCTGTCCGCCGCTTTGTACTGGTAGGTGCGTTCATCATCGGGGCGATTTTCACTCCACCTGATGTCATGTCGCAGATCTTGCTGGCAGTCCCTTTATACCTGCTCTACGAACTGGGCATCATCCTGGCTGCCTTGTCGATGAAATCATCCTCGCGGAAATCACCACTGCCTGTCACGCAAAATCAGCATAACGATACCGGGGAAAATGAGTAGTCAATACTTCGGCCACTACAGGCCATATCTTCTCCCATCAATCGACACTTTCCTGATACCACAAATAGTTACCTGTCCTTTACCCCGGATCAGGCGCTGCGCCTTGACACAACCATAGTGCTGTTATAGTCTGCGCCCCTTGTTTGAGGTGTCCCAGATGTATTTTCACGAGGGATGAAACGGGAAGCTGGTGCGCACTGGAATCAACCAGCGCAATGCCGGCACTGCCCCCGCAACGGTAAATGAGTCAATGATCTGCACACGCCACTGTGCTGTATGGCACGGGAAGGCGCAGAACCAGGAAAATACAGCTTCCGCTCATAAGTCCGGAGACCGGCCTGAAGCAATATCATGTTATTGCGGAGGGCAATACACGGCACCGAATCTCATTCCCGGTATTTAATCGTACCCGGTTCTCTGCTGTTTCTCCGCAATCTGTTTACAACCCGATCATCGCGCGGGTGTGCGCGGAGGAAACAATGTCCGAAAATTATGCTTCATCCGTACTGGCTTTGTGGCTGGGAGCCAGTCTTTCTGCCCTTTCATGGGCAGAAGAAATCAGTTATCTCGAAAAACCGGTGGTCGTCACTGCCAGTCGTACCGATCAGGCGGCAGAAGACACACTTGCTTCGGTTACCGTCATCACGCGGACTGACATCGAACGCCAGCAAGCGCGCTCCATGCAGGATCTGCTGCACGGTATTGCAGGGATCAACATCGCCAATACCGGCGGTCCTGGAAAATTGACCACACTTCTCCTGCGAGGAACAGAGTCCGACCATGTACTGGTTCTGGTCGATGGCATCAGAATGGGCTCCGCTACATCCGGATTTTCTGAAATCCAGAACTATCCGGTAGAACTGATCGATCGTATCGAAATTGTCCGAGGGCCACGTTCCAGCCTGTATGGCCCGGAAGCCGTGGGTGGCGTCATCCAGATTTTCACCCGCAAAGGGGGGAAAAAAGGACTGAAACCCACTCTCAGCTTCGGAGGGGGCAGCTACGGAACCATCAATGGCTCAGCCACGCTCTCTGGCAGCAGTGAACGCGCCTGGTTCAATCTCGGTATCAGCGGATCGGATACCAATGGCTTCAATGCCTGCAAAGGATCTTTCAGTGCAGGATGTTTCACTGTTGAACCGGACAAGGATGGCTACCGCAATATCTCCGGCTCAGCCCGTGCCGGTTACCGTTTCGATAACGGACTGGATATCGAAGCCAGTTTTTTACATACTGACGGACATTACGAATACGACGGCAGCTTTCAAAACAGAACCAAGCTGGCACAACAGGTATTCGGGGGAACAGCACGCTATTCACCTTTTGAACCCTGGCGTATCACGTTAACGGCGGGGCGCAGTCATGAAGATTCCGATAACTTCAAGGAAAAAATATTCATGACGCGCTACCATGCCCGGCGCGATACGATCTCCTGGCAAAATGACATAACCATCACCCCGAACCAGCTTCTGACCATCGGTACGGATTACCTGTATGACCATATCAACAGCTCGGAAAAATTTACCACCACCTCGCGCTATAACTGGGGTGTATTTGCGCAACACCAGATTTCACTCGCAGCGCACAAACTGCAGCTTTCTGTACGCCATGATGACAATCAGCAATTCGGCAGTCAGGTCACCGGTGGGGCTTCCTGGGGCTATTCGCTGACCGAACGGGTCAGACTGACTGCCGGTTTCGGCAGTGCATTCAAGGCCCCTACTTTCAATGAGCTGTATTTCCCAGGATTTGGCAATCCTGATCTCAAACCGGAAGATGCCCGCACGGTGGAGCTGGGTGCAGCTGGCCGGTTTGACTGGGGCAACTGGTCACTCAACCTGTATGAAACCTGGATCGATGACTTGATCTCATACAATGCAGCCACATTCACTCCGGATAATATCGATAAAGCACGCATACAAGGGCTGGAAGCCATCCTCAACACCGAAATCAAAGGCTGGCTGATTCAAACCAACCTCACTTTTCTTGATCCGCAGAATCGTTCCAAAGGAGCCAACAAAGGCAATATTCTGCCACGGCGTAGCAAGCAGGCTTTCCGGATCGATGCCAGTCGTCAGCTCGGTGATTTTGTTGTGGGAGCAATGTTTCTTGCAGAAACCAATCGCTACGATGATCTGGCAAACAGCCAGAAACTGGATGATTACGTCAAAGTCGATCTGCGGGCAGAATATCTGATCAACTCGCAGTGGCGCATCCAGGGACGAATCGAAAACCTGTTTGACAAGGACTATGAAACCGCTGCATTCTTCAACCAGCCCGGGCGCAACTTTTTTGTCACCCTGCGTTATCAACCATAGGATAAGAAAATGCTGACATTGCCATTGCGACATCAATACCTGATCGGATCGATCCTGATCGCCCTGATGATCGTCACACGTGAATATCACTTTGCCTCACTACACAATCTGCCGGGAGCCTCCTGGGCAGTTTTCTTTCTGGCTGGCATCTACCTTGGCTCAAGCTGGTCATTATTCGGCTTCCTGGCACTTGCCTGGATACTTGATTTTTCAGCTTACTTTACCGTTGCAGGAAGTGATTTCTGCCTGACCTCAGCCTATGTTTTCCTGCTGCCCGCCTATAGCGCTCTTTGGGCTGCCGGCCGCTGGTTCACAGCCCGTTATCAATTCTCATGGCGAGCGCTGGCGCCCCTGTCCATCAGCCTCCTGATCGGAGCGATATTGTGCGAATTATTCTCCAGCGGCGGATTCTATTTTTTCTCCGGCCAATTTGAAGAAACCACTTTTGCCGAATCCTGGCAGCGTGAATTACACTACTTCCCGCTTTATCTCCAGTCCTTGCTGTTTTATGTCGGCATTGCAGCCACGATACATACCTTGTTCGTGCTGATTCATAAATCACGCCATCCACAAATTGATGCCGCCGGCTGACAGCACAGACATCGATGTAGACAAGGCGCAGCGCTATCGCTTGCGGATGCAGCGCCAGAAGGCAATCGTGGATGCAGCGATTGTCCGTGCCGATAAAAGCAAAGGGCTATTGCTGGTACTCACCGGCAACGGCAAGGGAAAATCGAGTTCCGCCTTCGGGATGGCCGCCCGTGCGCTGGGACATGGCATGCGCGTGGGTGTTGCGCAATTCATCAAGGGACGCTCCGATACCGGCGAGGAAGCCTTTTTCAGGCAACAGAAAAACATCATCTGGCATGTGCTGGGAGAAGGATTCACCTGGGATACGCAGGATCTTGCGCGTGACAAAGAAACCGCCCGGCAGGGGTGGGCAGTCGTACAAACCATGCTGTGCGATCCATCGATCGATCTGCTGATACTCGATGAACTCACCTACCCGCTCAAATTCGGCTGGCTGGAAATCAGCGAAGTATTAACTGACCTTCAGAACCGGCCAGCCATGCAGCATGTCGTCATCACCGGCCGCGCCGCACCGGATGCTTTATGTAATGCTGCTGACACCGTTACCGAAATGCGCGATGTCAAACACGCTTTTCAGGCTGGTATTCAGGCACAAACGGGGATTGATTACTGATACCGTCCAGAAAAAGAAACCGAATTGAACCGATATTCACGAGTTGATATGGCAATGAAGCTTGTCATAAAATAATTTTTCGTCACACCACATTCATTAGGCTAAACGTGGATACAGCGCCAGACGGGTTGCTTTATACACGGAGTACAAACGGATAAGGGTGCAAGATCATATTCCCGCAGAATACGCGCGCACTCTTGAAATCATTGAAAAACTACTATGCTCAGGCTTATACCCAGTAAAGGGCTGAAAAAAACGATAAACACGCTTACGGTTGCTGAAAAGGCCAGAATCAATCATCAGGATATTGAAGAGCTGCTGTTGAGGTATCAAAGGAGATGCCCCGAAGAGGCTGCCAAAAACATAACCGAAGTCACAAATCTGAATCAGGAGAAGCATGAGGGTCTCCGAGTATTTGTGATCCAGACTTGGATAGCGCTCATGGTGGCAAATTCCTACGGACTCGAGACGTATCAGACTTTGAAAACATTCATGGAAAGACAGGGCTACAAGACGCAGCTGGATTCCGTATATACGATAACAGAACGGAAAGATTGAAATCGGTGTGGCAGAACGTTGTTATTTGTAGTAGTTCATATTTGATCTGACAGCAGGTCTTGCCAAGAGGTGGGATTACCCGGTTTGATAGAGGTGCGAATCTTTATCAACCGAACGCGAAAGCGTAAAGGAGTAATCCCATGAGCGGTGTTCATCATAAAATCATTAAACACAAGATTGGCTTGCTTAATCTGGCAGCTGAGCTTGGCAATGTATCCCGTGCCTGTAAGGTGATGGGTTTTTCTCGCGATACTTTCTATCGCTATCAGGCAGCTGTGGAAACAGGATGTGTTGAAGCTCTGATAGATGCAAACCGACGTAAGCCCAATATCAAGAACCGTGTAGAAGAAGCGACGGAAGCAGCGATCCTGGCCTTTGCTCTGGAGCAACCGGCTTTTGGTCAGGTTCGTGTTTCCAACGGACTG
>Ga0206106_100500_pt1 | contig 26554 bp, 24 predicted proteins | sample 1B1ome_FD_148677 | JGI IMG/M metagenome (GOLD analysis project Ga0206106, IMG submission 148677) | Enriched microbial communities from leaf-cutter ant dump, University of Wisconsin, Madison, United States - 1B110A | ecosystem: Environmental > Terrestrial > Nest > Insects nest > Nest dump | place... | reverse complement strand
TACCAAAAGAGAAAAGAGAAAAATTGAAAATTTATACCCGAAATTTGAATGAAAATAAGCCAACAACAATACAATTAGAACTATTCCAAAATTTATAAAATCCGTCAATCTATTTTAGGCACACACATATTTTGCATTTTTACTTTTTAATTTTGACTTAAAGCTACAAGGTACTCCTCCCAAAGCGCTTCCAACTCGGCAAGTATCATAGCAGTGGCGCCCCATACGATGGTATGCTTCTCCGGTAAATATGCAGGCACCCGCATGATCATATTCGTAGCGCCGGATACGGGTACACTTACTGATTCTTTTCGGGAAAACAATTCCGGTAAGGGGACATGCAAAATTCTGGACACTTCTCCATCATAAGGATAAAGCAACGGCCGGGAAGCGGAAAAAGCCAGTACAGGATATACTACAAAATTACTCACGGGAATATACAGGCCGGTTAACTGCCCCAAAACGCGAACGGTATCACGCTTCAATGCAACTTCTTCGTTGGCCTCCCGCAGCGCCGTGTCCGCAAAATCAACATCGGTATCTTCCTGCCGCCCGCCGGGGAAAGCGATTTGCCCGCTGTGAACACCGCCGCTAGCAGTACGCTCAATCAATACAACAGCAGGAAGTTCATCCTGGATATGCAGTAAAACCAACACCGCACTTTTCCGGGCTTCTTTGGGCGCTTCAGTCAACTTAGGCCGCCTGATATGAATCATGCTGAGCTGCGCCGGCTCCCCGGGCAAAGGACGGGAAAGCCGTTGCGGTAACCAATTGAAAAAATCCTGCATTTTTACAGTTTATAATTATGGATTTTGGATTTTGAATTATGGATTATGGATTTTTACTTATAGTTATCTAAAAAACGATCAACAATAATACGGCATTCTGCCATGAAGTCAAAAACAATAGGGTACATTTCAAACTTTCGCACCCATATACTCCTTCTTGTATTCTAGGAATCTAAAGGACGTGTATAGATGCTTTCAGCATGACAGGGGGGATTGTAGGGATGTTCTGTTAGCGAAAAAATGAAATGCACCCCAACAATAGGGTGTATTTCATTTTGGCCTTTGTGGCTCATAAAAAAGGGTTGCCCAAACGGCAACCCTGATAATATTATTAGAAGATTTCTGCTCTAATGTGACTCCTCACCTTCCTTTAAAGGAACATTCTGAGGGATGAAATCATTGCCGTTTCCGTCATCTTTATAATCGTAAGGCCAGCGATAAACCTCCGGAATATCTCCTTCCCAGTTACCGTGACCAGGCACTAAGGTAGGCGTAGTCCATTCCAGTGTTGTAGCATGCCAGGGGTTCAGGTTATTCACCCTGCGGCCTTTAAAAATGCTGACAAAGAAGTTGAATACAAACATCAACTGTGCAAAGAATACCACGATAGCTACCACAGAGATAAACGCATTCAGATCATTGAACTGTGCAAAGGATTTCCATGCGCTGTAATCGTAATAACGACGCGGCATCCCGGCCAGACCTTCATAGTGCATAGGCCAGAAAATGAGGTAAGCGCCAATAAAAGTCAGGAAGAAATGAATATAACCCAGGGTATTATTCATATACCGGCCAAACATCTTCGGGAACCAGTGATAGACACCGGCAAACATCCCCATGAATGCCGCCACACCCATTACCAGGTGGAAGTGAGCGATAATGAAATAAGTATCATGCACATGAATATCCAATGCGGAATTACCCACAAAGATACCCGTCAGACCACCGGAAATAAAGATGGATACAAAACCTAAGGCAAACATCATGGGGACGGTAAATTTGAGGTTACCTCTCCAGATCGTGGTCAACCAGTTGAATACCTTGATTGCCGATGGTATCGCGATCAACAGCGTGAGCAATACAAATATACTGCCGAGGAAAGGACTCATACCGGTTACAAACATGTGGTGCGCCCAAACCAAGAAGGCCAGCGTAGTAATACCGATGAAAGAAATAACCATCGCAAGATAACCGAAGATCGGTTTCCGTCCGTGCGTGGACAATACCTCCGAAACAATACCCATACTGGGCAGAATTACGATATACACTTCGGGGTGACCCAGGAACCAGAACAAGTGCTGGTACAGGATAGCTGAACCTCCGATATGTGACAGTGCCTTACCTCCGATGAATATTTCAGAAAGATAGAAGCTGGTACCTGCATGGCGGTCAAACAGCAGTAATACGAAACCGGAAAGTAATACCGGGAAAGAGAGTACACCTAATATTGAAGTGAATAACAGTGACCATGTCGTTAATGGCATACGGGTCATTTTCATGCCTTTGGTACGCATATTCAGGATGGTGGAAATATAATTCAGACCGGCTAACAACTGCGACACTACAAATAAGGCCATAGAAACCAGCCATAAATCCATACCCACGCCGGATCCCAATGAGGCCTCCCGGAGTGCGCTCAATGGCGGATAGGTCGTCCAGCCGCCGGCAGCAGGGCCGGTTTGCACAAACAGGGAAATAAACATAATTACACTTGATACAAAGAATATCCAGTAGGAAAGCATATTCATAAACGGTGATGCCATATCGCGGGCACCCAATTGCAGGGGCAGCAGCAGATTACTGAACGTTCCGCTCAGACCGGCGGTCAGCACGAAAAAGATCAGGATGGTGCCGTGCATGGTCACTAAGGCATAATAAAATTCGGGGGTCAGTCTTCCTCCTTTTGCCCAATGCCCCAGAAAAGTTTCCATAATCGGATGCGGCGTATCGGGAAAACCTAACTGTAAACGGAAGAAAACCGAGAAAAGCGCACCGATGATTGCCCAAATGATACCGGTAATCAGGTATTGCCTGGCAATGATTTTATGATCCAGACTAAATATCCATTTTTGGATAAAATGCTGCTCATGATGATGATGACCCCCATGGTCACCGTGTGCATCATGTGCGTGTTCAACAGGCAGATGTGCTTCCTGAACATTTCCTATAGTTGCTTCGTTAGCCATTATCAGATTATTTCTAAAAAACTAAAATTACAATTTTTATTGAACAAATTATTTCATAGACAAAGCAGCGGTTGCCGTGCTATCCGTTGCAGGCGCAGCATTTTCAGCCGGAGCATCCGTATGCACCAACGAATAATAAGGTTGTTGCTGAGCCAGCCAGGCTGCCATATCGCCTTTAGACCTTTCCACAATCACAGTACCCCGCATTGAATAGTGTCCTTTACCACAAAGCTGATCGCAGGCTATTTCATACACAAAATCAGGGTCATTGGTAATCTCTTTCATTTTATCCGTAGAGATAGTGGGCGTAAACCACATAGTCGTGATAATGCCGGGAACGGCATCCATCTTCATCCGGAAATGCGGCAGACCCACATCATGAATTACATCACGGGATTTGATAATGAGATGTACCGGTACATTGGTTGCTAAGTGCATTTCTCCGTTCTGAACCACAATATCATCTTTGCTGGCCGGGTCATTCCAATCTAAACCCAGGATATTATCGGCATCGTTAATCTTAGTATAATCGGTTTTTCCGAAAACGCCGTCCTTACCCGGGTAACGGATAATCCAGTTGAACTGTTTTCCGACAATCTCCACTTTCATGGAATTTTCGGGTGATGCTTCCGTCATGATCATCCAGTTGCGTAAACCTACAACTACCAGTACCACCAATGCTAATGCCGGAATAGTAGTCCACAGGATTTCCAAGCGGTTATTATGCGGGTAGAAAAATGCCGTGCGCTTACCGGTTGCCTGGTAGCGGTATATAAAATAGAACAACAGAAAATGGGTGATGAAGAATACGATACCCGTAAGGATTACCGTAATCAGCAACATATTTTCGTATTGTACACCATGGTCGGAAGCCGGTATGGGCAGCATCTTATCCATCATGTCCACATGGCATTTATAAATACCCCACATTCCTAAGAAGAAAACAATCACCATCAGCCAGGCCATCAGCTTGTTGGTCTGTTGTTGCACTTTTTCTTCCCCTTTCAGTATATTGGCATACTCGCCGGCTTTCGCAATTTGATAAATTACGATAAATACTAAAAAGACTAAAGCCGTAATAATTAATCCCGACATTGTGTTTTATGAATTTAATACCGTTTTAAGGTAAGGTCTTATAAAATATTATATAATTATTCTTTTGTTCCGTTAAAAATCTCAGCAGGCGTATCAGGATACGTGAATAACAGCTTCTTTCAACAGCAGGTTGTTCTGCGTAACCAGGTCTGCTTTTGACAGTGTTTTTCCTACCGACAATATCGTGATACCGATAAAGCCTAATAAAATACCGATCTCATACCAACCAATAGTCCAGTGATCCTGCATAGGGCCGGGAACGGTCAGCAGGTAAAAATACATCCAGTGACCGAATAATAAGGCCAGCGCCATAAATACAATGGTAAAATAATTCCGCTTACTGGGTGCAGACATTAAAATAAGTATCGGGAATACGAAGCAGATGATCAGGTTGGCATAGAATAAAAAGCCGTATGGTCCCTGCTGGCGCATCTTGAAATAAGTGGTTTCTTCCGGAATATTACCATACCAGATCAGCATATACTGTGCAAACCAGGTATAAGTCCAGAAGATACTGAAAGCAAACATAAATTTACCCAGGTCATGCATGTGCTCTTTAGTTACTAAGATCATATTGCCCTTGTTTTTCAGGTAAACCGTCCACAATAAGATCAGGGACATGCCGCTCACAAAGGCACTGGCAAATACATTCCAGCTATATAGGGTAGAATACCAGTGTGCATCTATGCTCATCAGCCAGAGCCAGGGGGTAATGCTCATCATGGTAAGCGCATATACCAAAAGGAAGACACCGCCGAACACAATCGTTTTCCAGTAAAGACGGGTACTGTTCCGGGGTGCTTTTTCCTGGGCAAGAGATAATGAGCGGAACTTACGTCCGAAATAGCTCCACAAACCGATAGTGGCTACAGAAAAGCCCACAAACATATATTTATTCAGGAATCCTGTTTTTCCTTCTAAAATCTTATCGCCTTCGGGATGTACCCAGTGATAAACAGGATTATGGGTATCGAAACCAAAAACGATGCACAGCATCACGATCAGCGCAATAAGGCCGAAAAGCCATACATTGGCACCAATTGCTTCCGGTACGCGCCGGTAAGCTACAATCCAGCTACCCTGTGCTAAGGCTGCTGCTGCCATAATAAATACGGAGGATACCGCCATCATTAAAAAGAACACGCTATCCTGCAGCAGCATCACCCAAAAGCGGGCTACATCATAATGCCCGTCTCCGTTAATCAAAAAGGCAAATACACCTGCAATAAGGGTCAGCACTCCAATCAGGGTCAGTACAAGACCGGAGGTTTTTAATCGGGAAGGAACTGAAAATTTATCCGTTATCATATTCTTGGAATATTTTCTGAATTATCTGTTGTTTATTTTTCGGTTAAGGTTTGTGTTCAAAAAATCTTTAGGATTCGTTTGGCGTACTTTCCGCAGCAGGAGCGGCAGCCGTTTCAGTCGAGCCGGCGGCATCCCCACCCTGCACTTTCTTAATATAAGCAATCACCTTCCAGCGCTGATGTTCATCCAACTGGGAGGCATAGCTACCCATCATATTTTTACCATAAATAATAGCATGATAAATCTGACCGCCGGTATAAGCCACAAATTTAGGGTCTTTCAGATTAGCCGGCATGGCCGCAAATTTTCCGCTGGCATACAGGGGGCCGTTGCCGTCCAGCTCCGTACCGTGACAGATACCGCAATGAATATCAAACAACCTTCTGCCTTCATCAATATCCGCTTCGCTAAGCACATAAGGATTAGTGAGTGCCTTATAAGCTGCGGTATCTTCTTCTTTAAGATGATTGGGCAGCGCCTGTCCGCGGGCAATTGTTCCGGACACCGGCGGCTGGCTGACCATACTGTCCGGCGTAATACCGTTATTCCGGGTATAGGCATCATAAGCCTGCGAATAGGTCATGTCGGGCGCATAAGTTCTGCCCGGGTCACGACGGGTATATCCACTGTTACATGCCGAAATCAGGGCGGCTCCTGCTACAATTGCCGTTATGAAATACTGTTTTTTCATTTGTATAAAATGATAAAATAATTTTTAAATACTTAAAGCTGTCACCCGTTCTTAACCGACTTTTTCATAAACTTCTTCCTTATCCCAAAATCCGTACCACCAGCCTTCTTCCGCAGTTTGAACCGAAGTTTCCACGGCTCCGGTGGTTTTAAGGAAATCAATCATTTCCAATTCCGCTGCCGGATCGGTAATTTCCAGTGCCACTACAAACAGGTCATCCGTCTGGCGGGGATGAAAAATATGTTTTTTAACACCGGGCATAATCTGGTTCAGGTAGCAGAAGGTAAGCACCATACCCACCGCAGCAAAAAGCACGGTCAGCTCAAAAGTGATGGGAATGAATGCCGGCAGTGAAAAGAACGGCTTGCCGCCATAATTGATAGACCAGTCTTTGGTCAGCACCCAGCTCATAAAGCCTAATGCCGTAGCCGTACCGGTAATACCGTAGCAAAAGCCGGCAACGTGAAGATCGGTTTGCTTCAGACCTAATGCCGTATCTAATCCGTGAACGGGAAAAGGCGTGTACACATCGTGCAGCTTATAGCCGCTGCCACGCACCTTCCGCACTGCGGGGAAAAGTACCGCCTCATCATGATAACACGCAACTGCAAATTTTTTAACTGACATGCTGTTTATTTTAAATAGTAACCCCATTCACCCGGGGCGTATTTTTTAATGATATTAATGACTGTGTTCTGCAATATGTATAAATTCATCCGTGGATTTTTCTTCCAAAGGCAACATTTGCTCTTTATAATTCTCCCCTGATGTCTTCAGCACAAACTTGATTTCCGCAATGGCAATAACCGGGAAATATTTGGCAAACAGGAAGAAGCAGGTAAAGAACAGTCCGAACGTGCCTAAGTAGAATCCCAACTCCGTCCAGGTAGGGCTGTAATAAGTCCAGCTGGAAGGGAGGTAATCACGGTATAATGACGTAACAATGATAACAAAACGCTCGAACCACATACCGATATTTACCACGATGGATAAGATAAAGGTGAACACGATATTACGGCGCAGTTTTTTCACCCAGAACAATTGCGGAGACACCACGTTACAGGTCATCATTGCCCAATAGCTCCACCAGTACGGCCCCATGATACGCCATTTAAAGGCATCCTGCTCATAGCGCACCTGGCTGTACCAGGCAATGAACAGCTCGGAAAGATAAGCCACACCCACAATGGAACCGGTCAGCACAATCACTTTGTTCATCGCTTCTATATGTCCTAATGTAATATAATCCTCTAAGCGGAACACCTTACGTACCAATACTAATAAAGTATTCACCATAGCGAAGCCGGAGAAGATGGCCCCCGCCACGAAGTAGGGCGGGAAGATGGTGGTATGCCATCCCGGTATCACGGAAGTGGCAAAGTCCATAGATACGATGGTATGCACGGAAAGCACCAAAGGCGTAGCCAGACCGGCCAGTACTAATGCCAGAGCTTCAAAGCGCTGCCAGTTTTTGGCGGTACCCGTCCAGCCGAAGGAAGCGATACCGTATAATTTTTTACGCAGCTTGGTTTTTGCCCGGTCGCGGATGGTGGCAAAATCAGGCACGAGGCCGGAATACCAGAACAGCAGCGACACGGTAAAGTAGGTAGAGATCGCAAACACGTCCCATAATAAGGCCGAATTGAAGTTAGGCCAAAGGGGGCCGCGGGTATTCGGGTAAGGCAGCACATAAAAGGCATTCCATACCCGACCCATGTGAAAGATGGGGAACTGACCCGCGCACATTACGGCAAATATGGTCATGGCTTCCGCAGCACGGTTTACCCCCGTACGCCAGCCCTGGCGGAACAGCAGCAGGATGGCGGAGATCAGCGTACCGGCGTGACCGATACCCACCCACCATACGAAGTTGGTGATGTCCCATCCCCAGCCTACGGTACGGTTAATACCCCAGGTACCGATACCCCAGTACACCTCCCAGATTACGGAGAATGCGCCAAAGCCTAAGAATATCAGCGACGTAATAAAGCCGGCATACCAAAGTTTGGTAGGTTTTTGCTCAACGGGCCGGCAGATATCTTCCGTAACCTGATGATAATCTTTATTGCCATTCACCAATGGCTCCCGGATAAATGATTCGTACTTTAAATGCATAATACTTTTTCTATAATGCTTAAATCGTTTGTATGTTTACCGGCATATAGCCGTTTTTTTTATTTTTTTATTGTTGTATTCCGGATTCATTCCCGGAATGATTTGTTTTTTCCTGGCAAATCACTGCATTAATATGCGCTACATAATGCTCATCTTCACGAATTAGATTTTTTATTGTTTTTTATATATTAAAGTATAATTATTTAATTTATTTTATTGTGTTACAGCTACTAAATAACTTTTGTTATATTCAATAGATGATGGCAGCGGAGCAGGGTTACTTGTTAAGTTCCAAAGGGTACTCCAATGGGGATTGGATAAAAAGTATCCTTCAGCATTCGCTTTCTTATCTGCATTTCCTATATAATAACCATCATATATCGAAAAATGATAAACTCCATATTTTAAAGGTATAAACTTCAAGCTCATTTTTAAAGAATCTTCTAAGGAAACAAAATCATAACCTACTAAGGTATTTTGTTGTTCATTAAAATTAGCATTACCAATATCATTAATAATTATGTAATCTTCTTCATTTTTAGGAACGTAAAAGCTATCCTGGTTTGATATAGGTATTGTTTCCCATAATCCAATACTTCCGGAAATAGTAACCTTTCCATCATTTAAGTTAACCTTATCAGGTTTGTAATATAGATTTGTTTGCAAAATAATAGTATCACCAATGTGTATCAAAGAAGTATCAGGATGTACAATTACTCCTAAATTTATAGGAGGTAAAGTAATAGATGAATCTCCCATTGGCTCACATGAAGTAATCGTAATAAATACAATATATATAAATGTGCGTTTCAAATTATACTATTGAATTAGATAAATTAACGGATAAAAAAATGTTCCTGCTCCGTTCCCTTCCCAATCCTGCAAAAATATACTTTACTTTCCTATGACACAATTCTTTAGCGTCCTATTTTTCCACAAATTTAAATTTTCAAAGAACTTCATTGCAATCCCGATAAAAACACTATTCGGTTACTGCAATTCTATAGCTTGAATAATATTCTTCCGAATTTGGTAATGGATTTTCCTCTCCATTTATTTGAATAAAATTCCAATGAGTATTAATCATATTAAATTCAGCACCTGCATAAGTTTTTCCTATACTACAATTAAGAAAGTTTCCTCCTAAATGGAACCAAAATAATCCTGATTTATTTAATATAAATTTATATTTAAAAACAAAGCTGTCATTTTCATATTGTGTTGTAAGACCACGGAAACTCCCTATATCAGCAGTATTATTTTGAATATCCCCATTTTCAACCAACAATGTATAATGATTCCCAGATTTTGCATTTACAGAAATCTGATTATTATTTGTTATCGGAAAAGTATCAAAATAATATAATGAAGCATCTATATAAACATCTCCATCCTTTAACTTTACGCCATTAGATAGTGTTGAAGATATGGACGAATAAAGCGTTATAGTATCTCCTACCTTCACATAAGCGGTATCCGGGCTTACATTAAAAGCAAACATTACCGATGGTAAATCTGGATTAACACCCTCATTTCCTGCACCGGGATCACAAGAACAAGCTATAAAACTAAAAAACAATATATATATACAATTCTTCAATTTCTATTAATCTACATTATAATGATCAAATAATAATGCATTATTAACACTCGCATGTGCAGCTTCCCAACTATCTCTGAATTTTTGAATTGTATGCACACTCGGATTAAACAAAGAATAAATATTATTAATATTGAATCCACCTATATTGTCAAAATCTTCATTAGAACCCTCATCCGTCAAATCATAAAACAAGCCCCTTGGTATAAAATCATTAGAATAATGCTCGTGCATTTCTAAATGTGTTGCAAATGTAGCATTTGCATTATAATCAGCAGAGGCTTCGTTCACAATTAAATTACCATATTTAATAGCCGCATAGGTATCACCCACATAATCCGCCCAGCCTTCGCTCAATGCAAAGAACTTACAATATTCTGACATTCCTATAGCTTTCATAATTTTTTCCTACAATTCTTACTCCACAATATTTTCAAAGAACTTCATGCCCTACTAAGCCACTATTCGGTTACTGCTATTAAATAATGATTGTAATAATAATAATCACTTGTTGTAGGATTTTCTACCCCCGGAATCTGGACTAAATCCCAATGAGGATCTTGTACATTGAAATGTCCGCTCCATCTGCCTTTACCCTTAGAACCTTCATAGAAAGAAGGTGATATCGCTAAATCATATGTGCCCGGTGTCAAGAAAATAAATTGATAACTCATCTTAAAAGAATCCCCAACAGAATTAGTTTTAAATGCATTAATGACATTAGAAATAGAACCACTCTTCCAATCGATATCACCATCTTTGATTACAATTTCGAAATCATTACCTTTTCTTGCAAATTCGAAATCATCGCTTGAATTTTTCGGTATTTTTTGACTCTGACCAAAAGAAACATTAATCAGTCCAAATCCATCAGTAAGTTTTATCCCATCAATTGTATTTGAGTGACTTGCTGATAGTAAGAATGTATCACCTATTGATAAATAGGTTGTATCGGGATGTACAGAAAAACTAAATTCTACTTCCGAAAGGGTGATACCCTCGGTTATCGGATCCTCACAAGATGCCAAACCAAAGATACAAGCACTAAGAAGTGAAATCCACACTTTCATATTATTGTATGTTGTATTCATCAAACAAATTCGCATTATTTGTATTCGGATGATCGCTTTCCCACCTTGCCCTAAACTGCTGTATTGTTATCATATTTGGGTTTAGTTTTTGATAAATATTATTAATATTAAACCCTTGAATATTGTCCCATCCTTCGTTTGAATTAAATCCATCCGTCAAATCATAAAATAAGCCTCTCGGTATAAAGTTATTAAAATAATGCTCGTGCATTTCTAAATGTGTTGCAAATGTAGCATTTGCATTATAATCAGCAGAGGTTTCGTTCACTATTAAATTTCCATACTTTAAAGCCGCATAAGTGTCACCCACATAATCCGCCCAGCCTTCGCTCAGCGCAAAGAAATTACCGGGTATAGAATCAATATCATTACCGTAACCCGGCCCAAAAGAAGCAAAAATATTAGCGACCCAATAGACATTATCCACCTTGAAGTAATGCAGGGTGTGTCCGTACTCATGATAGATGGTCTGGCGCAGTTCATTGCAGGGGTATGGGTCATTCTTCGCCTGAGAAATCAGCAAATCCGGCAAATCGTTCATAACACTGGTAGGCACAGGCTCATTCAATCCTGTCTGTCCGTACATCCATGCCACCCCCGACTGCGCATAACCCATTGTAGCCAGCATGGGGGTACTGGCTACATAGCCATTGCTACTTCGGTTTGAGCGGTAATATGCTAATGCCGTTAAGTGCGGCGTTTGAGCATTACTGCTGCGCATGCCTAAGTCTATGGTATATTTGTTGGCTTCTTTCAGGCCATTCCATATCGCATCGCATAATCCAAAACGGGAGTTGTAGTCATGCTCTATATATTGCGCACCGGGCTGCCCCCAGCCAAAAAAGTGAACATCCATTGCCCACAGCGGTAAATCAAGTATTGTGGCTAATACATTCCATCCGGTAGTAACGTCTGCCAGCTTAATCTTTACCTTGCTGTCTTTATAATTCACTACCATCCCATACACTCCCGGCGGATACCAGGGAATACTAAAAAAACCATCGTTATCAGTAGTATAGTTGAGTACGGAGGTGGTACCCGTAAAATATGAAAAATGAATAACAATTAAATTCACTTTCTTCACCCCTTCCAACACATTATTACAATCCCTGAATCTGACATGACCTTCTAATGCCGGTACTTCTTTGGGTATCCATCTAGGTTCGGGATCTCCGATAGTAGCCGGCGTAATCACAGGCGGCTCCTGGTTCTGCGGATTATCGGGGTCTAACAACATGCCGTCCGTAACAAAGTTGGATGCATCATACATCTTTACCAGTTCCCCATACATCAACGGAGTTTTACTGTCTATTTGCTCCAGTACGGCAGGGCTAAGGTTCGCCGTAAGCAAATGGGTGAAAAATTCTAATAAATATTCATCCTGTCCGGGTACATACAAAGTATCAATCAGCTTAGCCCCAATATTGGCAGGCAAAGGCGAGCTTTTCGGAACAACGGTATAGTAGGTGGTAGCAAAATGCTGATAGTAGTTCAAAACGTCTTCATCATATTTTTCAGGGTGCAATGACATGGAATCTAAAGGAAAGGGAAACACCATACGGCTGCTGTCTGCGTCAAGCCAGCCAAAAAGTTCTTTTAATTCCTGAGATGTACCCGGCGTTATAGCATAATAAAGCTGAAACTTTGCGCCATCTAATAAAGCCTGTCCGGCTAAAGCTATTTCCTGGTTACCCGCATTTGCCATGCTTTGCTTCACCACACGGATCACCCTTAGCGAATAAGGATTGAAATTCCGAACAGAATCCGTACTGTTCCACAGCGCCATGTACTGACTCCCTATCCCTGAATTGGTCTGCATAGCACCATCCGTAGCCGAAGTATTCATTACTTTCCTACAAGATGCAATGCTCAATGCCATAAAGCATATTGCAAACAAAATTCTGTATGATTTGAACAAGTTCATGTTAACGCGTAAATGTCAATAATTCAAAATCCATAATTCACAATCCATAATTCATAATTAAATATGCTGGTTCATCATTTCATCTTTCGCCTCATCCGCCATTACCGATTCATTGGAATTCCTGATTTTGGACAGATAATTCACATTCGGCAGGGTATGGATTTGCTCCAGTACATAAAATACCCGTTCTTTATTTTCTTCGTTGCGTAATTTATAAATCGCACTGTTTTTGTCCGCCACATTTCCGAAGGTAATGCAATCGGAAGCGCAGGCTACCTGGCAGGCCGTCTTAGCCTCGCCGTCCTGCAAAGGCCTGCCTTCTTTCTTCGCATGCAGCTTGGCATCCTGCAGGCGCTGTACGCAGAAAGAGCATTTTTCCATCACCCCGCGGCTCCGTACCGTAACATCCGGGTTGAGCACCATGCGGGTCAGGTCGTCATTGATATCATCACGACGGCCATCTTCATAAAGATTATCTGCAAAACTGTCCGCACCGTTAAAGTCGAACCAGTTGAAGCGGCGCACTTTATAAGGACAGTTATTGGCGCAGTATTTCGTACCGATACAACGGTTATAGGCCATTTGATTCAAGCCTTCGCTGCTGTGGTTGGTAGCGGAAACCGGACAAACGTTTTCGCAGGGCGCATTATCGCAATGCTGACAAAGCATAGGTTGGAAAATAGCCTGGATGCTGTCCGGATCATCCGGGTTACCGCTGAAATAACGGTCAATCCGCAGCCAGCTCATTTCCTGAGATTTCAGCACCTCGTGCTTACCTACCACGGAAATATTATTCTCTGCCTGGCAGGCTACCACGCAGGCCGAGCAGCCGGTACAGGTGGACAGGTCAATAGACATGCCCCAGTGAATACCATGCTTGGGATGATCAGGATATAAAGTACCATGTTTGCGGAAGCCTTCTTCATCAACCGTTCCTTCCTGCTCTTCGGGGTGTTCCCAGGGCAAATGAGAGTAGTGGCCGATTTCCTCCTGGCGTTCTTCTAATAATGCCTTTGGATTTTTCCGGAATTCCTCTAAGGTAAACTCATGTACAATCGGGCGGCCTTCGCTGCTCATGTGGGTTTGTACAATAGCTACCGGATGTTTCTCTTCGGTTTTAGTAATGGTAACCGTATTGTTATAATGGAACGTACTGCCATTAAAAGTTACTAAAGGATAAGCATTCTTACCCAATTCGGCGGCGGCACGACCCACCTGCTTATCGCGGCCATATCCTAAAGATACGGCAACCACTTCGTTATGCATACCGGGTATCACTACTACCGGCAGGGCAATTTCGTTATTACCTACTTTTAATTTTACGACACGGCGGTTCAGATCCACCTGGTTAATGCCGTCTAAACGGGCATCAAAATGATCTCTTGCCGTGGCGGGCGACATACAAACATAGTTGTCCCAGGTAGCGCGGGTAACAGGATCCGGCATTTCGAGCAGCCAGGGGTTATTGCTCCAGGCGCCGCCATGACCGATAGCCACGGAAGGATATACTACCAATTCATACGCACCGCCGGGGTTTGCCGTAGCTTTTGCTATAGCCTCCGAAAGGTTTCCGCTAAAGGCAGCTCCTCCGGCAGCAGCGGCATTTTCCGGCTGAACGACTCCGTCCTGAAGTGCTTTGTCAAAATTATGCTGGCTGCCTAAGCGGCTGATCCAGTATTGTTGCCAGAAATCGTGAAAAGTTTGTGTTTCGCCGGACCATTTCAGCAGGCTGTCCTGAAATGCACGGGTTTTAAACAGCGGAGCAATGGTCGGCTGCATAAAGCTGTAGTAGCCGGTTTGCGGTTCGGCATCACCCCAGCTTTCTAACCAGTGATGATCCGGAACGGCATAAGCGCAACGCTGTGTGGTTTCATCCATCCGGTCGTTGAACGATACGGTGGTTTTCACCTTTTTCATGCCTTCGGCAAATGCTTTACTATCAAAATAATCGTAAACCGGGTTTACGCCATGAACGATTAAGGCGCCCACCTGGCCACTGTTCATGGCCTGGGTAAGCGCTACCATATCGGCATCAATCCCCTGCTTATAATTTGAAGTAATATTCCAGTCTATAGTGCTGCCATAAGCACCAATAGCGCTATTAATGGCATTGATAATCGTTTGCACATGCTGATCATTGCTGCCGCAAATTACCATGCCGTTTCCTTTTTTAAGATCGGCGGCGGCGGCGGTAATGAGGGTATTCAGCTTTTTACCGGGAAGCGAGGGCGCTGCACCGGAAACAATGGCATTATAAAGCGCCGTAGCCACTTTACCATATTCGGAAGGCTTGCAGGTAGCTCTTTCATCGGCGCTAAGGCCGGTCATGCTCATCATACCTTCTACCTGGTAATGCTTACTCATTTCAGGTTTTTGAGCGGAAATTTTCCGGAGACTGGCATAGTCCACACCAAACCCGGCGGGATCCAGCCAGGAACCCAGAAAATCGGCGCCTAAGCTGAATACGGTTTGTGCTTTATCAAAACGATAAGCCGGTAAAGCTCTTTTACCAAAGCAGGCTTCATTGGCCTGCAACATTCCGGAATAAGAAACCGGATCGTATTGAATATGTTTCGCGTTAGGATAACGGGCTAAAAATTTATTAATGATTTCGCGGCTGCTCGGGCTGATGATGGTTCCGGTCAGGAGTACAACCTGTCCGCCGGCAGCGGCTAATCCCTGCATTACCGGGCCATCTACTTTATCAAAAACGTCTGCCGGCTTGCCGTTTACCTGCGGGCCACGCAGGCGGGCTACATCATATAGGCTTAAGGTAGCGGCTACCACGCGGGCGGTAACACCACCTTTGGTAACACCGGAAAGGCTATTACCTTCTATCATGATGGGACGGCCATCACGGGTTTTAACCACAACGGAGCAGTAATCCCCGTTATCTACAAATGTAGAAGCATAATAATTGGGTACACCGGGGGTTTGCAGTTCCGCATCAGGACGGATAGCATAAGGAATCGCTTTCCGTACCGGCATTTCGCAGCTTGCGGCAACGGTAGCGGCCAATGTGGTGAATCCCATATATTTCAGGAAGTCGCGGCGGGGAGTACGGGCATTCAGCAATTCATCTCCCATTCCCAAAACGGGCAGTTCCTGCTGAAATTCATTGGCGGCCTCCTGTTGATGTGCCGGCGAGTTTTCCAGCTCTGCTAAGTTCTTCCAGTATTTTTTCTGACTCATAAGTCGGTGCTTAATATAATATTGATTAGTTCTTAGAAATTAGATGAATTTCTGAAAACTGAAAAATGAAATATTTATTTTAAAAATATCAAAAAAAGAGATCAATAGTGGCATTTCTGGCATTCTATACCGCCGACATCTTCCACGGTAACGCCTTCACGCTTGCCTTCCTTAATCTCATCATGATATTTCTGAAAAATGGTATAGTAATTGTTGTTTTCGAACTGCACCTTAGTCTGGCGGTGGCAGTTGACGCACCAGCCCATAGACAGCGGAGCAAATTGTTTTACCTCATCCATTTCTTCAATATTGCCATGACAGGTCTGACACTGCACTTTTCCTACGGCAACGTGCTGGGAGTGATTGAAGTAAACATGATCCGGGAGATTGTGAATTTTCACCCATTCGATGGGGGTAGCCTTAATATTGCCATTGGCATCTAAGTTATAGGCTTTCTTATCCGGATCCCAGCCGGCATGCTGATATAATAAATGAATCTGGGCGGTGCCGTCCACCTGCTTACCTTCATAAGTATAAAGCGGATCGCCGGTATATTCATTGATTTGTTTGTGACAGTTCATACACACATTCGTGGAAGGAATCATAGCCTGGCGGCTTTTCTCCGCACCGGCATGGCAATACAGGCAGTTGATCTGGTTGATGCCGGCATGTACTTTATGGGAATAGAAAATAGGCTGTTCCGGCATGTAGTTTTGCTGGCGCCCCATTTCAATGGAACCATTCGCGATCCAGTAGCCCGCCAATGCCATAATCAGCACACTGGTAATGGTGATAAATATCTTACTGCGGAAAACCGGTACATCCTTTTTATTGGGAATACCTTCTTTTTCGTTGGCTACTTTTTGCAGGGTTTTGTTCACGCGCCACAGGATCAGCACTACGCCGGCCAACACGAGGGTAAGTACGGTATAGATCCAGGTATTATCTTTTTCAGGCTGAGCAGTACCGGAAGGAGTAGGTGCAGCCGTTGGGGACTTGTAATTGTCCACATAAGTAATGATGGCATCAATCTCGGCTTCACTCAGTTCCGGGAAGGGGGTCATCGGAATCTTACCCCATTCGTTATAAATCTTATTGGCATACTGGTCGCCGCTTGATATCAGCGCAGAGGAGTTATGCACCCAGTTATAAATCCATTCGCGGCTGGGCACTTCCTTACTTTTGCCTTGCAGCGAAGGACCTGTAGCATCCTTAACCGGGTTGTGACAGGCCGCACATTTTGCCTTAAACAAAGCTTCTCCGTCCTGGGCGGATGAAGATGCCGGGGCGGATAAGAATAAGAACGAAAAGGCGAGGAGTGCTAAAAATCTAAGTTTTTTGGATGTAGATATACTTGCTGACACGTCTAAAATTTTTGTTTTTAACGTAGTGTTTGGGAAACGCAGGGGCAAAAGTACAACAGGAAGTTCAATATTAATAGTGATTCTCAAAAAAAAAAATTTCAATGCAGGCAAGGGTTTCAGGCATATTAATTGTCATTTTGAATATGTGAATGTCATTTTTCTGTCATGAAATTGTAGTGGTTTTGTCAAAGAAATGCAATACCGGCAGGGCTTTCCGTATAGCGGCAAGCTATCGGGGCAGAAGGGTTTTTCCCTTACTCTTTTATTCCATAAACGCCTGAAACAGCGGTATGGCAGTACTACCGGTACCGGATAATACACTCTTTCAGGACAAGCTGCGCCGTTCTGAAGAAGGGAGAAGGTGTCGTATCTTTTTTAATTAAAAATGCAAAAATAAAAACCAGCTATCAATTTAATAAAATTCAGATCATACTGGCAATATCTTTTTGACTTAATATCAGCATCTTCATAGCTAAAAAACCTCGTGCCTTCATGAATAATAAAAATTCGTAGCTAATAAAAAAGAAGCAAAGTCTCCTAAGAAACGATGCTTCTTGATCTGCGACCGGTGGGCAATACTGTTTAAAATTGCGGTGCCGGTGTCATAATCTGGTCTAATAAATCGCTCACGGCCTGTGTACGTAAGGGTACCTGCATCCGGCGTAACAGCCCGATTTCAGCGGCAAACGCTGCTTCGAGTGCCTGTTCCGTCAAAAGCGTGCCGGGTGCGTCCGGCAGGGGTACCGTTTGCGATGATACAGTGTCGTGGAGTTGGTTTGTGCATAGATTTTTATCCATTGAAATAGCTTTGTATTTAATAGCAAAACGACAAAGCATGCCTTTTAGTATTCCACCGGCTATTTATTTTTTTCGACGGCGGTATGCTGCACCGTATCGGGAATAATTACATACACATCTTCATGCTCTCTTTTCTCATGGTAATGCTCCCTTGCATAGCGTTCGAGCGTGGCGGAATCGGTGTTGAGTTTTTCTAACTCCTCATTCATGTTGGCAATTTCTCCACGCAAAAACTCCACATTCCCGCTGACCTTATCTAATTCCCGCTGACGCTCCTGTTGGGTAAACCAGTCGTTCTGATCCATAAACAGCATCAGCACTGCAAAAGCCAATGCGGTAAGGATATATTTATTCAAAAGACCTGACAATAATTTTTTCACGAAAAGCAGTATTTTATTTTCGAAAGCAAATTTGCAAAAAAGAATGTAAACTACAGCAAATATTTGCAGTAAATAATTTTTACTTTTGCCTTTTCTAAAAATCAGTCATGCTCAAAGATTTCACGGTACAAAACGAAAAAGAAACCCGCGCCGGCTTTGGTGAAGGTATTTACGAAGCCGCCAATGAAAACGACAACATTGTAGCCCTTACAGCCGACCTGGCCGGCTCGCTGAAGCTCAATGCTTTTATAAAGGATTTCCCGGACCGTTTTATACAATGCGGCATTGCTGAAGCCAATATGATGGGCATTGCCGCCGGGCTTACCATCGGTGGCAAGATTCCTTATACTACTACCTTTGCCAATTTTTCCACTTCCCGGGTGTATGACCAGATCCGCCAGTCTATTGCTTATAGTAATAAAAATGTAAAGATATGCGCTTCTCATGCCGGTCTTACATTAGGTGAAGACGGCGCTACTCACCAGGTCTTGGAAGATATCGGCATGATGAAAATGCTGCCCGGAATGAGCGTTATCGTACCCTGTGATTTCAATCAGACCAAAGCGGCAACAAAAGCCATTGCCCGTCATGAAGGCCCGGTTTATCTGCGTTTTGGCCGCCCTAAATGGCCCAATTTCACTAAAGAAGACGGCAGCGATTTTATCATCGGCAAAGCACAGATGATGAATGAAGGCAACGATATCAGCATCATCGCCTGCGGACACATGGTGTGGTTTGCTCTGGAAGCCGCCCGGCAGTTAGCTGACAAAGGCATCTCCGCGGAGGTAATCAATATGCATACCATTAAGCCTTTAGATGAGGCAGCTATCATTAGTTCGCTGAAAAAAACCGGCTGTGTGGTAACGGCAGAAGAACATCAGGCAAATGGCGGTTTGGGCGATAGCGTAGCTCATGTGGCTGCGCAGCATTGTCCTGTTCCGCAGGAATATGTTGCCGTTCAGGATACTTTCGGAGAAAGCGGCAAACCCAATGATCTGCTCAAAAAATACGGCCTCAGTACGGAGCATATTGTAATGGCCGCAGAAAAGGTTTTGCTGCGGAAGAAATAATGGTGGAGACACACGGCCGTGTGTCGCTACGGATGTGTGTCTCTGCCATCTGCAAATATCCCTTTCGCCGATGTTGTTATTATCAACAACATATTGTACAATAATATTTTTTTAGAAAACTTCACAGGGCAGAAAGCTTTATAATTATTGGTTCAGCTCTGATAGTTTATCGGGATTTTGTCTGATGTCGAAAATAGCGACAATATTGATAATTCGTTTTTCAACATTTGCCGTATAAGAGTACTTTATAGTTTCTAACCACTATTTTTCTGCACTGAGGGGCATATTCGTCGGCGCTATACTGATGATGAAAGATAATAGATTCGGGTGCTTTTCTAATATCAGCAACAACATTTTTTGCCCCTTGTATTGATTGCTCTTTAATAAAGTTGTAAATCTTTTTAAATCAGCTTTTGCTTCGTCAGACTAATAAACTTTGAACATCATCAGGGAACTTTACCAGGTTTCAATTTCTTTACCTAAGTCTTTATCAGACGTAATCCTGCCTGCCTCAATATCATTTAAGCCTTTTTGGATTTTAGCGTTATATGCTGCTTTGTTTAGCGGCTTACCGTCAGTATCAAAAGAAATAATCTCCTCTTCATCAGCCAAAAGCATGTCTTTTATTTTTTCTAAAACAGAAGCCTTTTGAACAGATAAAAGATGTTTAATCAATTCTAATTTTGTTGTCTGAATGTCCATTGCACAATATTTTCATTAAAAATAAGAAAATCTCCTTCGAGAGAAAAATATCAATAAGAAATTGAGAAAATCAATAACAGGTTGATATAAAAATTCCTGTTTTTGTGAACCAAACATTTGAATAAATAAAGTGTTCAGTTCACAAAATAAAGATTTTGAATTTTGAATTATTTTGCACTTACAAATCTCGGATGATACTTTTCCAAAGTATTCCGGAGAAATGAACGGTCTAAATGCGTATATATTTCCGTTGTGGTGATGCTTTGATGTCCCAGCATCTCCTGTACGGCACGCAAATCCGCCCCGCCTTCCACCAAATGTGTGGCAAAACTGTGACGTAATGTATGCGGATGAATATTTTTTGTTATGCCGGCCTGAGCAGCAGCACCTTTAATAATATAGAACACCATCACCCGCGATAATGCCCCACCCCGCCGGTTGAGAAATACAATATCTTCCTGGCCTTTTTTCGGCACAATTTTCGACCGGCTGTGATCTAAATAAAGCTTAATATGCTTCGAAGCCGTATCTCCTATCGGCACCAACCGTTCCTTATTCCCTTTACCGGTTACCCGGATAAAACCGACATCAAGATACAGCCCGGAAATCAGCAGCCCGGTTACTTCACTGACACGCAAACCGGAGCTGTACATGGTTTCCAATATAGCGCGGTTGCGCTGTCCTTCTTCTTTACTGTGGTCTATGCCGGCAAACAGGCGGTCTATCTCCGCTATGCCCAGCACATCCGGCAGGCTGCGCTTTAGCTTAGGCGTTTCCAAAAGCGCCGTCGGATCATGCGCCAATATTTGCTCTGTCACTAAAAAGCCGAAGAACGACCGGATACCCGAAACAATGCGCGCCTGCGAAGCAGCGGCCAGTTCCCGGTCGTAAATGCTTTTCAGGAAGTCTTGCAAATGCTCCCGGCTTATACCTTCCAAAGACAGTCCCGGAAAGGTCTTGTCCAAAAAATCCTGCAGCATGACCACATCATGCAGATAGGCCTCAATGGTATGGGCGGAAAGCGCACATTCCAACTGAAGATAAGTTTGGAAGCTTTTAATATAAGAAGACCACATACAGCAAACCGGAAGCGCTCCGCCTAAAGCATTATTGTCACCGGAGTACTATTGCTTCCGTAGGTGTAAAGATACAGGAATGGCATGAATTTTTAGTTGTTAGCTTGTCAACTGTTATACTGCGTACCGTATAAATATGTGCAAAACGCTCGTCATTTCGAGTTTATCATTTGGCTCGCCAAAAATATCCCGTATGGGCAGGACAGGTTGCTTTCTTTTCTTTTTTGCTCCGCCAAAAAAGAAACAAAAAAGGCGGTCGAAAACCAATTGCTCTGCTGGTTTTCGATGGCTCGCGCACCGATTGCTCCTGGTGTCGGGATTTATAGAACCAGCCAGAGCTGTCACAAAAGAGCGTGAAGTTATCTCCATTCATTTTTTCGTGCAATTCGTGCAATTCGTGCAATTCGTGCAATTCGTGCAATTCGTGCAATTCGTGCAATTCGTGCAATTCGTGCAATTCGTGTTTAAAAACAACTCAGACTGGTGCCGTTTTTGAATTTTGCATTTTGAATTTTGGCTTATCCTGTACCCGCTCAATCAATTTGTCTGAATTTTCTCCCCTCCATAGGGTATTTTTTAACTTCATTCAATATTATATCTTTGACCCCCTGTTTAGCCGACATTCCGTAAAGTCCGAATCGTACTGCGATTGATCTGAACCAGGTCAGCCCGGACTTCTGAATTAAAATGCAGACGCATTTTAACGTATAGCATTCATTAAAAAATAAAATCCGGGAATGCTCCGGTAGTATTGTTATTCTTATATGGAAAATTAGCATGAGATTAAATTTATAATAATTGTATTTTACAAATGCTTAATTAACATTTATATTATGATGTCTATAAATGTTTAGCATTAAAAGTTCTTTGACATTTTTATACTATCGTTTTCGCCGTTGTTGTCGTTGTAACATCGTAGAGACACACGGCCGTGTGTCTCTACACGGGCGTGAATGCCCAAACGTAATGTTTTTGACGAAGCGTTGCAGGTCAAACGCACTGCGTTTGACAGAACAGCGCTTGACAGAACCACGTTTGACAGAACTTGTTGGTAAAAACACCAACAAGGGCGGAAAAGCAATATTATATTTATAATTAAAATAATATATTTAACATTATTTACAAAATACATAAATATTACATTGCAGAAAACACACAAAAAATTTGCGCGAAACACGCAAAAAAATGGGTGTTTTCCACGTTGGATAACCCAACACCCCATTTTACTTTTGCCCTGTACCGGGTTGTTAGCTAATAGCTAATAGCAATTAATCAATCATTAACAATTAACAATTAACAATTAATATTTTCTCTTATGAAAAAACAACTATTTGCCGCTTTAAGCGCATGCTGCTTTACTTTAAGCGCCTCTGCTACGGTACTTACCGTAAGTAATAATACCTACAGCCCCGGACAATATACTAATGTGCAGGACGCCTGTAATGCCGCCGCAGCCAACGACACCATTTATATACACGGCTCCCCGACTAATTACGGGGGTTTTACGGTTACCAAGCCATTGGTAATCTTTGGAGCGGGCGCTTTACCCGACAAGAATTATGCCTGGCCGACAACTACCGGTGAGATATGGTTCGGGTTTAATCAAACGGGCACATCCTCCGGTTCAGGTAGTAAGATATATGGCTGTCGTACAGGCACAATATATCTCAATGGAACAGGTAGCATCGGTGATGCAGGAGTGAACAATATCGTAATACGTCGTAATTATATTGCCGGCATTAGCTTTCAGTATTTTGCTCACAGCAATATACACATACAAAATAATATTATACATGGTAGTGTTGCCAGTAATGCAAATGCCAACCTAAACAATGTACAAATAAGAAATAACATAATCAGCAACAATATTTCAGGTTTGGGGGCTAATCCTTCAGGTCCTTCCATTGCACATAATATTATTTATGGAGGCATAAGTGCTTGTAGCAGTGCATCTATTTTCAACAACATCTTTTATGGTGGAGGGAATGCTTTAGCGCTCGAAGGTTCTTCTCAAAATAACTACTGCACCATCACCAATAATTGCTTAATTAGCGCTAACACTACCTATACTCCGGGCATCGTGGTATATGGCACCAATACCGGCGGCGACAACCTGCTAAACGTAGATCCGCTCTTTATGGATGACGGTACCCTTGCAGAAGTATCCGTATGGAATTATTCCTACACCAGCCCCGGCGAAAACGGGCCTTTTGCCGATTATCATTTACAAGCCAGCTCTCCCTGCATAGGCGCAGGCATAGGCGGTGAAGACTTAGGCATATACGGCGGCGTTACGCCTTACTTTGAAGGCATTCCCAACGACGGCCGCTTCCGCTACTACCCCATGCCCAATATTCCGGCTATGCGGGATATGAGCATTGAAAATTCCAATATTCTCCCCGACGGTACGCTTAATGTGGAATTTAAAGCACGGAAACAAAACTAATTGTAATGAAAAGTGAAAAGTGAATAATGAAAAATGTCATTAACGGTATGGTACGCTTGTTGGTGAATCCATAATCCATAATTCACAATTCATAATCCATAATCCATAATTAAAAAAATAGTACGAATGAAAAAACTATATATCGTCTTGCTGCTGCTGGCCGGCAGCATCGGCCTCAGCGCCCAAACGCTGGTGTCGGGAGAGTACTTCTTCGACAGCGATCCCGGTACGGGAAACGGCCAGGCATTTAGCTTTACCCCCGACGATTCGGTAAACGTAAGTCTGAGCGTACCCGTTTCGGGGCTGGACGAAGGCCTGCACAACCTGTTTATCCGGGTAAAAAACGACTTGGGTATCTGGAGCCATTTTGAAGGCCGTATCTTCTATATTGTAGAATCGCCTTACCTGACTCCTACGCCTGTTCCCGAACAGGCAGCTTTGGTTGCCGGCGAATGGTTCGTGGACAGCGATCCCGGCATGGGCAACGGCACATCGTTTATCTTAACCGAAGGCGACTCGGTAAGCATGGCGCTCAGCCTGGACCTTACGGGCGTAGCGCCAGGCTTTCATAACCTCTTCATCCGGGTAGTGGATGCCAATGGCCGCTGGAGCCTGTACGAAGGCCGCTGCTTCTACATCGTGGAACCGGTCAGCAATGATTTCGAAATACAGCCACTGCTCACCGCAGGCGAATGGTTTATTGACACCGATCCGGGTATCGGCAATGGTACGGCATTCAGCTTTAATCCCGCCGATTCCGTGAACATGGTCATCGCACCCAATATCGGCAACCTTGATCCGGGGGTACATTACCTGTTCATCCGCGTAAAAGACGAAGACAACCGCTGGAGCCTCTACGAAGGCCGGGAGTTCCAGGTTTGCGACAATATCCTGGCCAACCCGGTTATTACCGGCCCTGCTGAATTTTGTGCAGGCTCGGATATCACACTGTCCGGCTCCACCGTAGCCAATGCAGAAAGCTATTTATGGACGGGCCCCAATAACTTCACGCAAACCGGGCAGGAACTGAGTATCAGTAACGCCAGTCCCGCTATGGCCGGCGTTTATACCCTGTATGCCATCCGCTCCGGAGGCACCGGCTGCGATACCGGCAGTGCCTCGGTAAGCATCAGCATCCTGCCGACCTTCACGGGAGATAACCCGCAAACCATCTGTGATGGCGACAGCTACTCCATCAACGGCAATACCTACACTGATGCCGGTACTTATACCGATACGCTGCAGGCGGCTAATGGTTGCGACAGCATCGTTACCACCGTGCTCACGGTAAACCCAACGTATGCCGTCAACAATCCGCATACGATATGTGAAGGAGAAAGCTATACCATCAACGGCAATACTTACACCAATGCGGGCACTTACACCGATGTGTTCCAGACAGTAAATGGCTGCGATAGTACCATCACTACCGTACTGACCGTAAACCCGGCGTATGCGGTAAATAATCCGCAAACGATCTGTGACGGCGACAGCTATTCCATCAACGGCAATACCTACACCGATGCCGGTACTTATACCGATGCCATGCAAACCGTGAACGGTTGCGACAGTGTGGTAACCACCGTGCTGACCGTGCATCCCACGTATGCCGTCAACAATCCGCAAACGATCTGCGAAGGGGAAAGCTATGCCATCAACGGTAATACCTATACCGATGCAGGTACTTATACCGATGTATTTCAAACCGTGAACGGTTGCGACAGTATCGTTACTACCGTACTCACGGTACATCCCACGTATGAGGTGGAGAATCCGCAGGAAATTTGTGAGGGTGATAGTTATGCTATCAACGGCAATACCTATACCGATGCCGGCACTTATACCGATGTGATGCAAACCGTGAACGGCTGTGACAGTATCGTAAACACCGTACTGACGGTACATCCGGTGTATGAGACAGACAATCCGCAGGAAATTTGTGAAGGTGAAAGCTATGCTATCAACGGCAATACCTATACCGAAACCGGCACTTATACTGATGTATTCCAGACGGTGAACGGCTGCGACAGTACGGTTATTACCGGGCTGACCGTTACCCCGGTAAACTTTGATCCTGGCATTACCCAGGATGGTGACGAGTTGGTTTCGGGCGAAGCGGATGCCACTTATCAATGGGTGGACTGCGACGATGATTTCAGCCCGATCAGCGGAGCAACGGAACAAAGTTTTGCACCATCTGCCGATGGTCATTATGCGGTAATCCTGACCCGCTGCAATATCAGTGACACTACGGCCTGCGTGGAATATACCACAACGGGCATCAGCCAGTGGTCTGCTGATTTCAGGGCACAGTTGTTCCCCAATCCCGGAAAGGATCAGGTCAATATCAGCGTGAAAGGCGCCGTAATGCAGCACATCTCCATATCCGACGTAAACGGCCGGGTATTGTATGATGAGGCATTAAACAGAGCGCTCCACCAAACTGTCGCCACAGGGCATTGGAGTACGGGCATTTATATTGTGAAGATCACTACTGACAAAGGTATGTCTGTACAGCGTTTTGTAAAGCAGGAGTAGGGTTGGGGAAAAAGTCAAAAGTCAAAATGAAAAATGAAAAATGAAAAATGAAAAATGAAAAAATGTGCATGCCTAAAATAAGTTGACAAAAAACAGTCACTTATCATGGGTAAAAGTAGCCAAAACATAGCGATTCGGGAACGTAGGATTTTCTCTGAATCCTTAAAGAAAAAAATTGTAAAAGAATTGG